>Ga0256840_1004640_pt1 | contig 10193 bp, 13 predicted proteins | sample 355202metaG_FD_185969 | JGI IMG/M metagenome (GOLD analysis project Ga0256840, IMG submission 185969) | Hydrothermal vent microbial communities from Mid Atlantic Ridge, Atlantic Ocean - 355-202 | ecosystem: Environmental > Aquatic > Marine > Hydrothermal vents | place: Atlantic Ocean: Mid...
GGGGTGCGGCCCCTGCCCCTGCCCCTGCAAACTCTTGGAGCGCGCCAGGGCTTTATACAAGCGGCTCTCGAACGGGTTTGGACTGTCGGCCTTGAAAGCCGCGCCCATCGGGCAGCGCCAGATCTGCAAAGGCGGCTCAATCGGCCAAGGTGTAATCCGGCGGATAAATACAGCGCGCGCATGGCTGCATTCGGCGGATGCAGGCCAGCCACCAGCCAGGCACAGCAGAATGGCACAGTCCACGGGGTAGGCTTGGGCGGGGTTAGCACTGATAACCGATGAGCCGAGCAAGACTGCGGCCGTAGCAGTTCTTCTGGGCAAAAATCTAAGCATGGCGAATCCTTCACATGTATCTCACGATATACTTATGTAATAAACTATAGTTTATATCAAAAGAATTGCAAAAGGATAGACATTTCCTTCCTTCCCGCATAAACATGTATAAAAAAGGGGATATAATGAAAAAAGACGCTATCGAGTTGGAGCTTTCGTCACTCAGACGGTTGGCTCCGGCAGGGTTTTCTATAGGAATCGCTATTCGATTTTTTTCACCCCTCGCAACATACATCGAATACCCGGAAGACTGGGTAAAGGAATATACGCAAAACGCATATGCTTTGGTTGACCCTGCGGTTATTTGGGGGATGACAAACGAGGGAATTCTTCCTTGGAGCAAGAATAAATTGCCAGACACAATGGGCATATTTGAGAAAGCTAAAAAGCACGGTCTGAAACACGGGTTAACGTGCAGCATTAAAATCAATAACAAAAAAACGTTTGGCTCATTCGCGCGCTCGGACAGGCCATTTACCGAAACGGAAGCCGAGCTAATTATAGAATCTGTCAAGCGCCTACATATTGCTCATATGCCAAGTGAAGACCTGAGTATGGATGAAGTGGCAACATTAGAGCTTACGGCAAATGGATTGACGGGCCAGCAGATCGCTGAAGAACTCAGCATTGCAATACAAACTGTGAAATTGCGCCTTTCCTCGGCCCGGAAAAAGCTCGGGGCAAAAAACACAAATGAAGCGGCCGCAATTGCAAAAAGTCTTGGGCTATTTGAAGAGCAGTCGAAAATCCGTTAAATTAGTTACGCCCTGGAATAAGGATTCTGTGTGATGACAGAAGCAATCTTCAAGCTATTACAACGTCGAAGTGGCCTTTCCGAAACAGAGGTTGCAGAATTTCTAGGGTGCAGTTCAACAGAAGTTACCGAATGGCTGTCCAACAAAAAGCAACCTTCGGAGATTCTTCTACGCAAACTCGGCTCTTTACTCGAAATGATCGAGGCTGAAACCGACAAATGCGCAATGCAGTTATGCAAGGAAAACACCGTTAAGAAAAAGCGTGTGTTTATGTTCACAGATGATGAAGCTGCGCAAAAGCATGGGTGGCCGACCGCGAGTGTATACGGGATGGTTATTGCCAACCTGTATTCAGCATTTGAAGGTAATGTTGAGATTTATTACGGGCAAACACCCCCTACCCCCAATGGAAAAAAAGGCGAAGGAACATCAATAGAATTTATTCAAAGCCAGATCGGCAAGGGTGGTTCAATCCAATGAAAAACGGGACTGTTGTAAAAATTGAAATACATCATGACGTCTTGGAGGCTATAAAAAAACTTGCAGAATTTTCGAACCAGTCACCGGAAAAATATCTGCAAGGCGTTATCAATTTGCATGCTGCATTGGGATCGCCGGTAACATATGTGGTTGATGAAGAAATGGCCAGGACAGGGAAGAATAAACTGAACTGAGTTGCGGATCATTCGGATCTGTATTTGGCGAGATCCCTGTTTATATTGCGTAGCAAGGCCAGATCTGTTTCTGGTGCGTCCAAAATACCATCGGTCATGTCGTGCAGTGTATTTATCTGCTCCAGTGCCCATTTTTTCTGGCCATCATCAAAAGCAGATGTTGCGCTTGAGACAAAACCCAATGTTCTCTGGGACGGGTCACCCACTGAAACTGCAATGCCGTATCGCAGACCAAAAGGTTTGGATTTCTCAAAAACCCCTGCAGTATCCCCTGCTTTCAGATCTTCCCAATCAACCAGCCCGGTATTTGTCATCCCCCAAATTACGGTTGGATCCTGCAACAAAAGAGCTTCAGCGTCATAATATTTCAGCCAGCGCTCAGGGTATGTTTGAAAGATCAACGTAGGATTGTTATATCGAATCCGGACACCTATAGCGAAGCGCCAATCAGAGAAGGATACAAATTGATTCAATATATCGGTAATTTCTTTTACCAGCATGTCTTTTCCCGAAGTAAACCCTTGTAAGTTTGTAACCAAGAAAGAGGCGCATGTCCATTTCTGCAATAAAAGACCAGGAAGAAATAATCGGGGCAATCGCGCCGGCCGGTTATTATATTGGGTTGCGTGTGGGGTTTTATGCACCGGAAGCCGAAATAAACACCTTCAGCCCTGAATGGATTGAGAAGTACACGATCGAAGCCTTGGCGCTATTTGATCCATTACGCCATTGGGCGCTAAAAAATGTTGGCTCGAAGCGGTGGAGCGAGATCGGGACCGCAGAATCCAGCACGGTACTGGGCCTTTATCGAAGCTATGGATGTGCCTACGGAGCAGTTATTTCTATTCAGAATGGGAAGCTTGGATCAAAAAGGAGCATAGCCTATTTTTCAAGGACGGATCGCGAGTTATTTGATACCGAAATCTCACAACTCAACAGGCTTTTGTTAGCTGCTCATAACGAACATGGACGCCTGAAATTGACAAATGCCCAGAGAGAAGTCCTAATGATGTTTGTTAGCGGCAAAAGGCACAAGGAGATTGCACATGAACTTGGTATTTCCCAGAGCGCCGTCAAAGCCCGAATTAAAAGTGCTGTTACCAAAATGGGCGCGACCACAACAGCCCAAGCGGCTTCGATCGCAATGAAGAACGGTCTGTTATAACCGTGGATATTATAGATCTTAGTAAAGAAGAGGAAACTGACGAAAACTATCTGGTTTTCATCGACCAGCTTTGCGATAAACTCGGCCTTGAATACGGGTCATACGCAACGACAGATCCGGTTTCCGGCGCCGTTCAAGGATACGCTAATTACCCTGACGAATGGAAACTCCATTACATGAAGCGTGGATTGCACCGGGTTGATCCAACCTTGCACAAATCGGCGCTAAGCATTGCGCCGGTTGATTGGTCCCGATTTGAGCACGATGAAAAATTCAAAGCAGTGTTCTTTGCAGCGAGTGATTTTGGGCTGCCAAATCAGGGCATAACGGTGCCCGTAAGGGGCCCGTTTGGAGATCGCGGCTTATTAAGCGTTACGTTCAACGGTAGCGATAGTGCCTGGGAAAAGCACAAAACGAGAATTATCGCCGACCTTCAACATGCAGCGGTGCATATACATGACGCGGTTATGCGCTCTGATGTATTCGCGCGCGCTATGCGGCGGCCAAAACTATCGTCTAGAGAAATAGAGGTGCTCCAGTGGGTTGCTGCTGGTAAAACCTATCAGGACATTGGCGAAATACTGAACATATCTGATAGAACCGTCGAGGTGCATTTAAGATCCTCACGCGACAAACTGGGAGCATTGACAACGGTGCAGGCAGTTGGGCGCGCTATCGGAATGAAGATCATACACCCCCTATAGTAGAGTTGTATCGACAAGAGCCTACGGGTTTTCCCGTATAGCGCTCCCCTACTAAATCACAGATTGTATTTATACGTCCAAAAAATAGGGGAAAGACCATGATCATCATTATAGATTCGCTAAACAGAGAAAAGCATACGGCACTACTTGATAAGATGCACCGGCTTCGGGCGCAGGTTTTTCAGGGCCGTTTGGGTTGGGACGTGAGCGTTGTTGACGGAAAGGAAATCGACAAATTCGATGCCCTGGATCCTGCGCATATTGTAAGTGTAGATTCAAATGGTCGTGTGTTGGGATGTATGCGCCTACTACAGACAACAGGTCCCCATATGCTTGCAGATGTGTTTGCCCCTTTATTGGATGGTGAACCACCCTTGAGAAGCAGCTCAATTTGGGAAGCAACCCGGTTCTGTGTTGATACGCAAAACCTTGGCCGCGGCAAGGGACCAAATACAATCAGCTATGTAACCAGCGAAATTATGATCGGGGCATTCGAATTCGGTATGCGCTCGGGAATCAAAGATGCGGTTGCCGTAATTGACCCGATTATGGATCGTGTCATGAAACGATCCGGGAATGCCCCGAGCGGATATTTAGGAAGCCCAAAACCGATGGGGAAAGTAACCGCCCTCGCCGCGTTGATGGATTGCACGAAAGAACGAATAAAAAATATCCGGGATTACTCGGGAATTACACACGACGTTTTTACAGAAAGAAAACCGGCCAAAGTATAATAATTCCCCACCCAATCTGATAATATCCAATCAAATAGCCTATAGTTCATTCCTATAGGCTATTTTTTTCTTGCCTGATAGATATGGTCTGTTACTAATGTAATAGACTTTAGTTTATTTGGCGAGATATGCACCAGTTTCAAAAGCATTGTAGCGGAAAACCCAAAACTCGCACCAAGTGGGTTTTGAGAGCATTTGCCCTACTATTAATGACACCTCCCGTTTCCGCTGACACATATTTCACAGATGCCAATGGCCGCTTGGTCCTGCAAAAGCCGCTGCTGGGATCTGGCCAGACTTCCATCCGGCTTGACCGGCAGGGCCGCCCGATCCGCCGTATTGAACCTGCCAAACCCAAGGCCGAACCCGAAGAAGTTGTGCTGGCATCCGCTAACCGCGCCCCGGCTCGATATAATCGACCATCGCCCCATGTGATCCAGAATATCAGGATGGTGGCAAGGCGCTACCAGCGAGACCGCGCCCTTCGGAAAGTGGATTACAGCCCAAAGCAATGGTCCGCCCTGTTTCAAGCCATGATAAAGGTGGAAAGCAACTACAACCCGAACGCGCGCAGCCACGCAAACGCTATCGGACTGGCCCAGATCATTCCCGAAACCGCCCGTTACTTACGCATTAACGTCAATGATCCCGTTCAAAATCTGGACGGCGGAGCGCGTTACCTGCTGGAGCAAATCGAAAGTTTCGGGGACGTGCGCCTTGCCTTGGCGGCATACAACGCCGGACCGCAAGCGGTGCGCAAATACGCCGGTATCCCCCCTTTCCGGGAAACCAAAGCCCACGTCATTCGCGTTATGGCGGAATACAATCGACTACTGAACACAAACTAGAAGGACCAAAATAGATGCAATCAACAAATACAAAATTCGTGCTGGCAATTATGGCCATTGCCCTGGTGACGGTTGGAAATGATGCTCTGGCGGCAGGCATTGACTTTGGCAAGGCCGAAGATGTTGGCAGCGGTCTTGTTTCCTCATTGCGAGGCACCATCGCAACCATTTTCTTCTCGCTCGCATTCGTCATTACCGGCTTTCTCGCAGCCTTCAACAAAATCTCCTGGGGCTGGGTCGTTGGCGTTGTTCTGGGTGCATTTCTGGTGTTCGCCGGCCCTGCCATCGTTGCAAACCTGCGCGCCGCATTCTCGTAAATAATACGAAAGGATCGCCAAATGAGCCACCGGAGTATCGTAATCATTGGTCTGAACAGGCAAGCAAAATTCATGATGCTGCCCCTGCCCTATGCAATGGCAAGCGTTGCATTGGCTGTGCTGCCCTTCATGTGGACCAAGATACTCTGGTGGCCGCTTACATTTGTTATCTGGTGGGCTATCGCGCGCGTTTACTCGTTGCAAAACCCCAATGGACCCGTTGTTTTCACCACGGTGTTTGAAGTGACGTTTGACCCCTTCGCAACAAGTCGCAAAAAGGGCCGTACTTATGCAAATGGATAAGATAGAACGCAAGGAATGGGCCGTTGGGGAACACCTGCGACGTATTTTGCCGCGTTACGCCCCCTTCTTCAAACACCTGCCCTACCTCTGGGAATACGACGACAACACAATCAGGTGTCGCGATAACGAACTGATGGTTTCGCTGGAAATCCAGGGCATAGATGCAAACACATCAACCGAGGTTGATATAAGCCTGCTGCGCCGACAGTTTGCCGATGTGCTCAAAAGTCTGGACGACCGCTGGACTTTTTACATCCATCGCCTGACCCGCCCGGTCAAAATGCAAACAACGCCAATCGAAGGGGATACATTCCAGGCGGCTATCGACCGGCGCTGGAAAAAGCATTTGCAAGCCTCCAACCCCCGCAACACAATGATCGTTCTTACGGTCGTGCGGGGGCGTAATGAGCCGCTGCGCTGGCCGTTCTTTCGCAAACTCGCCAACAAAATGATTAAAGATGATGTCGCACAGCGCCGCCGCAGTCTGGACGAAATTGTTTCAATTCTTGGCACGGCCCTTGGCGGTGTTAAATTGCGCAAGCTCTCGATCAAGGATGGTTCTCTCATCGGGTTTCTGGGAGCAATCAATACCGGCAGCTACAAACCTGTGCAACGGCAAACGCTATCCTTTATATCCGAGGATGCCTCCTCGGTATCCGCACGCTTCTGGCCCGATGTTATCGAGATTTTTGAAGGCTTTGAAACAACCCGTTGGGCAACGGTTATATATGTAAAAGCCTACCCGACTTCCACCACCCCCGCCATGCTGGATGCGTTTGACGGGATGGAAAACGTGGTTGTGACCCAAAGCTACACCCCTGTTGCCCAGCATATGATTTCCGAACAGGCACAGCGGCGCATTCAACAAATGCAGGCCGCTGGTGACGTTGCCCGCCGCGCCATGCAGGATCTTATGGAAGCCGCCGATGATCTGGAAAGCAACCTGCTCGGATTTGGCACACATCACATGGCGATTACGGTTCACGCGGAATCCAAAGAAGAGCTGGCACAGCAGGTATCCAATATCATCGGGCTGGGCAAACAGGCAGGGCTGGAACTGGATCGGGACAAATTTGCGCTGGAAGCCATGTATTTTGCCAACCACCCCGGCAACATGCGCTATCGGGCGCGCCGTTCGATTATTTCTGCGGTGAATTTTGCCGATATGGCCTCGTTCCACACAGAAAACCTCGGCGACACAAACCGGCTGCCATGGAAACAACCCGTCGCAATGCTGCCCACGGCCAAAGGCAACATGCACCACTTCTCGTTCCACCCACCAGTCGCTACGGAAAATTCGGAACCGTCAAATGGTCATACGCTGGTGCTTGGACCATCCGAAAGCGGCAAAACCACGACAACACTGTTTTTGGTCATGCAAGCCATGCGGGCGGCCAAACGGGTGATCCTGTTTGACAAGGACCGGGCAATGCGCATGGCCGTGCTGGCCGCTGGCGGGCAATATGCTGCCGTGCAGGCCGGCCACGCAACCGGATTGAACCCCTTAATGACCGAGACTGGACCGCGTGGTCAGGCATGGCTCATGGAATGGTTCACAGCCTTGCTGGAACAGACAGGAGAGAACCTGACCCCGTGGCAAAGCCAGACGCTCAAGCAAGCAATCCGCCAGAACTGTGAAACCACAGACAACCTTCGCAATTTTGGCAACTTTCAGGATCTGATCGGCGACACCAATGATAATGGCGCTCTGGCAGCGCGGGTCAGTGAATGGGGACCAAACGGGCGGTATAGCTGGGTCTTTGGCGAGGCAGGATCGGCACTGGTCGATTTTTCCAAAAACCGGATTACGGCGGTCGATCTGACCGAAATTCTCAAACTGGGCACCGAACGCACCGCCCTGCTGGGCTATCTGTTCAGGGTTATCGAATTGCAGACCGAAGATCGCCAACCAACCATCATCCTGATTGATGAAGCCTGGCAGGCGTTGAATGACACATATTTTGCCTCGATGCTGTCCGAATGGCTGGTCACAGCCCGCAAGAAAAACGTCGTCGTCATTATGCTGACGCAGTTTCCCTCGCAAATCCGCGAAAGCCGCGTCAAAACCATTCTGGAAGGGCTGCCCAACAGGTTGCTGTTCCCCAATGCCAAGGCCGAAGAAACACAATATGAGGGCTTTGGTCTGAACGCGGCAGAAACCGGGTTTTTGCTGGGCGGCCAGCTTCCGGGGATGCGCACTGCCCTTTGGCGCAACCACACATCATCCACCCTGCTCAATGTCGATATTGGCTGTCTGGGTTCCCTCCTGACTGCCCTTGGCGGTGGCGGCGCGGGTGAAGAACGGTTTGGTGCCGATTACGCCACCCGCCCTGATTTCTGGAAAGAGGATAAGATCAATGCGTAAAACTGTTCCATGGCTTCTTTTGGCCCTGACCTTGACCGCCTGCGCGGAATATCAGGGTCGCCAGACAAATTGCTGGTCACAAAACCCCGCCATGTCGTTCATCGCGGACAATAGTGGAGGCGCCTGTGATTTTGTCCCGCTGGATTAAACCCCTGCCCCTCTCCGGTCTGCCGGTTCTGCTTGTGACTAGTGCTCTGGCCGGCGGCGTTCCAACAGTCGATTGGAAAGCCATTTTGCTGGACGGGCGCTTGCAATCCGAGGAATCGCTCAAGACCCAGGAATATCTGAAAGAGGTCGAGGAGCAGGATCGGCAGGAAAAACTCTATCTCGAACAGATCGAGCAATTGGATACAACGCTGGCCTTGCTGACCGGCACCGCCGATATTGTTGGCCCGCTTGACGCCATGCCAGATTTTGAAGCAACGGAAGTCTACGCGATCGAGGACAACAACCCCTATGCTGGCCGTTTGTTCGGGGATGCACAAACAACAATCGAGCAAATGATCATCAATACCGCGCAACGTTATAGCTCCCACCCTGCCCTTGCAAAAGCCGGTATTAATCCGACCGAGTTTCGCTGCTGGTTTCAGGCGCTGGTAAAACAGGAAAGCGGGTTCAGCATCGGGGCACGCAGCAACAAGGCAGCCTTCGGGTTGACACAGATCATTCCGGGCACTGCAAAAGACCTCGGGATTTACCCCGCATATTATGATGATCCTCAATTGCAGCTTGATGGTGGCGCACGATACCTGCTGGCACAATTACAGCGGTTTGGCCGGATGGAACTGGCACTGGCCGCTTATAACGCGGGTCCGGGTGCTGTGATAGATTATGGCGGTATACCGCCATTCAAGGAAACACAGAATTATGTTGTGCGGATCAGCGCCTTCTACAACGCCTATGCCTCAAAGGTCACGGGGGTTGATATGGTTGGCACCCTGACGCCGGACGAATTGATGATTGCCCAGACCAGCAATATTTCGGACGCAGGAATGCACTATGCCGATTTCAGCGCACAGCAACTCACAAAATCCCTGACCCGTGTGCGCGGCATCCTGCAACAGATCCCGCATACAACATCCGTCAAAGAGGCGATGGACCTGAACACATACATGCGGGCCGAGCTGGTGCGGATGTCTGCGGTTCTGGTGCGCCTCAAAGCGGCCCGCCGAAAGGTTGAAGCACAGCAATACGCAATGATCTGGGCAGCCCTTGCCCGTGATGAGAAATTTATTCGTTTGACGGAGGAATAACCATGCACATTAAGACACTACTCAAGATCACGGCAGCAAGCCTGTGTTTGTCTCTGCCCTTGCCCCTGCCCGCTCTGGCCCAGGGTGTTCCAACGGTTGACGCAACAAGCATTGCCAAACTGACGGCCATGCTTGCCGAAGCCCGAAGCCAGTTACAGGAGCAGATCAAGCAAAACCTGATACTGGATGAGCAAACCAAGCATATGCTGCAACAAATCCTTTTGCTCAAAGAGCAAATTGCAGCATTGCGCGATGGCCTAAGTCTGGACGCCCTCGGCATCGGGCCTGATTTTCTGGAAAGCATCCTGCCGGGCATCTATGATCTGAAAAGCGAATTGACTGCCGCGCTTGATATGGATTGGGAAAACCTGCTGGGTGGCGAGGTCAATGGCAAGCCGACCCAAAATATTGTTTCGGAGTTTTTCAAAAACGCCGGGATTACACCGGAACGGGTGGAAGAACTTTCCAACAGCGATGATGGCTCCCAAGCCCGGATCGGCACACAGGCCAACACATCGGCCTTCCTTTCGGTCGCCGCCGAAGCCTCGGCCGAGGATGCGCAGAAAAGCCTTGAGCGGGTCGATCAACTGATGCGGATTGATACCACCAATCTGAAACAGGCGATTGATCTGAACACCCGCGTGACCGGCGAGTTGGCGATTGCTCTGGCAAACATCTGGTCGATGGAAGCCGCACAGACCATCGGCATGGGGCAAGCTGGTGTGATGGATGCCGCCACAGC
>Ga0256840_1004641_pt1 | contig 10193 bp, 9 predicted proteins | sample 355202metaG_FD_185969 | JGI IMG/M metagenome (GOLD analysis project Ga0256840, IMG submission 185969) | Hydrothermal vent microbial communities from Mid Atlantic Ridge, Atlantic Ocean - 355-202 | ecosystem: Environmental > Aquatic > Marine > Hydrothermal vents | place: Atlantic Ocean: Mid...
AACCTGACATGGTCACATTGGGTAAAGTCATAGGTGCAGGTATGCCTGTAGGTGCATTTGGTGCGAGTGCAGACATCATGGCTCACCTTTCTCCAGAAGGCCCTGTGTACCAAGCAGGAACACTTTCTGGGAACCCTGTAGCGATGGCAGCAGGGCTTACAAGTCTTAAAAAGCTCAAAGCAAACCCTAGCATGTATGTAGAGTTTGGTATGAAAGCCAAAAGACTTGTAGATGGTTTCCAAAAAGCTGCAGCAGCTGTAGGTGTACCTATGGTCACGGATGTAAGAGGCTCTATGTTTGGCTTTTTCTTCTCAGACAAGCCTGTTAAAAACATGGACGATGCAGATGCAAACGACACCAAAATGTTTGCCAAGTTTCATAAAGGGATGTTAGACCGTGGTGTGTACCTTGCTTGTTCATCGTATGAGACAGGGTTTATCTGTGCAGCTACGAGTGATGATATGATAGATGCGGCGATTAAGGCTGCGTATGAGACGATGGCTGAGATAGCGAAATAAACTTATGTAGGTCGGGGTGTCCCCACCCCGACAAATATCTCACAACTTTCTTGTTCCTCCTCTCCTGAGGTGGAACAGATGATTGTTCTATTTACAATATGATGATGCGTTTCACCAGAGGACTGGAGGAACGAGAGAGCTCTAACACCTGAAGATGAAGATTCACTTGAGCAGTTGAGAGAACTTTATGTTCAAACTTCAAGTATGGAATATAAAAATATACAAGGAAAACTATGAGTAGTCAAATGACCTTATCCTTACTAAACAAAAAATATGCAAAAACTTTAACATTTTTACAACAATGGCAGGATCAATCACACTTACATTGTTTTTATGGTTTCCATAACATGGAACTACATGATTTAGAAGACATAACAGAAGAATTTTTAGCTGGACAATGGGATGCGGATATGACTAAGTATTTTGATGATAAGTTGTATGCTTTTGCAGTTGATGGGAGTGGTGGGTATTATGCTTTTTGGGTGTATCCTGAGTTAGATAAAGAAGCACCTATTGTGTATTTGGATAGTCATGGGGGTTATGCTTATGTGTCAGATAGTTTTGAGCTATATTTTAAAAACTTCTTGAAAGATGTTAGATCAAAAGAGCTTGATGAATATGAATATAAGCTAGAATCATCTGTAGAAAGCTATGAAGATGACAATAATGTAGAACTTGATGGACATCAAATAGAAGATATGTTAGCAAGAGATTTAGCTTTATTTGAAGATAAAATGAATCAATTTATAGGTCTTGATAAAATTAGTGATGAACCTGTTAGTCATCTACGTTTTGATTTGTGGTGGAGTAAGGTTTTAATAAAAAGTAGTGAGTTATATTTCCTAAAGGGTGAATTGAATGATACTATGCAACTCCCTAAGATGCTCAGAATACTTAACAATTTAATTTATACAGATTCTGAACCATTGGATAAATCCAATGTTATTAAGGCATTTAAAGAGAACAATCCCAAATTTTATGATACAGAATTATTTCAACAATGGGCAAAAGTAGAAGCTACTGCTGATGATAAAGATACGGTGTATATAGAAAGTGTTGAATATACACTGAGGGCAACGATAAAAAATTATCCTGAGCATTTCGGCTCTAATGGCATAAGGTATGTTATAAAAGACATAGGTGAAAAAGATATTAAGAAAAAAACATTAATTGATATATTAGATAAAATCAAAGTTAAGTTTGATAAAAATACACCTAGCTATATATTTATAACAGATACAGTTAATTTGATGAATGGCTTAGTGATACCTCAAAAAGGTACTGAAGAGTATGGTTTTTTTGAATTTTTCAATAAGTAATATAAGGGATATAAATTTTTATAGACAAAGTTTGAGAAAGAAAAATAGATACATTATTTAAACAGTATAGTTATGAGTAAAGTATCATACAATGAAGAACTAAAGGAATTGAAATGGAACAAACAGTTAACGAAGTGAAAACGAGACCTATAATAGTTACAATTATATGTTGGTTTATAATAATTGGAATTTTGGTGATTCCAGTTATTATATATATGAGTATGGATAATCCACAAATGGCAGAGATGATGGAAAAGGGTAGTGCATTACCTCTCATGGCACAGTATGGACTTATGGGCATTGGGGCAGTAGTAAGTCTTTGGTCAGCAATAGGTATGTTAAAGGCTAAGAAAAAAGCACGTACAATATATACAATATATACTATTTTTGCTTATACAATTACTATATCAGCATCTACCATGAAGGAAAGTTTAATTGGTGGTATACTTATATCAGTATTAATGATTGGCTTACTTTATATACCAAGTGCAAATAAATATTTTACCCCTCACGATGCGTAATTTCTTTTCAATACTTCTGTATATCATTGCAGGTATATTTTTGGCTGCTGTTGTTCAATTATCATTTGAGGTAAATACACTAAACTTAGGTGACATCACAAGAATAACTATATATATAGTAACTATTTTATTTGCCACTTTTTTGTTATTGGCATCATTACTTTATCCACATCTAGACTTTTATAAACCTAGCTATATAACGTTATTGACTTCAATGGTTGTTATATTTCTAAGTCAGATAAACACTTACTTTGTGATGAAAGGCATTGAAAGTTCTGATATTAATTCTACTCTTATCAAGAGCCTTAACGAGAATGACTTTGAGTATAATATAGCATTTGGAATCTCTATTTCAGTAATTTTTATACTTTTAACTCTTTATTTTTATTTTCAATCAAAAAAGTCAAATACACAGATAACAGATACTAAAGATAAAAAACGAGCTAAGAAAAAGAGATGGCTACCATTTTTCATCTCACTTATTGTAGTCTTTTGTCTTATATATGGTTTGGGCAAATTATTCATGTTTTATGGTATTGGCAACAAATATGACACAAATGCAACAGAGTATATGCATCTAATACAAAAGTCTATTGATACCAATGAAAGTAATGAAGTGATTGCAATGTTGGCTACTAGTGGCTATGATAATTATGATGATGATAAAGATGAATTTATTATTTATGATAATGCGGTGAAGAAATTATTTTTAAAAAAGACATGGAAAGATAAGTCTAGTATTTTAAGTACTAAGTTATGGGCTAATATAGAGCAAGAAAGTAATCTCACACAAGAGAGTTTTAATACTTTTTTTGAGCAACTGGAAACACTGGACTCAGACGCAGAGGACAATAGTACGACTTGGGGGCTTGTGTCGAGAGAACTAGCTTCAAAATATATAAATTATATGGAGAAACAATTAGAGAAGATAGCCTCATCAAATATTCAAGTACCATTGGTCATGTTATATAAAAAAGATGGCAGTACCGTAGAAGAGATGAAGCTCTCTCGCGACTATTTGGTCTCTGAAGTTTATAGACGCATAACTAACTTTTGTGATGATGCAGAAAATATATATTTCGATGTTGAATATTATGCAAAAAAAGCCGCTGAAAGTTCACCTTTAAACCCTAGTGCTTTATTTATGTATGCATACTATTCAGATGACAGTAATTTGGTTGTTGATTTATTGGAAGATGTTTTGGCATTAACTAAAGTATCAGATGAATTATTAGAAAATGAGATGTTTGCTGTCTATAATAACTTGGGGTACAATATTTCTCTAAGTAATCAAAAATCTAAATATGATGATGCCCTGAAGTATTTAAAAAAAGCATATGAACTAAATACTGATTCAATATATAGTTTAGCAACTATGTCAGAGATATATATGGAACGGGAAGAGTACATAAAAGCATATAATAGTATAAAAAAAGAAACATATATATTTTTTCATTCTACTGATGAAGAATTAAAAGAAAAGGAAAGTACTTATTGGGCTTTCGTGAGAGGTCTTATTTCTATAGCATATGACTTTAAAGATTATAATACAACACAATACGTCTGCAATAAATATTTAGAAATTTATGATACTACGTATGAGGATTGTCAAGAATATTTAGAAGAAATAAAAAAATTATCTCCTACTAAAAGCACAAAGCCTATACAGTCATTTTGGAAACTTTATACGCAACCTGAAATGTTTCAGCATAAATTAACACCAGAGATAAAAGGCACACTTGGGTGTGGTACTGTTATGAAATATGGAGATTCACTTAAATATAAATCAACATCACAAATACAAACTGGTCTCTTGAAAAAATTTAGCACCTTGTATTCCCCACATCAAGTGCCACAGACCTTAAAAGAACTTATTAAAATAGAAGAAAAACTAGGAGCAGATAGTTATACCATTTCTTTTTATCTAGACCCTGAGCCTAGAGAAGCGTTTTTTGATGGTACATTCTCTTATGATGACAAAGCACTCAACAAGAAAGTAGCAAAACATTTCTTACCATTGGCACACATAGATGGTACTGGAGCCACTGCTGCATTATGGGCAATAGATGGAAATAAAACCGATCTTGAAAATGCACCTATTGTGGAGTTCGGGAGTGAAGGACAGATAGACATCGTAGCTAAAAATTTAAAAGATTTTATCTATATGCTTAGCTTTGGTATAGAACCTATGGATGGGGGTTATTCTCAGTTTGTATCAGATAATGAAGAGAATTATAGGCGTGAGAACTTTGAAGCCTATAGAAGATGGCTAAAAGAAACAATGAACATAGAACCTGTTAAAGATTTAGAAGTATGGGGAACACCTAAAAAGTTGGAAGCTTTACAAAAAGAAGCCCAAGAACTCTATAGAGACAAATTTTTCCAGTGGCTTTATACGCTTGTACCAAACAATGGCACAGTAGAAGAGGGCAAGCAAGAAGCAGATAAGTTCATTGTATTGGTAAAAGAGAAAAAGCGACTAACAGCTTTAATAGATGAAAATGCTACCAGTGAAGTGTATCGTCTCTTGGCACGTAATGAACAAGGATTGAATGATATTGATAGAAGTTTAGAGGAGAATGTCTCAGCATACTACAAAAAATCTTTTGAGCGAGATAATAATATAAGCATCCTATCGGAGTGGGCAATGTTTTTAGGAAGATTTACGGATAAAGCAGAAATAAAAAACGATAAAGACAAAGCGTATTTAAATATCAGATTTCAAGAAGTCTATGTCGAGTTAGAAAATGAAGTAAAAGCAAAAGAGCACTTGAAGCTAGGACTAGACTTATATAAGAAATCTGCGATGCAAGAAGATGATGTGGAAAAGAAGATGGGTTTTTATGAGATAATAGCAGAAATATATAAAGACGAAAATAAGACAGATAGTGCCATTGAGTATTACAACAAAGCAATAGAGGTCAAGGCAGATGATGTATTGTGGCGGAAGAAGTACTATTATGTAGACCTTGCTGAAATCTATGAAGAGCAAAAAGAGTATGCTTTGGCTGCAGAAAATTACAAAAAAGCAGTAGCCATAGTGAAAGAAAAGAAAGACAAGGCAGTCTATGATTATAAAATTGCAGATAATTACAAAGCATTAGGAGATTACAAACAAGCATTATATCATGCTAGAAAATCACTAGTTCAAGCACCTAATAATACTGTATTGAAAGATGATGCTATGGAGTTGATAGCTGACATAAAGCGTTTGTGGCATGCAAGAAAATGAAGAATATAAAGGTATCCAAATGCAACATACAATAAATGATATAAACCTTTTACCAACGCCAACACAGTTAAGAAAAATCTCTCAAAGCTTAGCTATGTTAGATGCTATACTTATGCCCGAATGGGATAACAGATACTTTAGTTTTGATAGCCACTGGGATGATGGCAATGAAGAGATGATGGCGTCCATGAAAACTGGAGATGGAGATGAATACTATATATTGTTTAACATGAGAAATGCTATAGGAAAAGTATATTCTGATGCAATGCCCAAAATGTCTTCTAGTGAGATATCTAACATTGAAAAGGAAGCTTCGAAGAATGAAACTACGGTTTCTTATCTGATTGAAGGTTTTATGGATGAAGAGGCATTTGAAGTTAGTGATGCTTCTTTTTTCTTTTGGTATGGTAGTTCAGATAAAAATTGGACATGTACTCAAGAAAAAGGTGACTTGGACTATTTGAAATTTCTGCTAGGAGATGCTACTTTTTATAAAGAGTGGGCAGAAGAGTATTATGAAACATATATAGATTTAGATGTTGTAAAAAAGATTATGAAGCATACCCCACTCAAAAGTAGCATGGTTGAAACACTAAACCCCAATATAAGCATGAATGAACTTTCTGAAGATATAGAAGAGATAGGCTATCCTATATGGAAGAAAAAAGGGAAAAGAAAAACACTTCCAAAAGACTTTGAAGAACTTCTTGAAGAAGGTGATATAGAAAAACTAAAAAAAGTTTTTGATATTTGTGAACTTGATGCTTATGGGGGATATGCTAAACATACAGCTATCGCATTTGATAATTGTCCTGATGAATTAGTGAGATGGTTAGTTGGAAAAGGGTTGGATATAAATAAATTAGATTATTACAACGACACACCTTTGTCGAGTAGGGCAGGTTCTTGGCATGATATTAGTATATTTTTAGAGTTAGGAGCAGATGTTAATTTAGGTTATCCTCTTCATAACTCTGCTGATGCATACAAATTAGAAAATACGAAGTTATTGTTAGATGCTGGAGCTAATGTTAACAAGAAAAATGAAGATGGTTTAATTCCATTAGAGTACACATTACAACGTTGCGAAAATTCGACTTTAGAATATATTGTCGATATTGTCAAGCTACTTTTAGAGTATGGCTCAAAAAAAACATTAAAGATGAAAAAATTTATTACTAGACTAGGTAAAAATTTTGAATTTTATCGTGGTAATATGAATAAGGACTCAATTGAAAGTATTAGCTATGATGAAAGTGTTAGCTCTGTTTTAGATGAACTCTATGCATTATTTGATGTAGAGCCTGTTCCAAAAAGAATAATGCATGACGGAAAATCTGAAATCATTATAAAAGAAACTGAGTGGAAAAAGCAATTCAATGAACTTTGGGATATGTTCATTCCATCATCGGGACATGCTGCTACTATACAAGGAGAAGTTATCCGTATTGCAGGTCTCATAGCAGATGAGGTAGATAGAAACGGTGGTGCAAATTGGGACAAGGAGTATAGAAAGATGGGAAAAGCATATTTGCAATACATAGGTAGAGAAAATCCTTTACCTAAAGATGAGATTGAAAAATTAAAAATAATCCTTTCAAGTCTAGATAATCTATATGATGAAACAGATAATTTAATTAAATATGCTGTAAAGTGGGTAAGTCAAAATTTAATGCCTATTTCATTAGGAACAACAAACTATAATAGATAGAATCTACTAAAGAAGAAGAGTAATTCGCTTTGTGTGGCAAGTCGTTTGTATAATTTAGCCTCTACTTAATAGAATAGTTAAAAAGGAACCATTGATGAAAAATAATAAAGAAGAACCAAAACTAAAAAAGATAGTGAATGCTGCAGATGGACTGAGCCTTGGTATCTCTATCGTTGTGGCTGTGCTTATGGGTGTTGGTATAGGAATAGGGTTGCAAAAGCTTACTGGGGCTTGGTGGACTATCTTTATAGGTGTGTTCATAGGTGTTGGTGCGGCTATTTCTAATGTCTATAAGGCGTACGCTAAACAGAAAAAAGTCTTAGATGAGTTAGCAAAAGACCCTCGCTATAGTTATAAAGCAAACCAAGAGTTACAAAAAAAGTATGATAAAGAAGATGATGAGTAAAATTATATTGATAGAACGCTTGATGAACAAAGTTCAGCAAGCTACGCTAACGCGAAGTTTTCTTCAGCAGAAAGCTCAAATGACTGGTCATTTTACAAAGGTAAGTTTATGAATAAATTTACCCTGCAAATGCTAAAAGCACTGGCTATAGCAGACATCGTAGTGATACTACTTTCTATTGTATTTTTTGATGTTAAAATGCTTTGGAACACGCAAATAGGGTTTATCTCTGCTTCTTTGGTGATGTTGGCTTCTATGAAGTCTTACAAGCGTATGGTAGATGCTAGGGTAGAAGAGGGCATCATACTTTTTGATGACTCTAAAGATGTCATAGACCAACTCGAAGACCCGTATGATTTGTATAGTGAAGATGTAGTGGAAACTGCTCAAGAGCAAAAACCTCTCGCAGAAGTCATAAAAGAAGAGCGTGAAGAAAAGAAAAAAAACAGACGTACCTTGTCTGAAACACTCAGAGACACAAAAGCCGCACTTTCACTTGTACGCATAGGTGCGTATGTGGTACTTATTTTAGGTTTTTTCTATCTGAACCGTCATGAGTACTTGATGGCACCTGCATATCTATTGGCTCTTACTGTGCCTATGTTGGTGGTGGTGTTTGTACTTGTGTCTAATAAAGAATCTGTTTCCCATTCGTAGGGTGTTGTGCCTCACAACACCATTCACTTGAATATTATCTGTGAACTAGAACTTATGGTGTTGTAAGGGTACAACACCCTACAGTCTTATAAAATATCTGATACAATAAATCCAAATTAAACTAGGATTTATAATGATAAAACCATTTTTACTCTCTCTAGCCATACTCTCACTAACAGCCTGTGCAAAAGAAGAACCCAAAATCACCAAGTTCGTCTGCACTACCAAACCCATACAACCTATAGCAAACCTCAAAATCATCGACAAACCTATAGACTTTGGGCCAGAGCGTATAGCTATGACTAAAGCGTATATAAAAGAGCATTATGGAAAAACGGTTGAAAACATAGAGATAGTCCCTAAAGTCATCGTACTTCACTGGACAGCAGACATGGGACTAGAGAGTTCTTTTAACCGTCTCAAACCTCAAAAACTACTCACTGACAGAAAAGATATCGCCAAAGCTTCACTGCTTAACGTCTCTGCACAGTTCTTAGTTGCCCGTGATGGTACCATCTACAGACTCATGCCAGAAAACTGGATGGCACGCCATGTTATAGGGCTAAACTACTCCAGCATAGGGGTAGAAAACGTAGGAGGTAAAGGTAACAAAGTGGACGACCTCACTCAAGCACAACGTAGAGCAAACTTAGACCTCATACGCTACCTAAGACACAAATACCCAAGCATCAAGTACCTCATAGGACACCACGAGTACAAACAGATGGAAAGTACTGACCTATGGCTAGAACGTGACAAAGGCTACAGAACAGTGAAGTCTGACCCGGGAAAGAAGTTTATGTTAGATATGCGTAAGGGTGTGAAAGACTTGCTTTTGAAGATGCCTCCTAAGTGATATAAGTACGGATATAGTACTGATTTATTTTAATATTATCCGTTATACTATGAGCTGTAAAACATACTAAGATATTCAAAGGGAAAAGAATGAACAAATTTACAAAAGCTATACTACTGTCTACACTTCCGCTACTTACAGCAAATGCTACCTGTACTCAAACTGAGGCATATGATAAAATGATGATACTAGGTTCTGAGGGTGCTAAGCGAATGCATGCGTACATGAAAGGCAACAAAAGTGTAAAACTCTTGCCTGATGCCGTAACCAATGCAGGGGTACTTTTATCTAAACAAAAATATACTGAAGCTTGTGCCATCTACGATAAAGTGGCTAAAGACTATGGGGTAAACCTTACTAAAGGTGCTAAAACGACACTGGGTATGAAAGAAATTAAAAAGGATGGTGGTAAAAAAGGGGGAGCATGTTCACTTGGTGATGCCAGTCTTCGCTTTTTAAATGTCTCCAACATACTTGTGGCAAGAGGCTTGTCTAAGACCTTAGAAAAAAGTGACTTGTACCATAAAGCAAGTGAACAGATAACGGACAATCCGAGTAAATCATGTGAACTTACGCAAAAGTTGGCTGAACAGTATAATGTCTCTAGAGAAGAGATGATGAAAAAGCCTCGGTATAAAAATAATTAAACTATGGATACTTTAACATTACGTAAAAACGAATTTTCCAAAGCGTTTATCGAGGCTATATCTAAAAAATCTGTAGAAGCTTGTACCAAATTAGTACTAAGTTATGATGAACAACATATTTTATTTGGTGAAGATAATATTGTTATGACCAAAGAAGATTACCATAAAGTTTTAACAAAACAATGCCAAGCCTTTTTTAAAAAATGGGGTTCATTTATAGATGAAAAAAATGCTCATGACCATACTAAACTTACTCTTAAAAATCTTGAAAAAGTTAATACCTATGATTTTGAGATAAATGATGAACCTTTTCAATTTTTAGAGAC
>Ga0256840_1004642_pt1 | contig 10191 bp, 7 predicted proteins | sample 355202metaG_FD_185969 | JGI IMG/M metagenome (GOLD analysis project Ga0256840, IMG submission 185969) | Hydrothermal vent microbial communities from Mid Atlantic Ridge, Atlantic Ocean - 355-202 | ecosystem: Environmental > Aquatic > Marine > Hydrothermal vents | place: Atlantic Ocean: Mid...
CTGCATATAGAGTTATTGTTATTAAAAAAGATACCACATATCTACTCATACTTCGTAATTATCCCCAGATTTGTATACCCATTATCTTTTAAAATATCCAAAACATAAACAAACTGCTCAAACTTTGAGTTTTTATCACAGTTTATGTTGATGGGTGTATTTTTTTTAAATCCTATTAACCTCTTTTGTATCTCATCTTTATAGACTCTATTTTTATCAAAAAAAACTTCACTATTTGATTTTATAGTTATTACAAGTGGCTTCTCATTTTTCAAAGAAATTGCACTCTTTGCTTCACTTAAATCAACAGGTATAATACCTCTTGCTACAAATGTAGCAGTTGTTAGCACTATAACCAAAAGCACAAGCATAATATCTATAAATGGGACAACATTCATAGAATCAAACTTTTTAACTCTCACTTTTGTTTTCCTCCTGCATCTCCCAAAGAGCAACTACAACCTCAATCTTTCTGCCTAAGTGATTATAGAACATCATCGCAGGAATTGCTACAACTAGCCCCATAGCAGTTGCTTTTAGTGCAAGGGCAAGTGAGCTCATAATCATCTTTGCATCTATTTGTGAACTCTGCCCCATAGTATAAAAAGTTATGATTATCCCAAAAACTGTTCCAAGTAGCCCTATATATGGTGCATTTGCACCAAAAGATGAGATGATAGATATATTTTTTGTTATATCAATCTCAAGTTGCTGTTTTTTGTCATACTTTGAGATATCTAGCTTTCTAAAAAAAAGAAGCCTCTCTACATAGAGCCAAAGACTTAAAAAACTCATAAAACCTAAAACTCCTATAACCCCATAATCTACAAAGGTTTTTACCAACTCTATATTCAAACCGCACTCCTTTTTAAAGATTTATAAATACTAAAAGCCACAGGAAGATAAAAAAGATTCAATATCGTCCCCCAAATAAGACCAAATCCAAGTGAAATTGCAAGAGGCGTAAATGTAACTGCCTGACCTGAGGCAAAAAAGATTAGTGATGAAAGTCCAACAACTGTAGTGATAGAAGTTAAAATTATAGGTCTAAATCTTCTTTTTGCCTCTATATATACTTCATCTATGCTTTTTACTTTTTTTATAGTCTCAAGCATCAATATACCATCATTTACTATAACTCCTGCAAGTCCTAAGGCTCCTACTATAGATGGTACTGAGAGATTGTAATTCATCACTAAATGCCCCACTACCACACCTAAAAAAGATAGTGGTATAACACTCATAACTATAAGCGTAAGGCTAAATGAGTTAAATAGATAAAGCATAGATAAAAATATAAGCACGATAGCTACAACAACGGCCTTTGACATATCACTTTTGAGTATATTTTTCTGTCTAAATTCACCTCTTAGTTTATATCTTAAGCCATCCTCTTTTAGTTTTTTAAGCTCAGGCATAATCTGTTTTAAAACTTCTGATGTGGTTTTGATGCTTTGGTCAACATTTGCATAGACAAAAAATGTGACCTCTCCATCATCTTTACTCAATTTTTCAAGAGATTTGGTTGTTTTAAAATCACACACATCTTTTAGTGCAACCTTTTGTCCATTTTTGAGTGGTATAAGAAGAGATTTAAACTCCTCTATTTTATCTTTATTGATAGAAGAAACTTTTATATCTAAAAGACCTTTTTTATCTAAAATAACACCTTTTTTTCTATCCATATACAAATCAGATATAAAATTTCCAAGATATTTTTGACTAAGCCCTAACTGTTTTCCATAGTCATTCAGATTTAACTTAATCTCACTTGATCCAAATTTCATATTGTCTCCTGCAAACTTTACCGCATCTATCTCTCTTAGCTCTCTTTTTAACTTCTTTATACTCTGTATAACTTTTTTATAATCCTCTCCAACAACTCCAATCATAATATCAGCCCTTGAGCTTCCCATTCTTGATTCTAGTACATTTATCTCTCTTAGATTAAATTTTTCTTTATATCTATTTTTCCTCAAAAAACCTCTAAGCTCTCTTGATATTAGCTTTGAGTCTTTAACTCTATCTCGTCCACTACTATCATAATAAAAGCTTAAATACGGAGTTATATACTTTTGCATAAAATTCTCAGGAGCTCTTTTAGTAAGATAGACTCCTACATATCCAACATATGGATACATCTCAGCCCCTCTAACTGCTCGTCTATAACCAGCAGTTGAGCTTACATAATCTATAAAAAATTTCTCTTTTTGTTTCAAAAGATCTTTTTCTATTGTTTGAACAACTCTTAAAGACTCTTTTAAGCTCATATCTTTTTGACCTTTAAAAGTTATAGTAACCGTAGAAGAGTCATAAGATTCAAAAAGTTTAAACTTCAACTTCTCTAAACCCTTGTATGTTAAAAAAGGAGTAAGAGACAAAAACAGAACTAAAAACAGAACTCTATGTTTTATAAGAAACTTTAGAGCTTTTGAATAAAGAGATGTTACTTTATCCCATGAAAGAGTTTTTACATTTTTGTTTAATATATGAGTTGAATGAATTGGTAAAAACAAGAAAGACTCTATGAGTGAAGCTACTACTAAAACACTAAGAGCTATGGGTATAAGCTCCATAATTTGCCCGAGTCTTCCTGTGAGCATCAAAAGTGGAATGAAGGCAAATATAGTTGTAAGTGATGCTATAACTACAGGCTTTGCCATCTCTATGGTGCCCAAATATGCCGCTTTTTTTGGAGGATATCCTTTTTCTATATACTGCTGTATATTTTCACTAATCACAATTGCATCATCAACTATGATTCCAATTGCAATTAGCACCCCAATGAGAGAGTTTATATTTATGCTATACCCTGTTAGGTAAAAATAAATTGCACCAATTACAAATGATGTTGGTATACCAAGAGCAATTACGACTGCCATTCTTAGATTGATTAGGATTGTTGTTAGTAGTGTTATAAGGATTATTGCCATCAGTATATTGGAGATTACTATATCTAACCTCTCTTTTACTATCTTAGAGTGATCATTTCTTATATCGAACTCTACATCTTTTATACTGTTTTGTTTTAGCAAATTTCTAACATCTTTAGAAATCTCTATGGCATTTCCCTTTGGATTTTGAGATATAGAGAGAGTTATGGCATTTTTACCGTTCATACTTGCAATGGTAGATGAGTCTTGATACCTCTTCTTTATAGATGCAACCTCCCTTAGAGGTATAACTTTGTCTCCAACATTTAAAAGTGTCTCTCTAAACTCTTTTAGTATATCTTTTTTGTTCTCCATAGAGATAAAAAACTCCTGCTTTTTACCATCTATTGAGCCTAGTGGATTTATGTAGGATATATTAGAAATCAAATCCATTACATCTTTTGGACTCAAACCATATGCTCTAGCCTTTTTCCCATCTACTAGTACCTCATAATATAAATCACTATCTCCAAATATAGTAACATCTGAGATATATTTAAGATTTAAAATTTTTAGTCTCAGTTTTTTGGCATACTCAATTAGCTCATTTTTACTATACTTTTTGCTAAAAACTGAAACCTGCATCAATCCTCTTGAGTGGGCAACTGTCCTTATGGTAGGTTTTGTCATATCACTAGGTAGATTTATCATAACACTATCTAGTGCATCATCTATATCTTTCTCAATTTTTTGCTTATTGGCTCCATCTTTTAGCTCTAAAGTTATAGAAAATCTTCCTGGTGTTATTCTTGAGCTTATAGAGTCAATCCCATCTATATTTTTTACCTCTGCTTCTATCTCTTCAACTGCAATTTTATTTAGAGTATCTAAAGAGGTGCCACTATAGCCCCCTCTTATAGTTATGCTAGTGGGCTCTACTACTGGTGAGACCTCCTTTGGAAGAAGCATGTAACTATAGACTCCTAAACCAAACACTAGAAAAAACAGTAGATAGTTGAGCCTATAGTTCTCTATAAAAAACTTCAGTGTTTTATCAAACATACCTCTTACAACTTTCCTTCGCTTTTAAAATACTCATAAGACTCACTAGCCAAAACTGCAGCACCAAGAGCTGTTGTGATTTGAGGATTTTTGGGTATAAAGATCTCTTTTCCAAGCTCATTCTCTATAGCATTTACAAGTCCCTCATTTAGAGCTGGTCCACCATCAAAATAGATAGCATCTTTTATGCCTACTCTCTTTACAAGCTTTATAATCCTCTTAGCGATTGAGTAGTGAACTCCTGAGACTATATCCTCAACAGCATTGTTATTTCCTAAAAGCCCGATTATCTCAGACTCTGCAAAGACTGCACAGGTACTATTTATACTTAGTGGGGCTCCTGTTGATTTAAAATGATACTCTCCAAGCTCATCCACCCCAATCTCCAAATTCATAGCAACTACATCCAAAAACTTACCAGTTCCTGCCGCGCATCTATCATTCATAGCAAAATTTACAACATTGCCCTCGCTATCAAGTGAGATTGCTTTTGAGTCTTGCCCTCCTATATTTATGATGGTTTTTATATCGCATTCGCCTTTGGCAGCCTCTTTTGCACCTATGGCATTTGCTGTTATCTCACTTATCTTTTCATTTGCCTCTTTATATAGCTTTCTTCCATAGCCAGTTGCTACTATATAGACTAAATCTTCATTGTCTATCTTTAGCTCACTAAGCAAATCATCCAAAGCTTTTTTTGCATACTTGTAAAACATACTCCCACTTGCATTTATGGTGCTTCCTACTAAATTTTTATCTTCATCTATGATTGCTATTTTTATAGCTGTTGAGCCTATGTCAATTCCTCCAAAATAGTGCATTATCTCTTTCTCCTTCTGTTTTTCAAAGACTCTATGAAAGCTTCTATTCTAGTAGTGAGCTGACCTAAGTGGCTAGGACTATAGTCACTCTCAAGATACAAGATAGGTATCCCCTCTTTTTCCATAGCCTCAAGAACACTTCTTTGCTCCATCTCATAGACTTGGCACCCTGCAAATGCCTGATAGACAACACCTTCTGCTTTATGGCTCTTTACAAGCTCTATTATCCTTCTAATTCTGTCACTATTTTTTGTAAAGATTGGACAGGTACACCCTTTTAGATACCTATCTGCAACTGAATCTACCATATCATACAAAAACCACTCATCTACACTTACCATATCGTTAAACATTCTATTTGATGAGCATGTCTCATCTGCTACAATCAATCCATCTGATTGCTCAATTATAAGAGGAATTTTTAGATTTGGAAAAACGGGAGGAGAGCCAGTATATACAATCCTAACACTATGTTTTGGAGTCTTTATATCTCTGTTTTTTGCTTCATCTAAGACTTTTTCTACAGCCCTAGTCCAACTCTCTAACTCATCAAAGAAAAAGGCATTTGTAAGCAGAAACATATCATTACCATTTATTGGTGGATTTTCGCCCTTTCTTAGCTCATTTAGCTGGTGGTAGAGATGCTGAGCATAGCCTACTTTTTTAATGGCCTCTTTTAATTTTCCTCTTCTTAACTTTTTGTTTTGAAATTTTGCTAAATCTTTTGTGAACCTTCTTACGCTTCTTCGCCAATACTCTCTAGCCTCTTCACTCTCTTTGGTTCTTGGAAACTCCATATCAAAAACCTCATAACCCAAACTCTCTATGATTGCACCACTTTTTGCCTTTTGGTCACAAGTTGTTGGAGATACAACTACATCTGGCTTATCACTAAAATTGCCTGAGCTAAACTCCCCAATAGTCGCTTTTACAAGTGGACAAGCCTTTGAAGTTGCAAAATCACTTCCTATCTCATCATCTGTATGAAATCCATTGCACAGCCTAATTGGTACCGCATCAAGTGCATAGATTATCTCCGAAGGAACCTGCAAACACATAGTTCCAACTTTTACACTTTTTGGATAAATTGGCTCTCTTTTGAGATAAACCTTTTCACATAAATCATAAAAGTAACTCATACTCTCAAGCCTTATATCAAAATCATTCCTTAGCTTCTCAAGCACAGCTGCGCATTCCATCGCTTTGTGTCTGTTTTGCCTCTGTTTAGGGGATTCTATCACTCTTTTATTTCTCATCTTTACTAAACTCCATTCTTTTGGTAAATCCACCTTTTGTAGAGCTAAATACTTTCATGCTCAGTATATCTACATGTAGAGCATCGTCCTCAGGACAAGCCGCAACACACTTCATACAAAAGATACAGTCATCTCTGAGTATATTTTTACTCTTTACATCATCTGCTATATCTTTTATCTGCATATCGCAAACATTATAACAATCCCCGCACTTAGTACACTTATCGCCATCTTTTTTTAGTTTTAAAACTGCCCAATCACTAAAGATGTAGTGCATAGCACTCATAGGACAAAAAAAGCAGAAAAATCTCTTTTTTATAAATGATCCAACAAAAAACAGAGCGGTAAAGCTCATCCCAAATGCTGTTAAAAAGAGTGTTGTCTTAGATGAAAAATCTATATACCATTGTGAAAAATCAAGTGTAAAAAGCGGTACTATCAGCCTCCCTGGGCACATATCACAAAATGCACCTCTCCACTCGCTATTTAGTAAACCAAGACCAAGAAGAAGTGGAAAAACTATCACTATAAACAGAAAAACATACTTTATCGTTTTTAAAAACTTATACTGCTCTAGTGTGTATGAGCTGTATGGAATCTTAAGCATCTTTCTTAAGCTAGTAATCCAGTCCTGCAAAGTTCCTAACGGACAAGCATACCCGCACCATGCTTTGTTAAAAACTATAAACCAAACTAAAAATGTTAAGAATCCAGTAAGGACTCCTATGCCAGCCATACCAAAAAGCCTATCCCAAGGCCTTGCTAGTTGGTGCTGTAAACCCAAGAAGTAACAGCCTCCACCATTTTCTCTATTGTAACCACATGAAAAAATTGGCATCTCATTGCCTAAATCAATTGCCAAGTAGCCACCATATATAAAAAAAACAAAAAAGAGAATTTGCACCCAGAACCTAACCTTTCTTAGGTCCATATAGTTTATAGCTTTTTTAATCTTGCTCATCAAACTTTACCTCACGAAATGGCTTTTGAACTCTATATCTATAAATAAATACCCCAACACTCATAACAATAAGAAGTAAAATCGTTATAAAAAGTGCATACTTATAAGATGCATAACTATCACGAGATGGCATAAATGTACCAGTATAGCTTGCCTTATAAAGTTTTTCTTTATCTTTATAAGATGCTGTTAGTATGAACTTTTCTCTAAATCTTTTATTAAATTTTTCTATGTCTGGATTATAGTCTTGGATAAGTTTTATCTTAGCTATTCCATCTTGATCTGTTCTTGTTGTTTTTTGCCATCCGAATTGGGTTTTAAATGTAACTCTAGCACTTTTTAGTGGGTTGTTATCTTTTAAAACCAAAAACTTTACCTCATCTGCGCTTGAGAGTCTATAGTAAAAAGAGTCTTCATTCTCTCTTAGTCTTACTATCTCAAAGCCAACACTACTCAGCACTCTTGGCTCAATCTTCTCTTTTGAAAACTTTTCATCACTACCGTGAGAAAATCTTTTATACTCATACTTTGATACATTTAAAACAGTATCGTTTTTTGAAACATAATAAAGATTGTAGTAGCCGTTGTTTGGCACCTCTATAGTTACCTTAGTGCACCCTTTTTTCTTTGAAATTTTTGGCTCTATTTGATTTCCATCTCTATCCAAAGCATAAAACTTACCATAAGCATTTTTAATACAAAGTGGTCTATTTATACTTTTTGTTACTAACCAAAACGAGCGAGTTGGTACTCTATTACTTGCACCACGAGCCATATGCATCATACCCATGCCCCTCATTCTCTTTGCATTTGGGTCTCTCTCACTAAAAAAAAGAGTATCTATTGGCTTAACTCTTATGGATTTTGCTTTAAAATCTCTCAGTGCAATTTTTGAGGCATTTTCAAAATCTAAGATTCTACCACCAAATTGTTTTACAAAATTTTGAGCATCACTTTTTTTACTAAATGCATACTTACTAACCATGCTCATAGTACCTTTTTTCTTACTTCCAACAACATAAAAAGCACTCTTTGCATCTATAAATTTGAGTGTTTTTGTATCTACAACTTTTATATCGTTTAGCAGTACTTTTTTAATTTTTTGCTCATCTATAAGACAGTGGATTGAACAGTATTGATGCGTCTGTCCACCTTGAGTATGAGCTGCATGGTTAGTTTTATAAAACATAGCAAGCTTCATGCCACAAACACTACAAGACTCTCTGTTTTCACCTTTTTGTAAAATGACAGCTTTGTTTGCTGGTACACTTTGAAACATAGCTCCACCTCCATGCATAGAGTGCATTCCTCCGCCTCTTGGGTAATGTTCTGAGATATATGCTCTGTATTGATTTACTCCAAAATAAAAAACTATTAGTGAAGCTGCAAATGGGAAGGCTAACATCTTTCTTAACTTATTGGCTTCTATAAGTTTCATTCTTCTATATAGAATTACCAATGCCCAACCAATCGCAAGCCATTTAAATCCTGAAAATATCAAGAGCCAATCATCTCCTCTTTTTGCAAGAGGTGCCACATCTATACTAAAGCCAAATGCCCATGCAAAACCCTCTACGATTTTCTCATAACCTCTTGTAAAAAAACTACTAAGTGCATGGCCAAGAGATGCAAAGATAAATAGAGGAGCATAGCTGTAGCCTAAGTTGTAAAAAGTATCTTTAAATGGTTTATTTAATATTTTTGAAGCTATAAACATCCCAACAAGAGCTGACAAAACTGTAAAACATACTGCATAGATAAACACAAAAAGTCCAACACTATCTATATAAGATGGTAAAAATCCTTCAAATGTTTGTGCAGTTTTGCTCCATATCATATCTTTTGCTGCCGTTGTTCTTCCTATGCCATGGTGAAATGCCATAGATATAGGAATGGAAGCCAAGATGAGTATGTATGCCCAAATCTCAACTTTTAAACTTTTAAACTTACCAAAGAGGGAGAAAGATGGTTTTTTGAATTTAAAGCTTATCGATTCACAAGCACTGCTGCACTCCATACACAAAGTGCAATCTTCCATGGAGTTTTTCTTATCAAATGTAAATGGTTTAAGATTATAAGGGCAAGCCTTTGCACAATCAAATGTTTCACACTCCCCACACGCACTCTTGTAACTTCCAAGCCAAGTAAAAGAGAGTTTTGAATAAGCTTTGCAAACTGTACCTATAGGACAGATATATTTACAATAACTCATATCTTTATACAGATAGTAAAGCACAAAAGCAAATATAGTCATAACACCAAAAAGCGTAGCGGTTCCAAGTGGAGTTCTGTATACTCCAGGGAATATATAATATACTCCCCACCAACCTAGCACCAAAAGAAGCAATCCTAAAAATCTGTTTTGCATCCACTTTGGCATCTGCTTTTTTAAACCAAATTTTGTTATATACTTTCCTAAAAAGCCATGAGGGCAGATTCCACAAAAAACTCTTCCTAGAGTTGGCAGTGTTAAAACCATAAAAAATGACCAAAAAATACTCCAAAAAAGAGCAGTTGTAAAGAGATTTTCTTTTGCAGGATTATTAATCCCAAGAAAAATAGCATAGAAAAATAGTCCTGAAACTATAACTCTAAGAGTAAATAAAAACTTTTGATTTTTAAACAAAAACCCCAAAATTGACCTTGAAAAGATATCGTTTTTATCTCTTTTTATAAAATCTACCACAAAATTCTCCTTTAAAGTACTACATTTCCTATCATAACTTGTATGCCCAAAACAACTAAAAACAGAGCCATTAATCTTTCAATCCAGATTTTATATGCTCTAAGCTCTCTCATCATACCAACTATGAGTTTAGAAAAAATCAATCCATATAAAACTACTGAAAATAAAACTGCACCAATCCCAAAAAATAGACCATTAAAAACTGCGTCTACTAGTATCTTAGAGTTTATAGCAACTCCTACTAAACTAAGAAGTGGGGCACAAGGATTGATAGCCATTAATGCTCCAATTATAAAAAAACCAAATCCATTTTTGTCTTTTAGAAAAGTTTTTTGAGCTCTACATGTAGAGCTTTTTTGAAAAGTTTTATAAAAGATAAAACAACCCATACCCACTGTAACTACTCCAAGTAAGCTGTTAGCTAAAATGGTATCATCTAAAATCTTCTTAACCCAAAATGAGCTATAAAAAGCAATTACTGCTAAAAGTGTATAGCTAAATATCCTACCTAAGCTAAAAGGTAAAATCACAC
>Ga0256840_1004643_pt1 | contig 10190 bp, 7 predicted proteins | sample 355202metaG_FD_185969 | JGI IMG/M metagenome (GOLD analysis project Ga0256840, IMG submission 185969) | Hydrothermal vent microbial communities from Mid Atlantic Ridge, Atlantic Ocean - 355-202 | ecosystem: Environmental > Aquatic > Marine > Hydrothermal vents | place: Atlantic Ocean: Mid...
CGTGGCGGATGTGAATATGTTAGGTGGTTTGGTTAAAACCTTTGTGGTGAAGCCAGATTATCAAAAGCTGATGGGGACTGAGATCTCCTTGGCACAGTTAACTTCGGCGCTTGAAGAGAACAACCAAAATGATGGTGCAGGTCGTTTAAACCAAGGTGAAGAGGTGATTTTGGTACGAACGCAAGGAAACTTAGCGTCACTTACCGATATTGAAAACATTGTGGTCGCCTATAAAAATGGCGTGGCGATTACGGTGAAAGACCTTGCGAAAGTAGAGGTGGATGCGCTGTATCGTAATGGTGCGGTCACACAAAACGGAGAGAGTGAGGCGGTACAAGGTTTAGTTATGGCGCTTAAAGGCGCAAATGCACGTGATGTTGTGGCTGGGATTGAAGATCGTTTAAAAGCGTTAGAACCCGCCTTTCCAGAAGGGATTTCAGTGAGTGTCTTTTATAATCGTAGTGATTTAGTGAATACCGCTATTTTTGGTGTCTCTAAGGTCATGCTGGAAGCGGTGGTGCTGGTACTGATTGTGTTATTGGTCTTTCTTGGCAATGTAAGAGCCGCCATTACCGTTGCTCTGATTTTACCGTTAGCGGCACTGATGACCTTTATTTTAATGCGCTGGTTTGGTCTATCGGCAAACTTGATGTCATTAGGTGGCTTAACGATTGCCATTGGTATGCTGGTAGATGCCGCCGTGGTGGTGGTTGAAAATATCGTCTCTCATCAAGAGAAAGATGCTAAAAAGAAGCAGGGTCACCTGCCGAAAATGCACATTATTTTTAGAGCCTTAAAAGAGGTTTCGGTTCCTGTTATTTCAGGTATTTTAATCATTATGACGGTCTTCTTGCCACTACTGACCCTAGAAGGGCTGGAAGGTAAGCTGTTTGTGCCAGTGGCATTAACCATTATTTTTGCATTGGGGAGTGCGTTATTGCTCTCTTTGACGGTGATTCCAACGCTGTCTTCGTTTATTTTAGGCAAAGCATCACATCAAGAACCATGGTTGGTGCGTAAGCTGGAAGCAGGGTATAAACCTGTTTTACAGTGGAGCTTGGTGAATGATCGGATTATTGTCGGATCGGCCGTTGTTGCATTGCTGTTTGCTGGGTTTGTGTACACTCAAGTGGGGAAAACCTTTATTCCACAAATGGACGAAGGGACGGTGATTTTACAGGTTGAAAAAACGCCTTCGATCAGTTTAGCCGCCTCAAATGAGATGGATTTACGGATTCAAAAAGCGATTATGGAGCAGGTACCAGAAGTGACTCGAATTGTGGCGCGAGTGGGTTCGGATGAAATTGGACTGGATCCGATGAGTCTAAATGATACCGATAGCTTTTTAATTTTTAAGCCCAAAGAAGAGTGGCGAATGGAGACCACTGAAGAGTTGATTGAAGAGATTCGTCAAGTCTTGGTAACGCAGTTCCCCGGGATTAATTATGCCTTTACTCAGCCAATTCAAATGCGAGTGGATGAGATGCTGACTGGTGCACGTGGGGATGTCGCCATTAAGATTTTTGGTGATAACCCAGTTGAGCTGAATGAAGTCGCTAAAAAAATGGTAACAATGGTGAAAACCATTGAGGGCGCAGAAGATGTTTTTACCTCAACCAATGAAGGACTACGTTATCTGCAACTGAAGGTTAATCAGGAGATGGCAGGACGTTTAGGCTTAACGGTCAATGAGGTTGAAAAAACCTTACGGACGCAAATTAATGGTTTAGAAGTGGGTGTATTGTATGAAGGAATTCGTCGTATTCCACTGATGATTCGTGCGCCCGAATCGTATAAGTCGTCAATCTCAGAAATGCTACAACAACCGATTACCGTTGAGACCCCAGCGGGCATGCGTTCAGTGATGTTGAGTCAATTGGTCGATGCGGTGGAAGCGGATGGTCCTGTTTCGATTAAACGTGAACAGAGTAAACGTTTCTCGGTGGTGGTTGCCAACGTTTCTGGGCGTGACTTGGTTGGCTTTGTGGATGAGGCCAAGCAAAAAGCCGCCACCTTAGACATTCCAGCAGGTTACTACTTTGAGTGGGGGGGGAAATTTGAGAATCAGCAACGTGCGGCACAAAAGCTGGCCGTTGTGGTACCTGTCGCATTGGTGTTGATCTTCTTGATCTTGTTCAGTACCTTCCGCTCCATTCCACAAGCGATTATGGTCTTGGTGAATGTACCATTTGCACTGATTGGCGGAATTGTCGCCCTGTGGATAACCGGTGAATATCTCTCGGTACCCGCCTCGGTTGGCTTTATTGCCCTGTTAGGGATTGCGGTCTTAAATGGGGTGGTGATGCTCACCTATTTTAACCAATTGCTTGCTAAGGGCATGGATATCGGGCAAGTTGTGGTAGAAGGGGCTTTTAGACGCTTGCGACCTGTTTTAATGACCGCTTCGATTGCCGCATTAGGATTGGTTCCGTTGGTCTTTGCAACGGGACCGGGTTCTGAAATTCAACGCCCATTAGCGATTGTGGTGATCGGTGGATTAATTACTTCAACCATTCTGACTCTGCTGATTTTACCGATTATTTATAAACGCTTTGGACAGCCGAAAGTGGCGAACCAAGTGAAAACAGGAGCACTTTAATGAATGCTTTATCCACAACGCACGCTACATCAGACTGTATTTTAAAATTGATTTTTGATCAGCAGTTATATGATGAAATGACTGATGTACTTTTAAGCTTTCCAGAAAGATCGTTGGAGTTTTTGAGTTTAGAGGTTCAGGCACACATGCAACCGCTAGAGAATATTACCGAAGAGGTCTCTGGTTTTAAGCGTAAGAAGATGATTGAGGTGAATACACAAGTGGATGAAGCGAAGCGGCTGTATCGTTATATTCTCGATAACTTTCCACAAGCACAGCTTCAGGCACAGTTGTTACCATTGCTCTCTTTGGAGTAGTGGATAACGGAACAGATTTGAAGAAATAAAAAAGGGGTTTTAAAGCCCCTTTTTTTATGGAGATTTTTTAATTAAGCAGAAGCGCTTTTATTGCGGCTCTCTTTTCGGAGTTTCGCAAACAGATCAAAGACGGACTTACGTATGCAGGCATCAGGGATTTTATGTTTAATCGTCTCATGCAATTCAGGAAGTTTTGACCAGTGTACCCCTTGTTTAAAGTGGTGTGCGGTGTGAAATCCTAGGTTACCCGTAAGGATATTGAACCACTTATCGGTGATGTTATGTGAACCTGAGAACTGGTCTTTCGTTTCTAGCCCAGTGTGATGCCCGTAGGTTGCCCATGCGGTGTACAGTAAGCTACAAATCATGGGTAGGATAAAAATAAATAGTGCATTGATTGGGTTGTAGAGGGTTAATGCGGTTAATAATGCAAAGGTGATGAGACCGTAAAGAATAAATTGTTTTTGCAGTTTAGGAAAATTTTTTCCTACTTGATAGCCTCTTGGATAAGCTGTTAAAGCTACAGTTAACGTGTACTCTAGCATCCCCATGGTAGAACCATCCGCTTTTTTCCAACGACTCTCATCTTTGCTCTGATCCAAAAAGTTACGGTGGTGTCCTAGGTTATGGTGCAACACCCATAGGTTGGTGGTGACGCCAGTGTGTAAGGCATAGAAAAACTCTAGAATGCGATTGAGTAGATTACTTTTAAAGACATGGCTGTGTTGATGGTGGTGGTTCCAAGCAGAAATAACCCCCTTAGGGATCATCATTACTAACCAATAAGCGACTAAGAGCCAAATATTTTGAAGGTAGAAGTAGGCAATAAAGTCTACTAAGGTGAAGAGTAGAATAATAAAGACAGGCATTTTATCAGCGGCGTGCTTAAACATAAGGGAGGATCGCTATAGTAAAAAATTAGCGGGGGATTATACTCGATATATTCTTGATAGGAGTGGTTTAAATGGCGAATTTGGATGTAAGTGATTGAGATAAAGTAAGTTTTACTTAAATGTTACTATGAAAGGTATAGAGGATTGCGCCTATTAAAAGCAGGCGCAGTTGAACGGATTTGTGTGGTGATTTATTTAATGGCGGCTAAAATAGCAAGTTCCACTTGATCAATCGGAAGCGTTCCATCGACTTTAATGTACCTTAGCGATGGGTTTTCTTTACTGACTTTTTGATAGTACTCAATTAAAGGAGCGGTTTGTTTATGGTAGACCTCTAAACGCTCTGTTACTACTTCTGGTTTGTCATCGTCACGTTGTACTAAGTCTTCTCCGGTTTCATCATCTTTTCCTGCTACTTTTGGTGGGTTGTACTTGAGATGATAAGTACGTCCAGAGGCCAAATGCGCACGGCGTCCCGCCATTCGGTCAACAATTTCAGCGTCGGGTACATCAATTTCAATGACGGCATCAATGTCAACGCCCGCTTCCGCCAGTGCGTCGGCTTGTGGTACGGTTCTTGGAAAACCATCCAGTAAAAATCCTTTTTCACAATCTTCTTGTGCAATACGCTCTTTCACCATACCAATGATAATTTCATCAGAGACTAATTGTCCTGCGTCAATGGCTTCTTTGGCTTTTTTACCAAGTTCAGTGCCGGCTTTAATCGCGGCACGAAGCATGTCGCCCGTTGAAATTTGTGGAATTGAAAATTGCTTGGTTAAAAACTGAGCTTGTGTGCCTTTTCCTGCGCCAGGGGCGCCAAGTAGAATAAATTTCATGTAAAAGCCTCTCTAAAAGATAAAAAATTGGATGCGAGTATTATAACGATGTTTGGCTGAGAGTAAAAAAAGGATTAAGGGTAAGGGGGGGAGAAAAAATCCCGCTTTATTCTAAGAGCGAGATTGCTTCAGTAGTTGCTGCATACTGTGTTCTGCTTGTTGTAAGTAGCTTCCACCAAATAGGTTGAAGTGATTGAGCAGATGGTACAGTTGGTAGAGCGGTTTACGTTGTTGATAACCTTGATCGATGGGGAAAATTTCATGGTAGCCTTGGTAAAAATCTGGGCTAAATCCATTAAACAGTTCGGTCATGGCGAGGTCGGTTTCGCGATCACCGTAGTAGCAGGCAGGGTCAAAAAAGACCGCTTCGCCTTGGTCATCAAATGCACTGTTCCCCGCCCATAAATCACCGTGTAGCAGTGAGGCTTCGGGTTGGTAGTTTTGAAACCAAGTGGGGAGTTTTTCGATTAACTCAAGTCCAGATTGGTATAACGTATTGGGTGCGCCCTTTAATTGACTGAGTTCCAACTGAGGAAGTAGGCGGTGTTGACCATAAAAGGGCACCCAATCGCTTGTCCAAGTATTTCGCTGTAAGGTCTGACCAATAAAGTTGTCTTCAAACCAGCCAAAAGGGTGTGGCTTGTGGTTGATTTGATGGTGCATTAAGGCAAGATCTCGGCCACGTTGCATATCATCGCCCTGTGGATTTAATGGGATAAACTCCATTAATAACCAAGCAAAGGTATCAAATGTTCCCGTGGCATAGGGGGTTGGACAGGTAACGGTGTTGGATTGAAGTAGCGCCGTTAAACTGTGCCGTTCCGTTTGCAACATGGGAAGGTTTTGTATTGGAGAACACTTTAAAAAATAGTTTTTTTCATCGGTATGAAGTTGATAGGCGTGATGACTCTCTCCTCCTTGCATGGCATGTGCAGAGAGAATATGAATGTTAGGTAAGTCCTGTTGCACGAGTTGTTCATTGATTGCACGTGTTAGGTTTTTCCAGTTCATGCTGTTCTCCTATTCGAACAACTCATCGGTGATTTGTTCGATCTGTTTTTGTGAAATACTGGGGACTTCTGGTGCATACGCTTCTCTAAATACTTCAAATACAGCCCCTTCTGTCTCGGGGGGGACGGCATCACCTGTTTCAGGGTCAATTTGAATGTTCACCAGTCCTTCGGGAAATTTAATCGCCTCATTGGGTTCATTTTTTAACGCCTCTTTCATGTAACTCATCCAAATAGGCAGTGCGGCACGTCCTCCGACTTCGTTGCGTCCAAGCGTGCTGGGTTGATCAAATCCTGCCCAAACGGTGGTGACAATGTTGGGGTTATAGCCCGAGAACCAAGCATCTTTTTGGTCATTGGTGGTGCCTGTTTTTCCTGCAATATCGAGGCGATTGAGTTGTTTGGCTTTTTTGCCTGAACCGATACGAATGACATCCTGCAAAATGCTGGTCGTGATATAAGCATTAAGGGGGTCTATAATGCGGGGAGCATTGCGCTCATCTCCCTCGATGCACTGATTTTTCTGGCAAGCGGTTTTAGGGGTGGCTTGATAAATAATGTCGCCATTAAAGTCTCGAACTTCTTTAATTAGGTAGGGATCAACTTTATAGCCCGTATTGGCAAAAGCGGCATAGGCTGTAACCAGTTGCAGTGGTGTAAACTCTACGCTGCCAAGTGCTAAGGAGAGGTTACGGTGTTGATCAATCTCTTCTGCGGGAAAGCCAAATCGATTGAGATAGTTTGCGAAATTGGCGATCCCAACTTGTCTTAACAGCCGAATGGAGACCAAGTTTCTTGAGAAGGCCAGTGCCATCCGTAAGCGAGTGGGACCATAGAAACGGCCAGAATAGTTCTCTGGGCGCCACATATCTTCTAAATTTCGATCATGAAAAACGACAGGGGCATCATTAATCGTGGTGGCGGCCGTCATACCACTGTCGAGTGCGGCAGAGTATAGAAAGGGTTTAATATTTGACCCTACTTGTCGTTTGCTTTGGGTGACGCGGTTAAATTTGCTGCGGAAGTAATCAAACCCACCCACTAACGCATGAATTGCACCATCATTGGCATTGATCGAAATGAGTGCCGATTCTATTTTTGGATTTTGCGCTAACTGCCATTGGTTGTTTAAGGACTGTAGGTAAATAACATCACCAATGCTCAACACTTGTTGTGGTTTGGAGGGTTTTTTCCCTACTCGGTTGACATTTTTGTAAGGGGCGGCCCATGCCATCGTTTTAAAATCAATGATGGTGTTTTCGCCTGTTTCAAGCAAAACGTGTGTGTTTTTTTGCTCAAAGCCCGTTACGACACCGACCATTAATCCCCCAAAGTTAGAGATCTCTTTCAGTGTTTTAAGTACGGTTTCCGTCTCTTCTAGTGCACTCTCATCCAGTGTTTTAATGGGCCCTCGATAGCCATGGCGTCTTTCATAGTCTTGAAGCCCCTGTCGAACCGCTTTATTGGCTTGTGCTTGAAACTGACTGTTGATGGTGGTGACAATGGTGAGTCCATTTTGTAGTGCATCCTCTCCAAACTCTTTTAAAGCAAAGGCACGAGCCATCTCTGCGACATAATTGGCACGAATATCAATGACGGTGCTATTGCGTTTGGCGTGAACCTCTACGGCTTGTGTGGCAAGCATCTCCTCTTGCGTGATAAAGTTGAGATCATGCATGCGGCGCAATACATAATTACGACGAAGCTTTGCGCGGCTAGGGTTGGTAATAGGATTGTAAGCGGAGGGCGCCTTAGGTAAACCGGCAATCATTGCGTATTCGTCCAGTGAGAGCTCTGAAAGTGGAATGCCATAATAAGTGAGTGCCGCCGCCGCAACGCCGTAAGATCGATGCCCTAGGAAGATTTTATTTAAATAGAGGGCTAAAATTTCTTGTTTGCTTAATTCGTTTTCGATTTTATAAGAGAGAATGATCTCATTCAGCTTACGCAGATAGGTTTTCTCTTTGCTTAGGTAGAAGTTACGTGCAACTTGCATGGTAATGGTTGAGCCACCAGACTGTTTTTGTCCGGTTGTAACCAGTTCAAAAACGGCTCGGGCGAGCCCTTTATAATCGACACCGCCATGTTCAAAGAAGTTTTCATCTTCAGAAGAGATGATGGCTTGGGTCATGCGTTCAGGGATTTGATGGTAGTCCAGTGGAATTCGTTTTTTGATCCCGATTTCACTGATCAGCTTGTCATCTTCAGTGACAATTTTAAGGGGGACTTGATAGCTGACCTCTTTCAATTCGGCAGGGTCTGGTAAGGTTGGGTAGATGGTTATTGCATAGAACACGACGGCAGCAATGGGAAGAAAAATGAATCCAATGATAACGTTAAACCACATAAACCAACGTAACCAACGAAGTTTGCTTTTGGGTTTTATTTTTTGCTCTGGATTTTCGTTCGATGCTTGGGGGCTTGATTCACTCATGAAATACTCAAAGGCTCTGACTGGGGTTATTTTGAAGGGTTAATTATAACGAGTTATCGTTTTTGAGTATAGAAACAAAAAAACCCAGTGAAAACTGGGTTTTTTAGCAAGGGAGTAAGGTTTTACTCAATAATGTTACTGTTTGCTGTAACGCCCTGTTTTTATATCGCTGTACATTAAATACAAATTACCACCAACAATATAGACGATTGCGAGTATAACCCCTACGATACTAGAAATTTCTGCAATTGAGCTAGGAAGTAGATCTGCCCAAACACCAATGATGACAGCGACTGGAACAAAGACCGCAACAACGACTAAACCCGTCAAAATTAAAAAGTTACCCATGATTTTTCGCCTCAGCTTAAGTTTTTTATTTTTTTGTATAACAGTTCGAACTATACTTAGGTTGCGAGTGAATATCAACTCTTTCAAAAATAAAGATTGATTTAGGTCAATAAAGTATAAGTTCCTGTTATTTAAGGCAATGTTGATAATAAATATTTTAGAGTTATAAGGTGGGTTTATGCCAGAATTGACAAAAGTAGTCTTGGCAACTGGGAATGCTGGAAAAATAGTGGAAATGACGGATATTTTACACCCTTATGGATGGGAGGTGATACCGCAAAGTCAATTTTTTGATTCGGAAGTAGAGGAGACCGGATTAACGTTTATTGAAAATGCCATTTTAAAAGCGCGTTATGCCTCAGAACAAACTGGGTTGCCGGCCATTGCAGATGACTCGGGCATTGAAGTGAGTGCTTTAAAAGGGCAGCCAGGTATTTACTCTTCACGTTACTCCCAAGATATCTATGGTGAGCAGGCAAATGATCAGACTAATCTGAAAAAACTACTGGATGAACTGAAGAGCGTTCCTCAAGGTCAGCGTCAAGCCAGTTATTACTGTGCCATGGTCTATGTAGAACATGCAGAGGACCCAATTCCCATTATTGGGTTAGGGCGTTGGTATGGCGATATTTTAGAAGCCCCACGTGGTGATGGGGGGTTTGGTTATGACCCTGTCTTTTGGGTAGAGGAGCTAGACAAAACAGCGGCCGAGTTACCTAAAGCACAAAAGAACAGAATGAGTCATCGCGGTCAAGCGTTAAACAGTTTGGTGATGCAACTAAGACGAGGCGCTTAAAAGGTGTTAAATATAAATATTGGGGTCAGAGTAAGTTTACAAGATGTATGTTGGTCTTATCGATGTATAAAAGGACTTTTTTTCTTAAGACTTAATCTTATCCTTACTCTGACCCCAAGTTTAAGGGTTGTTTTATGAATTTTACTCAACCGATCCCTTTAACGCTCTATGTGCACTACCCTTGGTGTGTACAGAAGTGCCCGTATTGTGATTTTAATTCACATCACTTAAAGCCAGATATTGATGAGTCGGCTTATATTGATGCGTTACTAAAACAACTTGAATTAATCTTGCCATTGATTTGGGGGCGACCGATTCATGCGATTTTCTTTGGCGGTGGTACACCGAGTTTAATTTCTGAGGCGGGATTAAATCGTTTTATGTCTCATGCCCGAGCGCTGCTGGGGTTTATGCCAGATATTGAGATAACCTTGGAAGCGAACCCTGGGACGGTGGATCTTGAAAAGTTTTCGGGGTTTTATCAGGCGGGTATTAATCGTCTGTCGATGGGGATTCAGAGTTTTGAGGATGAGAAGCTCAAGGCATTAGGGCGCATTCACAGTGCCGATGAGGCGTGTCTGGCGATTGAAGCGGCCAAGCAAGCGGGATTTAGCAATTTTAATTTAGATTTAATGTTTGCTCTGCCTAATCAAACCATTGAGCAAGCACTCGCCGATGTTGAACAGGCACTGAGTTTTTTTCCCCCCCATCTCTCGCATTATCAGTTAACACTTGAACCCAATACCCCTTTTTATAAGAGTCCCCCTGCACTGCCTGAAGAAGATTTGGCATGGGCGATGCAACTGGCTTGTCAGGCACGTATTAAAGAGGCAAGTTATGAGCATTATGAGGTGTCTGGCTTTGCTCAAAAAAGTCGCCAGTGTCAGCATAATGTAAATTATTGGGAGTTTGGTGATTACATTGGTTTAGGTGCAGGGGCGCATGGCAAAATAA
>Ga0256840_1004644_pt1 | contig 10187 bp, 7 predicted proteins | sample 355202metaG_FD_185969 | JGI IMG/M metagenome (GOLD analysis project Ga0256840, IMG submission 185969) | Hydrothermal vent microbial communities from Mid Atlantic Ridge, Atlantic Ocean - 355-202 | ecosystem: Environmental > Aquatic > Marine > Hydrothermal vents | place: Atlantic Ocean: Mid...
GATAAACTTTTAATATTTACATAAGGCAACTTAGTCTTATTTTTATCTCCATCAAAATCTTTATAATTCTTTAAAGCCTCTTCAAAACTAATACCTTTACGCTTTGATTGTCTTCTTGCTAAACGCTCTACATTTGTTTTGAACTGTTTTCTTCTAAATGAAACATACTTTGTTATGTCAGAAGGAACTTCTTTAACTTCTGAAATATCTAAATAGTCCATAAGCCTAGCCAACCAATAATTTAAATCCAAACTTGACAACTCCTCTTTAGAATTGACAAAAACTCTTAGCTTACTTCCCAAAGGAAACTTCTCTTTTTTATATTGAGGAAATGAGAAGCCAACAGAGACTAAATTGTTCTCATCTCTAACTTCTACTAAAGCTAAATGCATTTGAGCATATAGCTTTTTCCAAATAAAACCAAGTGTAATCTCTGTATCACTATAGAGTTTTATATCTATATAGTACTTCATCTTAAACTACTTATCACTTTGACCAAAAACACCACCACGAACTAACACAGCCATGACATAATGCTCTTCATCTATAGAATCAAGCTTTTCTCCTTGTGCGAACTTATCAAAAAAAGTATAGAAATCTTGTTTCTCTTTTGGGGTTCTAAAGGCTTTACCCATGTTGGTAACAGCACCATAAGGCTCTATGGCAATGGCTCTATTGTGCGTTGTAAATTCAGGATACCAAGTATCTATGCTTCGTATTGCATTGCCTAATTTTTGAGAGTGCATAGAAGCAACCTCATCAACTTCATAGAGAATTTTACTCTTTTTACCTTGCCCCTTATCTAAAACTAACTCTTCACTTGGGTAAACCTCTTGAGCTTTTCCTACTTTGGCATAGGCTGTAATCTCCAACATTAAAAAATCATCATCACTCGCAAGAACTTTAGCAATATTTTCCCCTAACTCTTTAACATCTTTGTTATCACTACGCATAGAACGAATATCAAAACTTTTAGCATCAAAGCTCCAAGATTTATTATTGATAGTATCTTTTATCTCTATCTCTATAAACTCTGTACCGACTCTATTTCTCCATAAAAATCGTCCATTGGCTAGATTGATAGCATATCGTAAGCCAAGCTCTGAAAACTTCTCTTTCTCTATGTACCCACTAACTGCCTCTTGGTATGTTTTTAAAAACAAATCATTATTACAAGCAGATGGCTCTTTAATGCCACCTAAAACTTTAAGTGTAAACTCTAAAACCAAAGTGTCTTGCTCTGCACCCAATGCACAACTATCTACCGTTTGTAAATTTGCTTTTTCTACCTCTGCATTGAGTTTTGCAGGGTCATTTTTAATCGCAGGTTTAAGACGATTGGCGATTGTACCTCTAACTGATTTCTCTACCAACTTTAAAGCAGTTTTACTCTTTCTATCTTCCCATATAGCACCATACATCTTACCATCAGAAGGAACTAACTTTTTCTCAAATGCTAAAACCGAAGCTACTTTACTATTTTTATCTTTTGCCATCTTATTTTCCTTTTTAAATTAATTATTTTTTTGTTCGCACAGATACAATCCATGCTCTTTATCTACTGAATATTGCCATAAAATCTCATCAAGTGACTCTATCTTATAGGGCATCTTAAACTCACCCAAGGTTACAACAGCCTCAGCAAACCTATGAGGTGCATTTGCATCTCTTTGGTTTTTGGCTTTTCCTAACTCTGAAATGCCTTGAAAGCCTGTTGCTATTGGCACTATCCAACCTTCTGTCTCTCGTCTGCTTGTCCAAAGTACATTACTCTTTTCATCTTTTTCACAAGAGTGATTGATGACTAAATACTTCAATAGAGCATCAATACCATCTAATCCACTTTCCATCGCCTCTTTCATAAGCTCTCTTCGTTCAATTATTGCATACCCAGGCATGAGCTTTCGGCGAATTTTGGCTAACTCCTCTTCTTTTTTAACAGTATAAACTGTCGGCGTTTGAAAATGGAGTATATCTCCACCTGCCATCTTCATGCGTGAGCGTAAATGGTGCGTAATTCTCTCTAAAAACTTCTCTTTATCATCTTTGTCTATTTTACTATGTTCTATTAGCAACGATACATCAAGATGACAGCGTGGCTCTTCTATAAAAGCTGGTCGTTTACCATCTTTACCTACAGGATTAGCCGTAGCAATAATTGAATTTACATAGTCACCTTTACCTCGAAAAACTTGTAAATCTGTTTTATGACTCACAACAGCCACAGCCTTAAACGCCAAATCCTTAAAACCATCGGCATTTAATTTTCGTTGCAATGCATGAACAGCACCCAACCAAGCTGTCATAGCAGGAAATCCAATCGTAAATGGACTAGAGAGTGCATTTGCATTATGTACCAATATATGAGGAACAAGTAAAACTCTTTTTACACGACTACTCATCTTAAACCCTCCCTAAACTCTTCTACAATTTTTCTTATATCTTTTAACTCTTCTGTTCCATTGATGTCAATAGCAGATTTTTTCCATACTTTTTTGTAAGAAGTCAAAATCCAATGAGCAATCTCTTCAATCACCTCATCTAGCCATGCATCTTCTTCATCTCTTGTAACTTCAAATTCACTAAGAAGCCAAATTTTTTGATATGTTTTAAGCTTTGATGTTTTTTCATAGTACTGTTCCTTTTCAACTTCTCGAACAGACCACATCTGTTCAATGATTTTTTCTACTAATCTAGCATAATGTTTTTTTCTTGCATCTCTCATAGCTACATTAGAATAGTTTGGAACTTTAAATATATTATGTAAAGCATCAAATATATATTTGAATTTCCAAGGCTTCAAAGACTCTGAAAAAAAGTTATTTTTAGGAAAATGAATATCTTGTTTTCTTAATTGAGGTGGCATAGAGTAAAGCAGTTGAGCTTTACCAGCATTTTGAGAGTTTAAAACAGAAATATTTTGAGGTTTTGTACCACCATACGCCATAAGTGTCAAATTATAAATTTCACTATACCCCTCTTCAGAAAAAGCCTTTTCTCTTCGTAATTTTCTAAGATCTTTTACTCCTTCTCTAAATTGTATGGCATCAACTCTTTTTTTCATCTCAAAAATAATGCCCGAATTACTCAATATAGAGAGTTGATGATAGGCATCTTCCACAGGAAAATAGACCTGCTTTATCTTAGAACTGCTTACCAATTCAGTAGAAGAGCCAATCATCTCTAAAAATTCATCTCTTAAGTTTTCATAACTTTTACTTTTGATTTTAAGTAGTGATTTGGCTAAATCACTATTTTGTTCTATATGCCAAATCAGTTCTCTACCATCAGGCATTATCAAATTTAAAAACTTATGCACATCTAAAGCAGCAGCATTTCCCAAGGCATCACGCTTAACCTCCACATTTCCACTTCTTAGCAACCCATCTGCTCTCTTTTGAACATCTGCTATGATGGGCGTAACATCGCCATTTTTGTTTTTTCTAGCACTAGGGTGAGAAAAAGTACAAGGGTGTGTAGAGATAGAAATCTGCCCTGCTCTTTTAGAGGCATTGGGTAACCAAACCTCTAAAGAAAAAAGATTGCTACACTCCTCATGCAGTTCTAAAACTTCATCTTCTTGCATTGAAGATTTTATCTTACTCTTTAACCAAAGCTCTTTTCTTTCATCAAAGAACTTTGTTATTGTTTCGTTCATCTTTATTCTCCTTTTTGACTTATTATTATTTATTAGGTATAATACGCTTACAGAGACTCCTCTCTGGATATAAAACCATCGGAGTTCGTTTTGGACGTTAAGCTAGAGGTTACTTCGGTAAAGCATTAGCAAACACCCGTAAAATTTAGCAGTTTTTGGTCTGCTAATCTTTTATAAATAGCGTTTTTAACTCCAATCTTTTTTCCCTATGAATTTTTAATTTTACCAACTTAACCATGTCACTGTTATATTTTTTATAAAATGCCAAACTTACCAAAGAAGCTCCTGTCTTATGGTCTCTAGTCACACTCTTTTCTACCTTAAAAAATGTCTTTACAATATCTAAAATTTCACAAATATACTCTATGTCTGTTGCATGACCTTTATGAACATGTCTAACACTATGACTGGAAATAATACCCATGTATCCTTCTAAATTCAAGTATAATTTCTTTTTTACACGCTCAATCGTAATGTCAGAAATAGGAAAAGAGAGTTCATCATTATATTGTTTATCAAGAATAGATTTTTCAACAAATGTACATATCTCTTCACGTGTCAATGCTAACACTAATTTACTCCTTTCTATGTTTATTTAAACTACTTACACAGTAGTTAACTCTAGTCACTAATTATCTATCATTTCTAAACTATCTATTCGATATTTTATTCAATTATTATTTATCAGGAAAATTATATCTATTTTACCTTTACTAAACTTTAACCAACCCAAACATATCACTATACTCATAACTACTATCTTCATAAGCATTAAAACTAAGCTCTCCAAACTTCAAAGAGGCATCATACTTAGACAAATCTCTTTTTATAGCCTGTTGTTCTATTAACGCATTATAATCTCTGTGCAACCATGCTCTTTGATTAAACACTTCATCTACTTCAATCTTTTTAATTTGTAAAACTTCTCCTCTATCCATCGGATTGTCAAAAATATCTACGATAATCTTTCCAAATTTATCATATTCAGCGAAGATATATCCATCTATATTTTCATCATATACTAAAAAAACATTCATACTTGGACTACTTTTCCTAAAAGGATGAAAATATTGAGGGTGGGCTGTCAAAAAGTGTGACCCCTCTAAATAACCTTGAAAAGTATCTGCTTCTACTCCCTCATAATCGGTTAAGTCTCGCTGTGTCATAAAATGTTCCAAATCAGACAACGACTCTTTTTCATTTAGCTTTTTAGATTTTTTAACTCGTAAAGTTGCATCCAAACATTTTTCTACTTGCTTTACATCTACAAGCTCTGAGATATTATGGCTCTTTAAAGTAAAATCAATCTCATAACCAGGTCTATTAAAACTTCTAATCGTATCATCATTGGCTCTAAAAGATTTTAAGTTGTACTGCATCAAAGCAATATTGGGTTTATCTACAACCTCAATTCTGTGTCGTCTAACACGTCCTGCCATCTGAATAATAGAACGAAATGAAGAGGGTTCAATAACTGCCCAATCAAAATCATGGTCACGCCCTACTTCCTCTACTGGTGTAGCCACCACTATAAATATCATGTTTTTACTAGAACAGCCATCTAAATGAGAACGCAAAATAGCATTTTTAAAAGTAACAGCTTCTTTTTCATTTTCTCCTTTTCTATTCAACACCTCATCTAAATGTTTCTCCTGTTCATGACGTAAGAGTAACACTTGATTTGAATGATAACTCATGACTCTTACCTCTATGTCGATTGGATACTCTGCCAGCATCAGAAACTTACTCAAAGCAACACAAGGTTGAATATTTGCCATACGCACAACACCAAAAGAGACATTAATGTTTGTCTCCTTATCTACACTATTATGCTCCCTATGTTTTTGAATTAAAGCATCTTTAATCTTAGAAAAATAGAGACTATCACCACTGCCTATCTCATCTTTACATTCTACAATATTAACTTTTCTTTTTACAATCTCTTTGGCAAGTTTAGAAACACGTTTATCTATAAAAGAGATATGAGTATCACGATACTCTTTTATGGCTGTACTGCTTTTAAAAGATTTGATGACAATGACCTCTGTCTTAAACTCATCAATCCATGCACAAACTATCTCATTGTTAGCCTCTCGTGTCTTAGAAAAGAGTTGCCACCCTTTTTTATAGGCATTAAAATAGCCCTCTGCCAAGTCAGGTGGAATGGTAGCTGATGAAATCATAACCTTACGCCCAAGCATCCCTGCTAAATGAACCAAACGACCAATAGCAATAAGGTCTGAACCTGTAAAATCATCTATCTCATCAATTACCAAATCTGAATTCATTAAACGCAATGAAGGCAAAATATATTTACCCCCTCTTTTTGTCGTAACAGCACCCATAACATGGTCAATGGTACAAACAAGCAAAGGTGCATGAAGAAAAGCCTTATCTTTCTCTCTTCTAAGGAGTGTACTCAAGCCCTCGGTAGGCATAGGAAAATCATATTCTAGCTCTTCATCTAACAATCCTTCTTCTGACTCTGAACCGTAATCCTCTTGACGCTTCTCTTTCTCCTCTTTCATCCGTTCATCATGTAACTCTTTTACAGCTTTAGAACCAATAATCACGGCTAATTCATCCTCTTCTAGCTTTATCTTCTCTTTGTACTCTCTACCTGTTTGTAGGGTCAAAGTCCGAAGCCCAAGAGCTAAAATATAACGCAAACTTTTTTTATCTTCTGAAACTGCTCTCATTATTTTAGCATTGGCAAAAGTTTTACCACAACCTGTACTTGCCATATTGACAGCAAAAAAACCTTGCCTAGCACTGGAGTCAAATATCGGTTCTATTTTTTTTACAGCCTTGTCTTGCCAAAAAAAAGCTTTTGGACTTGCTCTTTTTAAAGCTCTATTATCTTTGACAACTTCAAACTCTTTTTCAAAAGCAGGTAGATAGTGTACTATCTGAAGAGCTTGTTTCATCACACCACAAAGATGCTCATCGAGTTTCTGCTTCACCTTTTTTGTCTTTTGGTCTGTGTTCGCAAAAAGTCCAATACTCTCTTTCCAATTTTCATCTCTATCTTGTGAAGAATAATTATGGTCTCCTAACATCAGAGTTAATCTAGCATAGTGAAGCACAATCCTATAAGAACCATCACTCATAGACTCATTGAGCAAATCTATCTCTTTGCTCATACGGTTAGACCATTTTTTAAGCTCTTTTAACCATGTGTTGGAATTACTTAAAAGACCTTTTGGAAAGATAAAACATTGTTTTAGTCGTTCTTTATCCTCATCATAACTATTTTCATACCCCCACTCTTTTGTAACATGATTTAAAATATCATCTATAGTATAAGCCTCGTCATCTTGCCAATCTGCTATATTCTCTAACTCTAATGGCAGTCTATGATGAGAAACAATCAACCACATAATAAGTTTTGCAGAGTTTGGAAGATTTTTAAGAACTTTAGAGTCTAACGTTTTAATATCTTCTTTTAGCTTCTCTTCTTCTACCTTTCCTTCTCCCAAACGTTCAAGCCAAGTATCCTTATTTTGAGCAATAAACGCGTTGAATAACATACAAGAAACCCACTCATGACGAAGAGGATCGCCTTTTCTTGTAGAAGATTTTAGTTTCTCTTGAAAAAGTTGAGTCGCTTTACCCCAATCATGAAGCAAAGCCGAAAGAGCCACCAAAGATTTAATCAGTGGCAAATATTTCCAATCACTCTCTTTGTAGTTGTCCAATATAGTTTTTTGTGTTCTATTTACAGGCACAATCCCCTCCCCATTGAACCTATCTCTATTTCCTACTACCCACATAAGTTCCACTCTTCGACTACTACGAACCCAATGACAACTTACAGCCGTACTCTTAGAGGCTGTTTTTCTAAGTAACTTCTTAACAGCCTTTAGCCCCTCCATTGTGATGATGGTCTGCCAAGTGTTGTCTCCTATTCTATTGGCAAAAGAGTCTAGTACTCTTCTTGTTTTTTTGAGTGCATTCTTTTCGCATTGAGAGATGAATGTTACTATCATAACGCTATCTCATTTTTATAGAACATCGAAGCCCTCTTCACCTCATCAAACATAAAATCTAAAGCCTTATGCTCTACAAACTTCTGTAACACTGCTCCTCTAAACTCTTGTTCAGTCATCTCCTCTTTGACACAGGTAAATGCCAAGGGTAACACAATGGCATCTTTCACTAAATCTGCCACATCAAACACCAATGCCCCTCGTCTTGTCTTGCCATGCATGACAGCAAAACCATGAGAAATCCCAAGTGTCCAAAGTGTGGTAGCTCCCAATCCATAGGCTAAATAGTTTCCATGATTTAAAAAAACATTGGCTTCGTCTGCATTATTATGCTCTCTGGTGAAGCCTAGTTGCCCTGTTTTACTTGCTGCATATTTATAGAGTCTTTTTGTCATCTCTGCTTCAAGTTGTAGTAGTTTTCCTACATTGTAAGCATTGGGTATCTCATCTTTTATCTTCTCAAATATGGGCGTTAAAACCTCATCATCTATAATAAACCCATGATTATGTAAATTTTTATCTTTTGCCCATACTTTTTCTATGAATGCCACACGTGAGAGTTGAAACCGTTTGGCTGTCTCTAAACGTTTAGCCTTATCAAACCAAAAGCTCATCCAACCTTGAATGTACTCTGTGGGTCTATACTCACTTTGAGGAGTAAGCCACTCCACCTCTGCACCCATAAACAAAGGCGTTGCTCCTCCACCACAAAACCCAACCAACACCCCTGCACTTGCTAACATACGCATGGCTGCTTGAGTAATGGACGTTCCTGTCCCTAAAAGTAAACAGGTAGTATTGGCAATAGGAATATTAAAATATTGGTACTCTTTTTTAGCTTCGGTCAAGTAAAGAACTCGACCATCTTTTTGCATCACGCGACACTTTTCCAAATAATAAATATTAGCTCTCTTAGAGTGAAGAATGGCTTTTAAATCGGTTAGTTGTTCCATCTTAGCTATAACCTTTAAAGATAAATTAGACTTCTTGCAAAACTCATGAATTGAGCATAGTGTTTAGTGTATATTAAATTTTATTCTGTTTCTTTGATGGACTAGCCTTAGCTAATTCAAAAAGATACAGGATGAAAGATGATGTACAATAAATAATATGCTCTTTCATTGAATTTTGCAAGAAGTCTATTAGAAGTAAGTTTATCTAAAAAAAGTAAATAGCAAAAAGATGAACCACACTAAAACTTACACTCCACAACAACTTCCCTCAGTTTTTCTAAAATAAGGCTTTACCAAATACCAAAGTACAAAGCCCCAAAGTACAAAAGAGGCGACCATGGCAAACGCTCCTGCCTTTTCTCCCATCTGGACTAAGCTTTTAGGGTCAATGTTCGTAGCCGTAAAAATGTAGTCAAGCCCTAAACCAAAGAGTATGCTACCCATGATAATGGAACCCAAGTAGATGTAAAGAGAACGTGTTCCTAACATCTTTTTAACTACCCCAATGGTCACGGTATTGGTCGCTGGTCCTGCTGAGAGAAAAACAAAGGCTGCTCCTGCTGAAACACCTCCTAGCATAAGCCCTGCTGCGATGGGAAGTGAGGCTGTGGCACAAACGTACATAGGAACAGCAATAATAATGGCAATCACATAAGAAAGCCAAGCGTAATTGACTAAAATTTCACTCAAATTTGAAGGAATTGCTACCGTAATCAATGCCCCAATAATTAAACCCCAAAAGAGAGGTTTGGCAATGTCGGCTAAAAGTGTTCCAAAAGCATAGTTAAAAACACGTATAAAAAAAGGCTCTTTGTCGGTGCTACTGCTACCACAACAAGAGGTTTCAGAAGCACAACAAGTGCTTGGCTCTTCTTTACTTGGCGTGGCTGAAAAAGTTGTTGAAAATTTTCTGCTTGCCCCTACCTCATCTTTATCAAAAATATTGGTTAAAATCCCTGCTACCATGGCGATTATCATAGAAGTTATGGCTCGGTAGAGGGTAAAAACCCACCCAAAGATTCCGTAAGTCGCCATGATGGAGTCCACCCCAGTAATGGGTGTAGAGATGAGAAAAGAGAGCGTTGCTCCTTTAGATGCACCTGATTTTTTAATGCTTGTTGCCAAAGGAATTACCCCACAAGAGCAAACAGGTAAAGGAATACCAAAAATGGTAGATTTAATAACCGACCAAATATTCTCTTTTCCTAAATGTTTAGTTACCAATGTTTCAGGCACTATCTCATGCATAACTCCTGCAAAAATAAGACCAAACAAAATGTATATTGCCATGTCGTTGCTTAAGTCGATGAGGGCTGACCAAAAAAGTGTTAAATACTCCATCAATTTTCCTTTAATTTAATGAGATAAAATCTTTTGTTTCGCTTCACACTGAACTTGTACAATAATCGGCTCTTTAGTGTCAAGCCGTGCAACAGTCAATGCCTTACCCCACAAACAGCCTGTATCCAGTGCCAAGACATTAGAGTCTTGATAATAACCCAAAGTGGACCAATGACCAAAGACTATTTTTAGACTTGTAGAACGTCTTGTAGGACAAGCGAACCAAGGCTTAAGCCCTTTTTTTGA
>Ga0256840_1004645_pt1 | contig 10187 bp, 8 predicted proteins | sample 355202metaG_FD_185969 | JGI IMG/M metagenome (GOLD analysis project Ga0256840, IMG submission 185969) | Hydrothermal vent microbial communities from Mid Atlantic Ridge, Atlantic Ocean - 355-202 | ecosystem: Environmental > Aquatic > Marine > Hydrothermal vents | place: Atlantic Ocean: Mid...
AGGTGTCAGTAAAAATACACTGGATATTGATATTGATATTGATCAGGATATTTTAAGTATTAAAGGAAGTATTGATTTAACAATAAAGGAAAATATGCAACCTACCTATATGGATGTGAGAGCAAATGTATATGAAAGACACTTTACTTTAGGGGATGAGCTGGATAGTAGCAAGATAGAGGCAAAATTAGATCACGGCGCTTTAAAACTATCTATCCCGCGACTTGAGCAGCATCAGCCTAAAAAAATCTCTATTAAAGTCGCTTAATGCAGGAGGTGTATAATGTTTAAAATGAATGAGCTAAGCAATGGTTTATCCCGCACTTGGGACACGGTAAGTCGCGGTTGGAATCATTTAATTAATAATGCTGGTAATGCATTAACCCAATTTTTTTCCAGTGACGATAAGGAAAAGGCGGATAATGTGCCTGCTTCCAGTCCTCGTTGGGGTTTGATCAGTGCTGATATGTATGATGATGCAGATAAAGTAGTGGTTAAACTGGAAGTACCTGGGCTAGCAAATGATGATTTTGATATTAACATAATTGATAATATCTTGACGATTAGCGGAGAAAAACAATTCCAACAAGAAAAAACTCAAGGTAATTACCGTATACTGGAATGTGCATATGGTCGATTTAGCCGCTCAATTCCATTGGAATATGAAGTTGTCGCAGATACAGCAAAAGCCAGTTACGATAGAGGTATATTAAAAATCGAACTGGATAAAAAGCCGCATCAGCGCCGACGTAAAATTGAAATTAAATAAATTTATTTTTAGCAAGAAAGGACTTTAGGAACGTGTATGGAATAACTTCCCGAAATTATAACGTAGGGTTTTTGTTTCAGGTGGAATGATCTCATGAGGCGCATAGCAAGCTACGTAACGAATGAGATCATTCCACCTGGAGCAAAAAGACAAGTTAGAAATCGGTAAGTTGTTTCGTGCACGTTCCTTAGCCGAGAACTCTGCGGCTAAAGTCCTTTCTGTTATTGTGATACGCGTAAGAGGTACTATGGAATATAAAGATTATTATAAAATCATGGGCATTACCAAAGATGCCTCTCAGAATGAGATAAAACGTGCTTATCGTAAACTAGCGCGTAAATATCACCCTGATGTCAGTAAAGAAAAAGATGCAGAGGAACGTTTTAAAGAGTTGGGCGAAGCCTACGAAGTATTAAAAGACCCTGAAAAACGCACTGCTTATGATCAACTTGGGGCAAACTGGAAAGCAGGACAGCAAGGCTTTCAACCTCCACCAGACTGGGATGCAGGTTTTGAGTTTCATGGTGATAGTTTTACGGGGGGAACTGAAGGGTCAGCCGGCGCGGCGGGGTTTAGTGATTTCTTTGAAAGCCTGTTTGGTCGAGCAGGGGGTGGTTTTCAATCGCACTCTGCTGGTGCTGAACACTATCAAATGCGAGGGCAAGATAGTCATGCTAAAGTCTTTATAGACCTTGAAGATGCTTATCAAGGCACATCACGTAATTTAACATTACGCAGCACCATAATGGGTCCGGATGGTCACCCTCAACTACAACCACGCACCTTGAATGTTAAAATTCCAAAAGGCATTAAAGCCGGTCAAAATATTCGTTTAAAAGGACAAGGCAGCCCAGGTGTTGGAGGAGGACAAGCTGGAGATTTATATCTGGAAATAGAATTTAATCCACATTCTATTTATAAGGTTAACGGTGCAGATGTTTCACTGGAATTACCTATCACCCCTTGGGAAGCAGCTTTAGGAGGTAAAATAAAAATACCAACACCCAGCGGTATGATAGATCTAAAAATACCTGAAAACATTTCAAGTGGTAAAAAAATGCGCCTGAAACAACGTGGTATTCCAGCAAAACAGCCAGGTGATTTTTATATAACATTGATGATTGTTTTACCTGAGAACCTAAGTGAGGAAGATAAGGCCTTATTTAAAAAGTTACAGCAGACAAACAGCCATTTTAATCCGCGAACAAAACTGGGATTAGGGAAATAGCCATGCAAAATGAAATGATTAAATCAGAAGTAGGTATTGTTGTAGAGGAATATGATCATATCTCATTAGTTAAGCTTTGCCGTTACTGTGCGTTACCCGCAGAAAGTATCATTAAAATGGTCGAACGCGGTGTAATTGATCCTATTGATACATCGCTTAGTTATACTCACTGGCAATTTTCCAGCACCAGTTTGTTACGCATACAAACTGCGTTGCGTTTACAACGAGATTTAGAGGTTAACCTTGCTGGTGCAGTATTGGCTTTGGAGTTATTAGATGAAATAAAACAACTGCGTCAGGAAGTGGCCTATTTGCAACGGTAATAACAGCTTTAGCCGTAGCTTACATCTAAGGAACCTTAAAAGAATGAGCTTACCCACTGAGAACTTCACTGCCATTAAGGGAAGGGAAGAAAATAAGTAGGATGTGCTGACGATAGGAATTACACCATGAATGGTGTGTAGTAGAGTAACGCAGGAGCAGTTGCCGAGCGCATGAACTGCATGCGATGCGCTTCCTATCGTCAGCACATCCTACATCAACTTGGGTAGGATCATTCTTATAATATTCCTAAGTGCGGCTAAAGCTCCCCTTGTTTTAGATTTGACTGCAAAATATTAGCCTCCTTATAAATCGCATCCAAATCATTAATAATAAGTTGATTACGTTTTTTATTAATAATGCCTTGCGAGCGCCAATGCTGTAATTGCTTATTAACCACCTGGCGGACTGAACCCACCATACGCGCCAATGCTTCATCAGAAAGCCCATTGATTAAATGGGTTTTCTGCGCCTCCTCCTGTTTTCCCGTATAGTGTTTAATCTTGTTAATATGCTTTAAAATTAAACGGCTTAAGCGAGTGGACATATCATGCAAAACAAAACTACTGGCAAGATCTTCCTGTTCACGCATTTTATGGGCAAGATAAGGTAAAAATTGCTGGTTTAGTTCTGGGTATGTCCAGATCCACTTTCGCATCATTTCTATGGGTACTGAAACTAACTGTATTGAAGAGCTTATCGGCTCAAGAATAACATCGTGGGGCTTGCCATCCAATAATGTTGTAATATCAAAACTATCCCCGGGATAGAGCACATCCAATGTGACTTCCTTTCCTGTATCAGGGTTGTTACGTTTCATTTCTAACTGTCCGTCCTGTAAAAAGTAGAACTGCGTCATCAGGTTATCAGGATTGATATAACTGCCCTTTTCCCATTTTATTAAATGAAAATGTTGCGCTATTTCCTGAATAAGTGCCTCAGGCAAGGATGCAAATAAGGGGGACTGCTTTACCAATACAGCACTGGCAGCACGCGGAACATGGACAATTGATGATGACATATTTTTCCCTGTGGTGAATGTATCATAGGCATGATGCAATTTGCACCTCAACACATCCTACAAATTATATTTTCATTCTATTCTTGATTAAATAAATTCTCTGCGTTTTCCCGCTGGCTTAATAGCCAGTATACAGCCCCCAAAACTAACACGGATAACGACAGCGCTATCAGTTTGAAAGGCTCAGTCTCTTCTAAATTAATAATAATAAATTTTCGCGCCAAGGCTAATAGAGCCAGTAAAATGATGGACTTAACCTGAACAATATGCGATTGACGTTCCATTACTTTTATAATTGAATGCTTAAATTCCATGGCAATCAATAAAGTCATTATCATACCAAAAATAACCTGAAAAATTTTATAATCCATTGGATTTAAAACACCGGCGATCAAGATGGAGTAAATATTAACCAGTAATTGCAAAAGTGCAACAAGCACCACCAGACTGATAATAAAACTAAGAATGACCAGTACCATTTGCTCAAAGCGTTCATAGACTGTCATTAGCGCCCAACATTCCTTGGTGCCTTCTGGCTTTTTGGTTCGGGCGCTAATCTTTACTGTGACTTGATTGTCTTGTTGCCTTTGCATTTTGTCTCCCATACTGGTTCTTGGTAAAAGCCTTATGCCATTAAGGAATGAGTTCATTTTTAACGGGTACAAAAACTGGTAACCGTTCACCTCCCCCTTTGAAAAAGGGGGATTGAGGGGGATTTGTCTAATAAAATCTCCCCTAACCCCTCTTTTCCAAAGAGGGGGACTGAACGGTTACAAAAACTGTTGTAGGATGAGCTGAGGAACGAAGCGCATCATTTACCTGATGCGCTCGGCAACTGCTCCAGCGTTGCTCTACCACACACCATCCATGGTGTAATTCCTATCCTCAGCACATCCTATGCTAATACCCATCAAAGGACAATAGATATAATACTAGTTTTTGAATATAAATCTTCCTTGTTCAACTATCACCTCAATGGTATCGCCAGGCACAAACTTACCACTTAACATTTCTTGAGCCAATGGGTTTTCAATATTGACCTGAATCGCACGTTTTAAGGGACGTGCGCCAAATACTGGATCAAACCCTGCTTCACTCAATAAATCTAGTGCTTCATCAGATACCTGTAGAGCTATCTCTCTGTCAGCTAAACGGTTTTGCAAGTTTTGTAGCTGGATACCGGCTACTTTATGTATCGCTTCCTTATCTAGAGGTCTAAATACTACCGCATCATCAATCCGGTTAATAAATTCAGGTCTAAAATGCGAACCAACAATTTCCATGACTGCCGCTTTCATTTTGTCATAATCGCCCTCAGCTGCCATTTCCTGAATCACATGCGAGCCTAAGTTTGAGGTCATAATGATGACTGTATTACGAAAATCAACGGTACGCCCTTGACCATCTGTTAAGCGTCCATCATCAAGCACTTGCAACAACACATTAAACACGTCAGCGTGAGCTTTTTCTACCTCATCTAATAAAATAACCGAATAAGGTTTACGTCTAACGGCTTCGGTTAAGTAACCGCCTTCTTCATAACCGACATAACCAGGAGGTGCACCGATTAAGCGTGCAACCGAATGTTTTTCCATAAACTCGGACATATCAATGCGTACCATCGCCTCTTCGGTATCAAACAAAAAATTAGCCAATGTTTTACATAACTCCGTTTTACCCACCCCTGTTGGCCCAAGAAACAAAAAAGAGCCATTGGGTTGGTTGGGTTCGGATAAGCCGGCTCTGGAACGCCTAATCGCATGAGAGACGGCTGTCACCGCTTCTTCTTGGCCTATCACCCTTTGCGATAATTCGGATTCCATTCGAAGCAATTTATCACGCTCACCTTCCAGCATTTTAGAAACAGGAATACCTGTCCAATGCGCCACCACTTCAGCAATTTCTTCTTCGCCCACTTTATTACGCAATAATTGGAATTCAGTCGTTTCCGCGACAGAAGCTTGTTCAAGCTGCTTTTCCAACTCTGGAATACGTCCGTATTGCAATTCAGACATACGCTGTAAGTCTCCGGCTCTACGGGCAGTTTCAAGTTCGGTTTTAACTTGTTCCAACGTTTCTTTAATATGCGCAGAACCTTGTACCGCGGCTTTCTCTGCTTTCCATATTTCATCCAAGTCAGCAAACTCTTTCTCTAACTCGCTGATTTTACCTTCCAGCTCATGTAGACGTTTTATTGATGCCTCATCTGATTCTTTTTTCAAAGCTTCGCGCTCAATTTTTAACTGAATCATGCGGCGCTCTAGTTTATCCATGACTTCAGGCTTAGAATCAATCTCCATACGGATACGTGATGCTGCCTCATCCATTAAATCAATCGCCTTGTCAGGTAATTGTCTATCCGTAATATAACGTTGTGATAAAGTTGCAGCGGCAATAATCGCCGGATCAGTAATATCAATCCCATGATGCACTTCATAGCGTTCTTTTAAGCCACGTAAAATACCGATAGTATCTTCAACGGTAGGTTCACCAACTAATACTTTTTGAAAACGACGCTCTAAAGCTGCATCTTTTTCAATATACTTACGATATTCGTCAAGCGTAGTCGCACCTATACAATGTAATTCACCCCGCGCTAATGCAGGTTTTAACATGTTTCCCGCATCCATTGCACCATCGGTTTTACCAGCCCCCACCATGGTGTGCAATTCATCTATAAACAAGATTATATTACCACTGGCTTTAGCAACATCATTAAGCACGGCTTTAAGGCGTTCTTCAAAATCGCCTCGGTATTTAGCCCCCGCCAATAATGCTGCTAAATCTAACGATAATAAGCGTTTAGATTTCATACTTTCAGGCACTTCACCATTGACAATACGTTGTGCCAAACCTTCCACCAGTGCAGTTTTACCTACCCCTGGTTCACCAATCATAACCGGATTATTTTTGGTACGGCGTTGTAAAATTTGCGCCATACGACGAATTTCATCATCACGGCCAATAATCGGATCGAGCTTTCCTTGTTCAGCACGTTCGGTCAGATCAATAGTATATTTTTTTAAAGCTTCGCGCTGATCTTCTGCGTTAGGATCATTAACACTTTCACCTCCACGCATTTGATCAATAGCTTGCTCTATCGCATCTTTGTTGGCACCCACCTGCTTCAATAATCGTCCTGTTTCATCATTGCTATCAACTACCGCGAGTAAAAATAATTCTGACGATATATATTGATCATTACGTTTTTGTGCCAGTTTTTCAGTCACATTAAATAATTTACCTAAAGTGCTAGAAATACTCACTTCACCCGCGTCGCCTCCCGAAACAGTGGGTAAACGATCTAGCGCATCCCCTAAAGATGAGCGTAACTGGTTAACATTGATATTGGCATTAGTTAACAAGCCGCGTGTAGACCCCCCTTCTTGATCTAATAAAGCAATCATTAGATGCACGGGTTCAATAATTTGATGGTCTTTACCTAAAGCAAGCGATTGTGCTTCTTGCAAGGCCATTTGAAATTTGCTGGTTAATTTATCGGTTCTCATTTTGATTCTCCTCAAACTTTTATATTGGCAATAAGTGTACCTATAAAGAGGCAAGGTAACTGTCACCAAAATGACAAATAAAGCTAATTTTAGGGATAACTTTGACTTCGATTTATTTCAAAACAGCTCACGACTAAAGTGGCCTATACAACCAGCTAATTTTACAGAGTAGGTAATCAGTTATGGATTTAATCAAGCTTGCTCTTAGTGGGTAGGCGATTATATGTCGTCATTTTTGCACACCGTCTTGCCTACGAATACTTTATATCAAAAATGGCTAAATAAAAACCAAATAAAAATAGATTTTTGTAAAGACAACTCAGGGGGAACTAAGTTGATTAAAAATGTTTTTAAATAGCTTGAAATCATGGGATATCACGGGAAATCATGGTATTCTCTTCCTTATTCATAACCAGAGGGAAGTAAGGTTAGCTATCTAAATATATTTGAATGTGAACTATTTTGGCTCTTTTGTACTTCATTTATAAGTCATGCCTTTAGATCACTATAAAACTTCGTATTAAAAAATCAGGAGTAAGTCATGCTCAACAATAAAAAAAGCAACGTCATTCGTGCTCAGTTATCTGAGTTTTCTTTGCCGCCTGTCGCTGATGGTCTAGTCCTTGGTAAAAGTTCTTCTATTGGTCACGTAGCAATTAGTAAAGCATTAAGCCTACTTACCACAACAGCTTTTGATCACCTACAAATTGATGATGAGGTGATTAGTGATGTTTTAATACGCACTGCTATTTTACGCAAAACATCCAAAGAGCAACTTATCAATTTTGTGCTTCAGGAAATAAAACCAATGATGGGAGCAGAAGAGATTATTCACCTTGACCTTACTGTTGAGGTACTGCTGGAAATAAAGCAGTCATGACCCGCAGTAGTTTACAAATCAAGGATTGTCTTTGCCCACACATGGTCAGGGTCGAGGCATTACAAAAATACCACGATATAGAAATAAAAGGTGATAGTAAGCCAAATGTCTTTGCAGTATTTAATGACAAAGGCTGTTTCTTGGATACTGTAGACGCACGCCAGGCGGCGCTCTTTCCTGGACGAGTATTTTCTGATTTAATATTGCGAAAGGCAGCAAAGCCAATATCATCAGATACTCCGCTTGATGAAGTACAAGCACGTTTTGCAACAGAACATTGTGAATTTCTCACTGTAGTCGATAACAATCAATTTGTTGGCATTATTTCTAACTTAAGTTTAGTCAAAGCCTTGATTGCACAAGCAGGAGTATTACAGCATGAACGTAATTCATTGATAAAAAAGCTGGAAGTTGAACTCAACTACCGTAAATTGGCGACACTGGTATTTGAAAATACTTCAGAAGGTATATTGATCACCGATGCCAAAGCACATATCATACATGTTAACCATTGCTTCATTAACAGCACTGGCTATGCTCTTGAGGATATAATAGGCAAAACGCCTGCTATCTTGTATTCAGGGTATCAAAGTAATGAATTCTATCAATTAATGAGGAAAACTTTGATAGAAACCGGCAGTTGGGAAGGTGGGTTATGGATACCTCGTAAGAGTGGTGAGATTTATCCCGAATGGTTACATATCAATGCAATATACAATTCAAACAACGAAGTAGTCAATTATGTGGGCGTGTTTTCGGATATAGGCCCCAATAAAAAACTACAACAAGACTTGCACCAGCTTGCCTATTTCGACCCACTTACTAACCTACCCAACCGACGTCTACTATTTGATCATCTGCAACAGGCTATAACATCCAATAAACGTGATCATCGCTATGGTGGTTTATTATTCATTGATCTAGACAACTTTAAAACCTTAAACGACACTAAAGGACACAACGTTGGTGACTTACTTCTGTATGAAGTATCGCAGCGTCTGTTGCTCTGCGTACGTAAAGGTGACACTGTAGCAAGGCTAGGTGGCGATGAATTTGTCATTATGCTACAAGGTTTACCTAACGAAATAACACTCGCCGCAACCCAAGTAAAAGCAATCGCTAATAAAGTTTTAGCCCTTCTTAACAAAGTTTACTATCTTGAAGAGCTTGAATATCACGGCAGTGCCAGTATTGGCATTAACCTGTTCAACAACAGCAATGACCCAATTGAAGATCTGCTTAAACAAGCTGATATTGCTATGTACCAAGCAAAAAACAAAGGTCGAAACGGCTTGTGCTTTTTCAATCCAACCATGCAAGAGCAGCTCAACACACGTGCAGATATGGAGCGCGATATTCGCATAGCCATTAAGAACGAAGAATTCCAACTCTATTACCAAGTACAAGTAGATAACATTCATCAGCCTCTGGGGGCAGAAGCATTAATTCGCTGGATACACCCCAAACGCGGTATTATTTCCCCCCTGCAGTTTATTCCCTTGGCTGAGGAAACCAACCTGATTTTACTCCTTGGACAATGGGTGCTAGAAACAGCATGTGCACAACTCAAGGCATGGGAACAAAATACGCTGACTCAGAACCTTACACTTTCAATCAATGTCAGCGCCAAACAATTCAACCAAGCAGATTTTGTAGACCAAGTACAGGCCTCCGTACAAAAATATGCCATTAACCCTACACGTCTTAAATTAGAGCTAACTGAAAGCATGTTGGTCAATAGTGTTGACGCCATCATTATCAAAATGACTGCATTGCAAGCCATTGGTGTTCATTTTGAATTGGATGATTTTGGTACTGGCTATTCTTCTTTGCAGTACCTTAAGCAACTGCCCTTATCTCAATTGAAGATTGATCAGTCGTTTGTACGGGATATTACTACCGACAACAATGATAAAGTGATTGCTGAAATGATTATTGCTATGGCTAAAAGCATGAGTCTTGGTGTTATTGCCGAAGGTGTAGAAACTGAAAGCCAACTAACTTGTCTTAAAAAGTGTGGCTGCAATCACTTCCAAGGCTACTTATTTGGCAAGCCAGTGCCAATTAAAGAATTTGAGGCAGTATTGGTGTCTGTGTAATTATTTGAGAAACACTATACTTAATTGTGGTAAAGATAATCGCATTCGCTACCAAAAAATTTAGTTTTACAATCTTGTGATTTGGCAACAACTCTGTTGCCTATTGCGAACGATCACTCCATCCGAGACCTATAGCGTAAGCTGTTCCTGTATTTTTATTAAAATCCCCTAACTGTCACTTGCATGACATAACTCTACCCTGTTTTTATTTAAACTACGAACCCATAGAAGACAGCCCTAGAAATTAAAGGGTTGTTACGTTATTAAATAAAACAGGAGAATTGAGATGAGTAAAGTAATTGGTATAGATTTAGGTACAACTAATTCTTGTGTTGCCATTATGGAAGGTGGTTCTGCACA
>Ga0256840_1004646_pt1 | contig 10186 bp, 13 predicted proteins | sample 355202metaG_FD_185969 | JGI IMG/M metagenome (GOLD analysis project Ga0256840, IMG submission 185969) | Hydrothermal vent microbial communities from Mid Atlantic Ridge, Atlantic Ocean - 355-202 | ecosystem: Environmental > Aquatic > Marine > Hydrothermal vents | place: Atlantic Ocean: Mid...
AGATAATGTTCATCCACAAGGTAATTGGTAAACGCTTTAAAATCTCACTGCTTACATCCTGCCCACTAACAAAAGATATACCAAAATTAAGCGTAATAATATTTTTAACCCATGAAATATACTGCTCAAGAAGCGGTTTATCAAGTCCGTAAACAGCTTTAAGCTTCTCTATAGCTTCTTTTGTCATATTTGGGTTTAACTCACCTGCTCCAAAAAAGCTGTTTGGGGCTGCGTGAATTGCTAAAAATGATATGATTGAAATGAGAAAGAGCATAAAAAAGATGTATATTATTTTTTTCAATATCTATCTTCACCTTTCTTGTTTTATGACTCAGATAATTTACTTGCAGTATAAAACATTAAAACAGAAAATGAAATTGCTAACAGCAAAATTGCAATAGTTGCTATATCCATTTTATAAATCCTTTATTTCTTTTGTCTTTTGTGCTAATTTAGTTACGATATATGCTATAACTAACATTAATACAAATGCTAACGCAATACCAATCCAAAACACACCGTCAACTCTTTGGGTATCATAGCGTTTTACTATAACGCCAATTAAAACCACCATTATACCAAATGCTATACTCATCACTACTCTTAAGGTATTGAGTATCTCTTTTATTTCATCTATTTTTGCCATGATGTATTATAACATAAAAAGAAAAGTGCTTGTAAAAGTTGTGTTTGAAAGGTTTGAGTGAAAAGGGGACTAACTCCCGTGAGGGAATTAGTTGTACTTCGAGTTTAGTGTTTAGACTAGAAGTTGTAAGTTAAGTAAGCTTGAACAGTATTAAATGCTTTACCTTTACCATCTGTATTAAAATTAACACCATTTTTATCTTGAGTATTTAAATCATCAGCTTTTGTATAAATATATGCAAGAGTAGCATTTAATGGACCAAAGTCTTTTCCTGCAGTTACAGTAAACTCTTTCATATCATTATCACCAGCACTTTTAGACTGATTTACATTTGTATATTGAGCTAGTAAATCTACACCAACAACTTTTCCTGTTGCACTAAGTGACCATGTTTTTGCATCATTTTGAGTAACATATCCATAGTTCCACCATGCTTCAGTATAAAGTTTCGATTGTGCACCAGATCGGTTATCTAATGAACCGCGTAATATACCATTTCCATCTGCTACAGTTGCAAGGTTGAATCCTGCACCCATACCACTATCATTATCTTTTCCAACTTGAGAATATGCAACTTTTACTGTCGCCATATTTTCAACATTATAACCTAACATTAACGCATAAGCATCATTATTTGTAGAACCTGGAACTCCTGCTATAGCAGTTTTCAGGTCATAAGTATTTTTTGTATATTGTACACCTGCTTTAAGACCTTTTACACCTAAATCAGCAGCATCTAAATCTGCTTGTAACCAAAAAGCATCTATATGAGATACCGTGATTGTTGGATTAGGTGCAATTATTGTAGGATCTTGTATTAAAGTACCAAAGTCAATATTAGTTTGTGCACCATAATACCAACCTTGAACAGTTAATGGTTTCACAGAGTTATTAATTACACCAATTGTGTATGCACCATTATAAAATGAAGTGAATGGACTACTCGCTTGATTCATTCCACCACCTATTACTTGTGCAGAATCATGCTGACCAACATATGCACCTACTAATGTAGTATCTGGAATATCTTGGTTGATTACTACGGCAGCTTCAAAAGTATTTGGAATTATAGACCAAGTTTCACTAAATACTAATGGAGTATCAAGTTTCATGCGACCAATTTTACCAGTAGTTTTACCAACTGTAGCAGCCAACCATGCTTCATCCATTACATATGTGTCTTCAGTTCCACCTGTCCAAGTAGCAGAAACTAAATTGTTATATAAACCTAAAGTGCTAATAACAGTACCACTAACACCCGCAGAAATATTTTGTGTTAAATCAGCAGTCAATCCTATTCTTAATGCTGCTTCACCAGTAGAATTTCCTTTATTAAAAAGGCTATTACTCGCATTCCCTGCTCCAGCATTAGCAACTGAATCGCTTGTACTATAATAAAGTTTAGCATCACCACTAACTTTAACATTATCAATTGCAAACGCACTTGAACCAATTAGTAGCGCTGCCACCAAACTCATTTTTGTAAATTTCATATTTTCTCCTTATCTTTTTACAAATTTCGAGTGTAGTATAGCATAATTCACTCTTAACTTTTTATTAAAATGATGAATTATTAGACAAAATAAGATATAATTACCATATGAAACAATTAATTACAACAACACTAACACTATCTGCCTTTATATTACTGAGTGGGTGCGCATCTGACGCAGTTGTAGCACCATCACAAAACAGTGATTTAAATAAGATAAGTAACTCAAATGGCAAAGCAAAACCTGGTTTAATGCAAAAAAGTCTCGATGGTTGGCTCAAAGATGAGTGGACACCTACTGTAAATAAAGACAAAAAAGTCCAGAAAAAGTATATGAAAAGAGTAAATACAAAAAGTACAAATACTAACAGTAATACGGAAGTAAAATATGTAGAGGATAAGGAAAGAAACTTTACACTTCAAGAGTATGTTGACAAAGCGGCGGCATATTCAAAAGCACATCCGTCTGATGAGAAAGATTCAAATGTGAAAAAATTACAGAGTATGCCTGTTATTGGAAATTGAGAAACACTCTCAGCCCGGACTAAAGTCCGCGTTCCGGAAACATCTTGGAACTGGTACTTTAGTGCCGACTGTTGCAACATTCTTGCCACTTTCAGCCCACCCTAAAGGATGGGTTCCGGGAGGTGGTGTTATTTTTCTGCCACTCTTAGCCCACCCTAAAGGATGGGTTCCGGGAGGTGGTGTTATTTTTCTGCCACTCTCAGCCCACCCTAAAGGATGGGTTCCGGGAAAACCACACATTCTCTTGGAATCGGTACTTTAGTGCCGACTATTCTTTACTATTTTCTTGCATCCCATGCTAAAACAGTTTTACCCTCATCATTTGTCTCGGCTGCTGCCATACCCATAATGTTATACCCTGCATCTACATAGTGAATTTCACCCGTTACACCCGAACTTAAATCACTCAGCAGATACATCGCAGAGTTACCTACTTCATCTGTTGTTACATTTCTTTTTAACGGTGCATTTGTTTCATTCCAGTTGAGTATCTGTTTAAAGTCACCGATGCCTGCAGCGGCGAGTGTTCTGATAGGTCCTGCTGAAATTGCATTGACGCGTTGCCCTTTTTTACCTAAATCAACTGCCATATAACGCACACTCGATTCTAGTGCTGCTTTTGCTACACCCATAACATTATAGTTTACTATATATTTTGGTCCACCAAGATAAGAAAGTGTAAGTATAGACGCATCATCAGACAAAACAGATTCTAAACGATTTGTCAAATCAATGAACGAATAGACTGAAATGTCCATAGCAATTTGAAAAGCACTTTTTGTTGTTTTCATAAAAGGCTCAGAGAGTGCTTCTTTTGGAGCAAACGCCACTGAGTGTACTAAAAAATCGATTTTGCCGAAATCTTTTTCGATTTTTTCAGCTATGCCTGCCATATGCTCTTCATTTGACACATCAAGTTCATACACACAGTCGCTTCCGAACTCTTTTGCTATGGGTTCTACTCTTTTTTTGAGTGCATCATTAAGGTATGTAAATGCCATCTCGGCACCCTGTGCTGCACATGCTTTTGCTATACCGTATGCTATTGATTTGTTATTTGCTAGACCTACTATTAAGCCTTTTTTACCTTTCATTATCATTTGTTGTTTTCCTTTATAATTAAAATTTTAGTTTTTTCAGACGCATAGCCCAGACTAAAGTCTGGGTTCCGTGTTTTTTCGGAATCGGTACTTTAGTGCCGGCTGTTGTGACTTTTCTGCCACTCTCAGCCCACCCTAAAGGATGGGTTCCGAAAAACAAAGGATGAGTTCCGTGTTTTTTCGGAACCGGTACTTTAGTGCCGGCTGTTGTGACTTTTTTGCCACTCTCATCCCACCCTAAAGGATGGGTTCCGAAAAACAAAGTCTGGGTTCCGTGTTTTTTCGGAACCGGTACTTTAGTGCCGGCTTTGTTGTAACTCGTCGGCGTATTCTATCATCGTGCAAAAATGCTCTGCATAGAGTGCGGCACTACCAACTAAGACACCGTCTACATTTTCTACGCTCAAAATATCTTTAACATTGTTTACTTTTACACTGCCTCCATATAAAAGCGGTGCTGATGATTTTTTCTTGAGTTCTTTATGTATCTCTTTTATATCTTCAAGTGTCGGTACTTTTCCTGTACCTATTGCCCAAACTGGCTCATACGCAATGATGAGATTTTCATAGGTGGTATCGATACCTTCAAATTGCTTATGTATATAAGTAAGCATTTCTTCTTTTGAGCCTTCTCTGATTTCAAGCGGTTCACCAACACAAAAAATGATTTGAAAACCCTGTTCTTTAAAATAGTGAAACTTTTTTGCTATAAATTCTTGGCTTTCACCTAAAATATGACGACGCTCACTATGCCCTATAAGTATAGTTTTAATCTCAAATTCTTTTAAATGTTCCAGCCCAATTTCACCCGTAAATGCTCCGTTTTCGACAGGGTAGGCATTTTGTGCTCCAATAGTAACATTTGATTCATAAGAATCAAGGGAGGATGTTGCAGGGAATACAATAACATTTTGGGTACTGTTTTGCACACATATTTGTAATTCTTTTATATACTTACATGTAGCACTTCTAGTAAGATTTGTTTTCAAATTCGCTGCAATAATCATGTTAAGCCTCTTTGTTTGTAATTTTTACCATTAATGGTGCTACACCCAGAAGCACTTTGCCTTCAAGTAATTCCAATGAAGCACCGCCACCGGTAGAAATAAAGCTAATATCTTCATCAACACCTACTTTTTGTACCAAATCAGCCGTATCGCCACCGCCTACAACTGTCGTTGAATAACTGTCTGCCACAAAATGCGCTATTTTTGAAGAACCTCGCGCAAACTTGTCCATTTCATATACACCCATCGGACCGTTCCAAAGAATTGTTTGCACATCATTGAGTCCCTCTCTGTAAAGCCGTACCGTTGCAGGACCAATGTCCAGTCCCATCCATTTATCGGGAATCTCTTGAGCTGTTACGATTTTACTCACGGCATCCTCTGAAAATCTATCGGCAGCAACTACATCTACCGGCAAGTAAAATTTCACACCGAGCTTTTTCGCTTCATCCATAATATGCTGTGCTTCATCCAACAAATCATCTTCAACCAAAGAAGCACCAATATTGTAGCCGAGTTGCTTTAAAAAGGTAAAAGCCATACCGCCACCAATAAAAATTTTATCGACTTTTGGTAGTAAATTAATGAGCGCTTCAAGTTTACCTGAAACTTTGCTACCTCCGACAATAGCAACAAAAGGACGCACAGGATTTTTCATGAGTTTACTAAAAAAGTTAATTTCGCGTTCAAGTAAAAATCCAGCTGCTTTGTGTTTGTTGTCAAAAAAATGTGTTATTCCTGCAACAGAAGCATGTGAGCGATGGCTCACGCCAAAAGCATCATTGACATAAAATTCTGCCATTGATGCTAATTTTTCTGCCAATTTTGGGTCATTTTTTGTCTCACCTGCCTCAAAGCGTAAATTTTCAAGCAATAAAATTTCATGCCGTGGCAATTCTTGTGTCATTTTGATGCTGGCATCATCTACCACACCCGGAGCTAATGAAACATGACGCTTTAGCAGTTGCTGTAGTCTTCTTGCTACAGGGGCTAAAGAGTATTTTTGCACAACCTCCCCTTTTGGACGCCCTAAGTGAGAAGCCAAAATAACAGCACAATCTTGATCCAAACAGTAGTTAATAGTTGCCACTGCTGAACGAATACGGCGATCATCTGAAATATTGCCAAATTCATCCATAGGCACATTGAAATCACACCTTATAAAAACTTTTTTATCTTTTATATCTAATTTTTTGAGTTGTAGTAGTTCCAATTTTTTTCCTATTTTGAAATATGTAATGCCATATCTAAAAGTCTAGATGAATAGCCCCACTCATTGTCATACCAAGCCATCACTTTTATCATGTTCCCACCAATGACCTGTGTCAAATCTTCTGCCACGATTGCACTGTAATTACAGCCTACAAAATCTTGAGAAACACGCATCTCTTTGTCCATCAGTAAAAGACCTTTGAGTCTGCCGTTTGCAGCTTCATTCAATACGGCAGTTACCTCTTGTGTTGTCGTATTTTTTGAAACGACTACATTTAAATCAACCATAGAAACATCTGGAGTCGGAACACGGACAGACTGACCATGCAGTTTTCCTTCAAGCTGAGGCATAACAAGACTTATAGCTTTTGCAGCACCCGTTGTTGTTGGAATCATATTGATAGCTCCCGCACGAGCACGGCGTTTATCTTTGTCATGTTTGACATCTAAAATATTTTGATCGTTTGTATAAGAGTGAATAGTCGTCATCAGACCTTTTTCTATGCCAAAAGCATCATCAAGTACGCGAGCTACAGGACCAAGGCAGTTTGTTGTACATGAAGCATTGGAGACTATCTTTTGTCCTGCATATTTTTCTTCATTGACGCCCATTACAAATGTTGGGGTTGCTTTGTCTTTTGCCGGAGCAGAAAAAAGCACTTTTTGTATGCCATTGTCAATATGTACTTGTGCGGATTCTTGTGTTAAAAAGACACCGGTACACTCTAAAACCATATTAGCACCGCAATCAGCGAACTTTAGATTTTGAGGGTCTCTGTCTGAAAAAACTCTTATTTTTTTACCGTCTATTGCAATATATTCATCATCAATCTGTACAACTTCGCTTGCAAATGTTCCATGAACAGAGTCATTTTTCAAAAGATACATCATCATATCTATGCTTGCGGTGTCGTTTATAGCTACAATTTCAACATCATCTCTTTTGTGTGCAATTCGTGCCACACAACGACCAATTCTTCCAAATCCATTAATTGCTATTTTTAATGCCATTATATTCCCTATATAAATTAATTGAGTAATTTTATCCAAAATTAGTTATAATTCGTATTAAATGAAAACGATAGCACTGTACGGAGGCTCATTTGACCCTCCACACCTCGCTCATGAGGCGATTGTCAAAGCTTTAAGTAAACTAGATTTTATAGATAAAGTAGTAGTTATGCCTACTTTTTTAAATCCGTTTAAAGAAACTTTTACAGCTCCTGCTCTATTGCGATTAGCCTGGCTTAAAGAAATTTTTTCATCCTATAAAAATGTTACAATTAGCTCTTATGAAGTAGATTTGAAAAAAAAAGTGCCGACTATTGAGACGGTTAAACATTTGCTAAAGAGCTATGACAAAGTCTATTTGGTTATTGGTGCGGACAATGTAAAGTCGTTGCCTACATGGTATAAATTTGATGAATTAAAAAAGTTAGTGACCTTTATAGTTGTTACAAGAGATATGATTGAAATACCAAAAAATTTCATTCATCTTGATATAAATGAAGATATATCCTCATCAATTTTAAGGCAAAAGATTAACGGCTCAAAAATACCAAAAAAAGTTAGAAACAAAATAACACAATACTATAAGGAACATAATGCAAGATAGAATACAAAAAATAACAGACACATTAGATACAAACAAAGCGGAATCCATAGAGGTTTTTGACCTTCGTGACAAAAATTACTTTGTAGATTATGCAGTCATTGCTTCATCACTTGGACAAAAACACACAACTGCACTTTTAGACCATTTAAAAAATGAATTAAAACCGCAAGAGCATTTTAACAATGTTGACGAGAGCGGGGACTGGGTTGTTGTTGATTTAGGAGATATTCTCATTCATATCATGACTCCTGAGTACAGAGTAAAATACGATATGGAGACATTTTTAGGGGAGCTTGGAAGTCACTAGATCAGTTTTTAGAGCCTCGTTTTGTTTATCTAAAATGTCTTTATAATTATAGATAGATTCAACATATTTCACTGGTTCTGCCCCTCTTGCATAACCGTATTTTAAAGTTCTATAATACTTTTTTTGTGAGAGCAATGGCAGTACTATTTTCAAATCACTCCACACATTTTGATTTAAGCCTAATTTCTTTGCCAATTTTTGCGCATCTTTTACATGCCCCATGCCTATGTTGTAAGCTGCCAACGCAAATTTTAGTCTATTTTCAGCTTCTACTTCTTTGGGAACAAACTTTATCATCTGTTTGAGATGTCTGGTTCCGCCTATCACGCTCTCTTTTGGGTTCAGTCTGTTTTTTACCCCTAAAATTTTTGCCGTACGCTTTGTAAGCATCATCAGTCCTCGAACTCCTGTAAAACTTTTCGCTTTTGGATTCCAGTGTGATTCTTGATAAGAAACAGAAGCCAAAAGTGTCCATGGAATTTTAAACCGCTTGCCAGCATTTTTAAAATATTTTTTATATTTTGGCAATCTGTTTTTCATTCTTTTGTAAAACATTTTCGTATTATAATAATCAAAAAAGAGTATATAGCTGTAGTAGTGGTCTTTGAGCTGTGTCATCATCCCTTTTTGATTATAATCATTTAACCAAGCATACATATCCGCTTCGAGTTTTTTTTCATTTTTTGGTAATAACCATGCTAACTGCTCTCTCCCACTTATAGAAAATGCAAGCGCAATTTCAGGAAAATAGCGTAAATTGAGTGCATAGATGTTGGAATCTGCTACAGTGCAGTCTATTTCATGCTTGGCAACTTTTTCAAGAAGTTCTTCGGTTGAATACTCAGAAGTTGTTGTTGCATTGATATCAAAGCCATCTGCTTGCAATGATTTGATGGTTTCGCTGTAACTTGTGTCAACACCAACCATAATGTTTAATCCTTCCAAATCTTCTACATCTCTTGGAAATTTTGAACCACGCAACATGCCTCGATTGCATATAACCTGTTCTTGTACTTCAAAATAAGAAGGACCGAAATGAAACTTTTGCTCTCTTTGTGGTGTTTTTGCCAAAGATGCCGATGTGATGTTAATGTTTGGATTTTTCGATAATTCTATCGCTTCTTTGATGGTATGTGCCGCCGTAATATTTAAATCTACCCCCAAATGGTCTGCATAAGATTTGAGTAAATCATACTCAAAACCTTGTGGACCTTCTGTGCCTATATAGTATGTAGAGGGAGCATTTAAAAGCACTACATTTAATTTTTTTGTTTGTTTGATTTTATCTAAAACAGAAAGTTGCCCTCTCTTTTCATATGGCACATAAGCTGTATGACTTAACCAGCCAAACACAAAAAATGAGCATGCAAAAAAGAGGATTAGAAAACTATAAATGTATTTATTCATACCATGAGTTTACATTTTTAAACTTATGCGAATATAAAACGGTTCACTCCATTCTCATACTCATGTGCCAAAACCTGCCCGTGTGCTTTGAGTATAGAATCAACAAGATAAAGTCCTAAGCCAAAGCTATTTTTTGATGGATTGTCTTTTGTGAAAGGTTCTATATAATACTGTAAAGAGTGTGCAAGGCACTCACCATTGCTTTCAAAACAAAGTTCATTTTCATCATTCATGAGAATTATTATATGTGTATCCGTCGAGTACTTCATCGCATTGTCTATCATATTTTTAATCGCTGTCGTATAGAGTCTATAATTTACATGTAGCTTTATTTTTCCGCTTATTTTTACTGTTACATGTTCACGCTCTACCATAGCCATATCTATGGCTCCATCTATGACATCAAGCAGTCTGTACTCGGAAAAATCTTTTTTGTCATCAAGGCTTGTTACCTCTTCTATCATAGCAAATTCAGTCACCAGTGTTTCCAAACGATGAAAAATAGAGCTAAACCTGTCTCTTTGTTTTTGAGAGTCAAGCATTTGTGTTGCAATGGTGCCTTTAGCAATCGGTGTTTTAAGTTCATGCATCAAGTTTCTCAAAAAAAGTGTACGAGACTCCAAAATAGTATTTATCTTTTGTCTTGCCCTCTCTAGCTCATTAGCCACCGCACCAATTTCATCATCTGAGTTTGTTTTAAAAGAGATGTCCATATTTCCATCACCATATAATTCAATCTTTTTTCGCAATCTGATTAATGGACGCAACCTTTGCAAAATCAGGATAAAAGAGAGACTAATAATCATGAAAATTGTAATATAGGAGTAGAGTAAATTAATGTAACTATATGGTTTAAGCTCGCTGTCTTTAATCAA
>Ga0256840_1004647_pt1 | contig 10182 bp, 7 predicted proteins | sample 355202metaG_FD_185969 | JGI IMG/M metagenome (GOLD analysis project Ga0256840, IMG submission 185969) | Hydrothermal vent microbial communities from Mid Atlantic Ridge, Atlantic Ocean - 355-202 | ecosystem: Environmental > Aquatic > Marine > Hydrothermal vents | place: Atlantic Ocean: Mid...
CATTAGACCCCATCCCTCCATTGTACTCTTTTTCATAAGTTGCTTGTCCGAAAGAAGCCAAACCTACAATTACATCTCCTGGTTTTATATTAGCATTATCAATAACATCTTTTCTTTTTATACGAGCAGTAACTGTAGAATCTACAATTATTGTTCGTACCAAATCTCCAACATCGGCAGTTTCCCCACCTGTAGAATGAATTTCAATACCAAATTCTTTTAAATCTTGTAGCAATTCTTCTGTTCCATTAATAATTTCAGAAATTACTTCACCCGGTATTAAATTTTTATTACGGCCAATGGTAGATGACAGCATAATATTAGTTGTAGCACCAACGCAAATTAAATCATCAATATTCATAATTAGAGCATCTTGTGCAATACCTTTCCACACAGAAATATCTCCTGTTTCCTTCCAATACATATAAGCTAAAGATGATTTTGTTCCAGCACCATCTGCATGCATTATTAAACAATAATTTTCATCGTTTGTTAAATAATCTGGTACAATTTTACAAAATGCTTTTGGAAACAATCCTTTATTCACATTTTTAATTGCATTATGTACATCTTCTTTTGAAGCTGAAACACCTCTTAAACTATACCTTTTACTTATTTCTGAACTCATCAAAACGTTGTTATGTTGTTTTACAAAAGTAGATTTTCTTTTTCAAATACTAAACACAAAAAGAGGCTGTCTGAAAAGCAATTATACTTGTCATTTTGAACAAAGAGAAAAATCTCAACATCTTGACATATAAGTGTTTAATTTCAAGAAGATTCTTCATTTACATTCAGAATGACACTTTTTAGACAGCCTCTTTCTTATATTATATACATTTTATTACTCCCAATCTGGCATAAAAGCATCTGTAAAAATTTGTACTCTGTTACCTCCATCACTAATATCCATTCTGAAAATATTTTTAACAGAAATACCATCATTTGATGTGTTTACAAAAATAACCTGAGCCTCATCTGGAGATATTCTTGGATCTAAATCATTCGTTCCTGAAACAATATTAGAGGCTGAAATATCTGTAGCAACTGAAGTAGTAAAATCATAAACGAAAATGTGTGTTTCTAATTGTCTGTTATTTGCATTTTCATATCCTGAAACATCGTAGGTATACACTAACAAATTATTATCTATAGATAAATTTAAACCACCAGCGGCTCCTGTTACTCCAGAAAGTACGGTTGTTAATATATTTCCATTCATATCAATGGTGAAAATAGAAACTCCATATCCCATAATATTATTTGTTTTAAGAGCTATCACACTCTCATCATTACTCCAATCAATTTCTGTAATGTAACTTCCATCAAAAGTTTGATAAATTTGTTGCAAACCACTACCATCTTTATTAATTACATACAATTTATCAAAATGAGCATATAGTAGTCTATCTCCGTTAGATGACCAAGAGTAATCAATCTCATTTAAATCAAATCCTGCAATAGGTACTGCGGAAGTAACCTGAAATACATTAGAGCCATTTTGATTCATTGTAAACAAATGCGTTTCATTATTTGAAGTTCTTAAAAATGCAATTAAATTGGAAGCCTGATTTTTTCTAGGTCTCCAGCTATTAACATCTTCTGTAGTTAATTGAACAACATTTTCTACAGTTGTTTCAGTTTCATTATACCCAGCGGAATATATTATATTGTTATTATTTGTAGCTTTTTGCACATAAAAATATCTGTTTTGTGGATCAGCTTTAGTTTTAAAAGAGCTAACGGCACTTAATACTTCTGTATTAATACTATCATTTGCTGCAATTTGCCAAAAATATTTTACACCATATTTTAAATCTGAAATTACATACGTTGTATCAATAAGGTCTTCAATTTTTACAATATCATTATCAAAATCGTTTTGTAATTCTAACCTATAGGTAATTGTATCTTCATCAGGATCTTTTGACGACCATATTAACTCAATTGAAAGCTCTTGATTTTCACTACCATCAATTGGGGTTATAAGTTCTGGTGTAGATGGCGGTCTATTTAGTGCGGTATCATCATCCATTTCAAAAATAACATTTACTTCTAAATCTGTGGTAACTGTTGCTGGCTGAAAATTAGTTAAATAATTCTCTTTTTTTGCACTTACAGAATAATCTCCCGCTTCAACATTTTCCATTCTAAAATAACCGTCAGCATCTGAAAATACGGTGTTGTTAGACGGGCTTAATGATACTTTTGCATTCTCAATAGGATCAAAACTACTTGATTCCACAACTCTACCAGTAATTGTTCCAACACCAACTAAATCAACAGTATCTTCACTACAATTTATGAATAAACCTAGTGTTAGTATAATTATAATATTAAATACTTTTTTCATTTTTATTTTTTTTATTATTCAAAAATTACTGACTTTACCTTCTTGTATGGTTTCCCTATATAGAAATTTAAACCTACACCTATTCTCCAATAATAATCATCTCTTTTACCCTGAACAAAACCATCTAGTTCATCACTAAGTAAGAGGTTTTGCTCTCCAAAAATTTTAATTCCAAAATTGTTTACCGGTAAATATTCTACCCCTACTCCATACTGGAATTTCACAAATAAATTTGAAAAATTTACATCTGAAATTGTACCAATACCGCCATAAACAAAAGGAGATACATTATCGTATGGTAAAAGATTGTATTCTAAATTTACATCAAATGAAACAAAATCATCTTTAAAAGCTTTTTCATTTTCTAACTGAAAATAACCTGCACCAATATTTAAGTTTAATGAAGGTTTATTTAAGTAAAATTTATATCCCAAATTGGCCCCTAAATGAGATTTTGAATTTGAGTAATCACCTGCTATTTGATTGGAAGTAGCTGATAAACTCACAGCGGTTTTACCTCTTCTATCTTCTAATTTTCTATCTAATAATACTGTTGAAGCTGCCGCTTCTTTTTCTTTTAAATATTTATTCTTAATTAAATTAACTACTGGTTCTCCTCCTTTAGGCGCCCACAAACCATCAATAATTCCTTCTATAATTAATGTTTCAACTGCCTTATCTATAGCCTCTTTAACTGCTAATTGTGCTGGCTCATTTTTGGTAACTCCTATTTCGGCTTCTAACAATCTTCTTAAATTAACATATCTAAATAAATTAGCTGAGATACCCTGTGATAATATTGTTTTTGAAACATACACATTTTTTAAAATTCTTCCACTCGAGGTAGAAACAGCTCGTAAATAAACCGTTATTCTATCTTCTCTATATTGTGTAGAACCTCCTGCTCCAAAATATCTTGCTCCTGATCCACCTGTAATTATATTTGTGTCATAAGAAATTACACCTCCTTCAAGTATTATGCCTGCAAATAACAATGGTGGTATTGATGTTATTTGTTTACTCTTATTATTTTTAGCGTATTCTTTTCGGGTAGAACGTATTATTTGACGTTCATTTAACAAGTTCCCTATGTTTTCACGTTCTATTGGGTTAAACCATTTAGATTCTTCTAAAGATTTTAACAAAATAGAAGTACCTCCCTGAGTTACAGCCGTGCTAAAAGTAGATCCATTTTCAACCTGTTTGTATTGACCTGTTTGATCTCTAAACTTATAAACTCCAACCACCGTTTCTTTTACAGGCAATATTCCTGTTAAAATACTTTCACTTGAAGTGTTTTCTCCAATTCTGGCTTTGCTTGTGTCAAATGGCTGATTAAAAAATGCTCCACAACTTGTAAGTGACAACAGTATTAAAAAAATAGCACCTTGGTATATCTTTCTCATAAATACGGGGATTTCTAATATTAATTAGGTATTGTAATTTGTGTTTGTTCTCCTGTAGAGGTATCTAAAATATTTATCAATAATCCCCCAGATGATGGAGAAACATCAACCACCAAACTACCAAAAACAAAAGTTCCAACTGTTAATGCTTGATCTCCAAATTGTTGCCTAAATAAATCTTGTGAAATAGAATTTAACAACTGTCTGTTTAGGCTTTCGGTAAAATTTTCCAAGTCTGTTGGCTGACTAAAATTAAAACCGTTATCCTCCTCAAAATCATTTTGAGCATTGGCTGCAGCCAATAACTGCTGATAATTAAAGGTATCACCACCAAAAAAAGGATTTATAGGCTTATAAACCAAGTTTTGTGAAAATAAAAAATAAGGAATTAAAAAAATAATAACTGTGAAAATTTTTTGAAGCTTTTTCATAATCTAAATGTATTAAAAAATAATTATATTCTTCTGTTTTTATATAATAATTTTCGTTGTTTATCAAATATTTTTAAGCGTTGTAAGGCTAATTTCGCGTACTCTTTAAGGTATTCCTCATCGGGTCTTGAATAAAATTCAATGATTTTCTTGTCGTCAACCTGCAATGTTATTATACTGCTCCTTCCAAATGATGGTCTTTCTTTAATTGTAATAATAAAAGGGTATTGATTTCCGGAAACTAAATAAGCTTGGTAAAAATAATCATGAAAATCTTTGCCTAATTTTGTAATTGCATTATCTATAACTATCCCTTTAATTTCAAAATCTTCTTCTTCTACTACCTCTTTATCGGCCTTTTCGGCTGCAACAATTACAACAGAATCTTTTGAAATAAGGTTTCCAGATTTTCTAATGTAAAAATATACTTTACATTCTTCATTTTCCTGTATATTGATTTTTAACGTAGTTAAAACTTTTTGCTCATTAGATTCTAAAGAAAAAATGCCAGATTGTGTGTTTTTAGAATAATTCCCTCCTTGGCCTTTTTTTAATGAAAATAACAAATAAGAATACTCATCTTTAAACGTTACATCATTATTTTCAGCAATGGCTTTAATATCAATTAAGTTATCTGCAACTTTTGACACTATTTTTGCAGTAATAACTTCCTGAGAAGTACAATAAAATGAAGTGCTAATAAATAAAAGAAATAAGGCTAATTTGTTGTGGGAAGGTTTCAAAACACCGATACATTTTAATAATTACGAATAATTATCGTTTTGGCATTAGACTTTTGTACAATTTTTAAGTTTTTTATAATTGAATTTTCTCCATAAATTTGAAGAAAATTACCATTTCCTTGTTGCGTAATATCAAAATTAGAAGGTGTATTGTTATAGTAATTGATGAATGTGTAGTTGTTTTGGTTCCCAAACTGATTTACTAATTGAGAATCTGTTACATCAGCTTTAATATCTATTTGGTTGTAATTTCCTATTTGATTTAATTTTATAGAACTACTTTGAGCTGATAATAATTCTGCCTCACTGTATGTTTTATTCTCAAGAATTAATGAAGGATTGTTATTTAGCTGAATTTGATTTAGTATGTAATTTCGCTCATTTGAAGTTATTTCCTGAGCAAAACTTTTTGAACAATAAAAACCTATCACTATATAAAAAAGAACCGTTATGTAGCTGTATTTTTTCATCTTACCTCAAATTTAATAAAAAAGAGGGAATTATCCCCCTTTTTTGTTATTTATTTTACTTTAAAATTTATAAAATAATAGTATCTAAAATGGAGTAGTTGTTGTACCAACTTGCGTTACACAAGAAAAGTTAGCATTCCCCATTTGATTAACATCACTCATATTGCTTGCATCAATAGCATTTTGATTTACATACGATTGGTTTTCCGAACCAAACTGATAAACAGTACTATTATTATAACCTCCAATAGCATTTTGATCTACACATGAAACGTTACCGAAACCATATTGGTCAACACTACTTGTATTCCAACTATCATCACCATCAGCAGTTTGATTTACAGCAGAAAAGTTTGTTCCTCCCATTCCATAACCAGTTTGAAATACTGTAGACTCGTTAGAAGCACCATCAGTAGCCGATTGATCAACACCTGATATATTTCCATATCCTATTTGCATAACGCTACTGCTATTAGATGCATTCATTGCATATTGATCTACCGTAGACTCATTGAAAGAACCTACTTGCCAAACAAAACTTCTATTTTCTCCATTTTCTGTATCTTGATTTACTTTTGAAACGTTATTATTTGAACGACTATTCCAAAAAGTACCTTGAAAAACTAGGCTATAATTTGTTCCATCTGAAGCATATTGATTAACATAAGAGCTATTATTAGATCCTTTTTGACCTACACCAGAGAAATTATAAGCATCACCTGTGGCTTCCTGATATACACATGATAAGTTCCAGGCACCAAATTGAAATGTCCAAGAATCATTTGCTGACATTCCTCCTGCATCAGACACTTGATCTTCACTTGAGGTATTATTTTCGCCAGATTGAAAAGCAAAAGCAAAATTATAACTACCTCGTTGCATTTGTTTCGCTTCGTTTGAAGTCCCAAACTGATGTATCCAAGCTGTACTACCCGCTACTGCGTTATCTTCTGAACTTTGATCTTGTTCTGCATAATTTCCATCTCCATCTTGTACAACTCCCGCTTCGTTATTGTCATAACGTTGTTTTTGGAAAGAAGTATTTCCCTCTCCATATTGGAAAGCGTAAGCATCATTATATTCTGCCCAACCTACACCAACATCTTGTTTTGCATAATTTTCAGTACCATCTTGAAAAACTTTGCCATAGTTATAGTTACCATCTTGTTTGATATCAGAATGATTTTTAACACCATATTGATCAACATACGCTTCGTTTTCTACACCTCCTAAAGCATCCATTTGCCCATCTTGTTTAACAGTAGAAAAGTTACCGTTACCCATTTGATCAACTATTGCAATATTTGCAATACCATCTTGGTCTACTAAACTTGTATTGATATCAGCACCACGTGTTCCTGAATCAATTTGATCGAATGAACAATCCATACACTCTAATTGAGGTATTGAACAATCTGCACAATCGTCATTACCTGTTTGACCGTACGTCATACCTGCAGCGAATAATAAAGCTGCACCTAATAAAATTTGTTTTTTCATAATAAAAATTTAAACATTAGTAATTAATTAGTTATATTTTATCATAAATCTACAGGGGAAATAAACTTCATCTAAGTGTACACACAAGTGCGCAAAAACTTGAGAAAGTTTTATAAACTTACAATGTTGGGGAAAAAAAATCGAGGTTTAAACTGTGGGGTAATTAATTGCAATTTTGTATGAAATTTGTAAATTTTAAACCATATATATTTACTATTTCACAAGTCTAAATTAGCTTTTATTTCTTGTGTATAAAAATTTCACTTCTAAAAATATGCAAATTGTACGTTTTCTTTAACAAACAGTAATTTACGTAACAAATATTACATAAATGATATAAATAAGTGTAAAAACTTGTGTTTACTTTCAATTAAAAGCCACATAAACAACTATTTACAAATATTTTAGTAAAAAATATTTAGTGATAAACAATAGGTATTGAATAATTTTACAGTAAAAAATATAGCTTTAGTTCTATAAAATAGTTATAAATTTAGGTGCTTATTAAGAGAGGCTATGTGAAAATCTAATTTACATTAACCTGAACCTTCTAGTAACAAGTGGGCTTGATTCAGGTTCTCATAATGATTAGCAATCTGTATCGCGGGATTCTGAAATAAACCTGCCTGACCGGCAGGCAGAATCAGAATGACTAATTTCGTGACTTTACAGAAAAGAATGTGCCTTTTACATATAAAATATAAACACACCCATTGTTCATTTGTGTAAAAAAAAAATAATGCACAACGCGTTAAATACTCAAAAGCACAAAAGAAGAGGCTGTCTGAAAAGCAATTATACTTGTCATTTTGAACAAAGTGAAAAATCTCAACATCTTGATATATAAGTGTTTCATTTCAAGAAGATTCTTCATTTACATTCAGAATGACACTTTTTAGACAGCCTCTTCTCATTACTACTATTTAAATAGTAATATTAATATTTAAAATACGTTTGTAAATACTAAAATGATGTACCAGTTGTTCCAACTTGCGTTACACAAGAAAGGTTCGCTAGACCCATTTGATTAACATCACTGGTATTACTTGCATCAATAGCATCTTGATTTACAAATGATTGATTATCAGTGCCAAATTGATAAACATTGCTCATATTGAAACCTCTAAGAGCATTTTGATTTACACAAGAATAATTATCATCTCCTTCTTGATAAACAATACTCATATTCCAACTATCTTCGTCTCCTTCAGCATTTTGATTTACAACTGAGAAATTAGAACCTCCTACTTGTAAAACACCTGATAAATTAATACCTCCATCTGTATATTGAGAAACACCTGACATATTTTCATTTCCAAATTGACCTACTCCACTATAATTAGTACCTCCACCGGTTGCATATTGATCTACAACAGACTCGTTGTAATCACCTGCCGCCTGCCAAACAGCACTATAATTTTCTCCATCTTCTGCAACCTGATTCACTTTTGAAACATTCATACTTCCTCGCCATAAGTACCCTTGCCCAACCAAACTGTAATTGGCACCATCATTAGCAAATTGATTTACATACGATTTATTAGTTTCTCCCCATTGTCCTACACCAGAGAAATTATAAGCATCACCTGTAGCTTCTTGCGTTACACAAGACAAATTCCAAGCGCCAAATTGAGCTGTCCAAGATTCATTTGCAGACATTCCTCCAGCATCAGATATTTGCTCTTCATTAGAAGTGTTCCCTTCACCATCTTGATAAGCAAAAGCAAAATTATAACTACCTCGTTGGGTTTGTTTTGCTTCATTTGAAGTCCCAAACTGGTGTATCCAAGCCGTACTACCCATAACAACATTATCTTCTGAACTTTGATCTTGTTCAGCATAATTCTCTGTTCCATCTTGTACAACTCCTGCTTCGTTATTATCATAACGTTGTTTTTGGAAAGAAGTATTTCTCTCTCCATATTGGTAAACAAAAGCATCATTATATTCTGCCCAACCTACACCAACATCTTGTTTTGCATAATTTTCAATACCTTCTTGGTTAACTTCACCATAATTATAGTTACCACTTTGTTTGATATCAGAATGATTTCGAGTACCATATTGATTCACATAAGCTTCGTTTCCAATACCACCTAAAACATCCATTTGTCCGTCTTGTTTAACAGTAGAGAAGTTTCCGTCTCCATACTGGTCAACTATGGCAATGTTTTCTATACCATCTTGGTCAACTAAACTGGTGTTTATTTCAGCACCACGTGGTCCTGATTCCAATTGTTCAAATGAACAATCCATACACTCTAATTGAGGTATTGTACAATCTGTACAATCGTCATTAACTGTTTGACCATACGTCATACCAGCAACAAATAATAATGCTACACTAAATACTAATTTTTTCATAATACTAATTTTAAGTTAAACTAAATTTCATTTTTGTAAACATATAGAGGAATTGAACTATATTTAAGAAGCAATAAAACAGCTTAAACAAATTCTATAAGTTTACTAGTGGGGTGAAACTAAATTGTTGAGGTTTAAACGCGGAGTTTTGTTTACTTTGAGGATTCTGAAACTACAAATAAATAATACTGTATATTCATAATTTCTTCCACTAAATTAATTATCATTTTAGTATTTTCAAAAGATAAATACTTGTTTTTTAGTAATTTAGAATCAGTCTATTGAGTAATATTAGTCACACAGTCTAGTGAATTAGTAGGGTGATAGTTTGTTTCTGTTAACAATTGGGAGGTTTTAACAAACAAATGGAAATAACACATTAAAAATCATCCTGTTATAGACATCAAATTTTTAGTTCAGCACAGCTATTTATTTTCAATAAAAAAAGTTAAACTATTGTAAAAATCGTTGTTTTTAACTTAAAACGAACATTATGTGATTAAAAAGAGGCTGTCTGAAAAATAAAATACTATGTCATATTGATTTCTATGACAAAACCAAAGGGTTTTTATATAATTCTTGATTTTTAATAACGGCAAAAATACGATGAATTATTTTGTTTCTTACATTGTTCAAAACTAACATTTTGTTTTTGCCTTCATTTACTTTTCTTTGATAATATACTCTTAAATCATTATTGAGTCTAATAGCACTCATAGCGCCTAGATGTAATACCGCTTTTGTTGATTTATCCGCAAATATAGATACCCTAGGTTTTCTATAAACAGAAGTTCCAGATTGATGTTCAAAAGGAACTACCCCAGAATAACAAGCCATTTTTCTTGGATCAGTTATTTTGGTAAAACCTTCTGTTTTAGCAATCATTACCCATGATAAAACCTTTCCTACACCTGG
>Ga0256840_1004648_pt1 | contig 10181 bp, 9 predicted proteins | sample 355202metaG_FD_185969 | JGI IMG/M metagenome (GOLD analysis project Ga0256840, IMG submission 185969) | Hydrothermal vent microbial communities from Mid Atlantic Ridge, Atlantic Ocean - 355-202 | ecosystem: Environmental > Aquatic > Marine > Hydrothermal vents | place: Atlantic Ocean: Mid...
GGCGAGCCGGGGTTGAGGCCACTATGTCTGAATACGACAGGCTAACCGGGGTCAAGCAACTCAGATTTCGAGGATTTAAATCGGTTCGATTCGCTGCAATCTTAAAAGCAATCGGAGTGAATATTTAGGGCAACTGCCGTCCGAAAGGCGGCAAGCTATGCATAAAAAGGAGCAGAAGTGGACATATTGAACAAAAGCCCTTCGATTTAGCTCTCCAAATAGCAATATCAGGCTAAAGATATCCTGCGAGAAAATATTTTGGGAGATTAGCCCAAAAATTAATGGTAGGACAAAGTTGAAGCAATTTTTGAGTTCCGACTTTTTACAGGGGCATCAACATTAGTGTAATTTAATATTACTGGACATTACTGGGATTTTTTAAATTTTATGGTGGACAAATTCTAAATAAATTCATATCAACCCTGACATCTCCTATATCAGCCTATAATACAGCGGGATTATGAAAGTCAAGAAGGCGTTCAAGCCAAATTCGGAATATCGTCTGATAGATCAGGCCCGTGAAGTTTTATGGTATTATATACAGATTCTAATAAAAATTGAATTTACAGTAAGTCTTTTACACTATTTATGTTCCGGTTTATGATATGATCTTTTTATGGAAAACTTCAGATTATGTGAATATAATGGTTTTATCCTCTATCTTCATAATTCTGTCACAATAGGGAAGCATTCTTTCATCATGGGTAACCATAACTATGGCTACCTTTTGCTCCATGGCTATTTTTTTGAGTATTTTTACAACATCCACAGAGCGCTGCATATCAAGGGCTGCAGTTGGCTCATCAGCAAGAACGATCTGGGGATTATTAACCAGTGCCCGAGCTATGGCGACCCTCTGGTTCTGCCCGCCTGAAAGTTGAGAGGGCATGGCTGTCTCCTTATCAGCAATATCGAAATATTTTAATAATTCCCTGGCCTTTGCCTTTGAAAATTTTTCATTTGTTTTGTTTGCCTGCGGAAGCAGTGTCAAATTATTTATAATATTTAAAAAAGGAATAAGGTAATGAGCCTGAAAGATAAATCCTATTTTTTCCCTTCTGATTTTTCTGGTCTGGTTGGTCAGCCATTTATTATCGAAAACCTTTTCGCTTCCTATCCAGATTTGTCCTGAACTCGGCTTTTCCACACACCCTATCATCATTAAAAGAGTCGTTTTGCCTCCACCGCTCGGAGCAATAAGGGCAACAAGCTGGCCTTTATTAATTGTAAAGGAAGCATTTTTTATAACCTCAATAAAGCTGTCTCCATCTCCAAAGGATTTACTTAGATTTTCAACCCGTATAGCTGTATTGTTATTCATATTAACCACCTATTGCCGAAGCAGGATCAGCATTGATTACTTTCTTAACTCCCACAAAGGAAGCAAGTATACTTGCAGCCATTATCACTCCGAAAAGCATCCAAGCATCAGGAATCTCCAGAACAACTCTTTTGGGAAATTTTGAATATATTATATGTGAAAATATATTCCCGAACATAAATGCGAGAATACCGAGCAATAATGTTTCTTCAACAATCATCCTGATAATCATACTGTCTGGCAGTCCTATGAGTTTCATTATGGAAATTTCTTTCATTTTCTCCAATGTCATGGTGTATATGATAAGTGATATAATGATAGTTGCAACAATGATAAGTATAGCTGTAAACAAACCTATCTGTTTTGAAGCTTTTTCTACAACATTTCTTGTCAGCACAGTCCGTTGCTGCTTTCTGGTATAGGCACTTTTGTGATACCATTTCCGTATATTGGCGGCAATTTTTACCGCACTATACCCCTGTTTTACTCTTGCAATAATGGCGTTTACCATGTGGGCGTCCCTGTTTATTATTCCCCTTGCCCTGTCCGTCTGAATTCTCTTGTCTGAGTATGAAAACTGTAATTCCTGAGCATCCTTAAGGCTTATATACACGAGAGGATCCCCACCAGATGTAACACTTCCATGTGTCACACCCGTAACAGTATAAATATGACGTCCAAGTTTAATCCTGTCATGGAGATGAAAACCTGTTTTATCGGTAACAACAATTTCATAATGATCGCTCGATAATGGTCTGCCGGCAATAAGTCTTGCCGGATTAATTGGATTTATGTCTCCGTACACATCATAACCCACTGCAAAGGCACGTACTTTACCTTTATTTCCCGGCAGTTGAATATTCTGAAAAGTAATGGCGCAGGTTTTATCAATTCCCTGCAGAGATTTAATCGTATACTGTAAATCTTCATGCACTCTTGAAGCTTCTGCAAAAGGTCCCAGAGTCCCTTGTTGTACAATCCATAAATCAACATTCAAATCATTCAGCAAAACTTCGGCATCCACTATCATCCCACGATAGACGCCCATCATAATCAAAACTATTCCAAGCAGCATTCCCACGCCCATGGCAGTTACAATAAATTTTCCCAGCGTATGCCTGACATCTTCTTTGGCCAAATGGATCATTTATAGATACTCTTACCCTTATATATCCTCATACCCTCTTTGAGAGGTTTTTTATGCGGGTCAGGAACAATTACAAAACTGTGTTTATACCTGTCCGGAACTGCCATTTCAGTTTCACTCCGAACTGCTTTATCCATGGGTATAAAATGGGCATGGTCATCTACGACAATCCACATACCGATTTTCCCCTCTTTCTGAACAACAACACTAAACGGGATTGTAACAACATTATCATACTGCCTAACATTGATAGTTACCTGGGCCTGCTCATTAATAAAAAAGGGCATGGGGATTGTCTTAAATGCCACATCTATTGTCCGCTCAAGGGTTACAGCATCACTTACGGCATTGATCCTTTTTACAATACCTTTATAATGCCTGCGTGGCTGTGATCTCAGTATAATTACCGCTTTTTGAAAAAGTCTGACCTGTGCACTTATACGCTCATCAATTTTGGTTTCCACCCATAATGTTTTTGGATCAACTATTTTCAAAACAGGTGTTGACGGCAATATGTTTTCACCAGGCTCAGTTTCTTTTGCAATCACGTATCCATCCACAGGCGAATAAACTTTGAGTCGTGCCATTTTTTCCTGCAGGGCTTTAATACTTTTTGATGCAGCCATGACACCGGATTTACCAGATTCAATTCTTGCAATGGTTGCCATAATGGCAGCTTCAATGCTTTTCAAGTCTGTTCGGGCTTTGTCATATTCGGAGCGGGCAGCAAACCCTTGTTTATTAAGCCTTTTATAACGATTATAGGTAATTAGAATAAAAGCTTTCTGAGCCCTTTGATTTTTCAGTTCACTTTTTAGAGCTTTTACGTCATACTCCGACTTTACGAAATCAGCCTTTGCAATCCCAAGCTGCTGTGGTAGATCAACTCCGTCCATAACAATGAGAAGGTCACCCTTTTTAACCCATTTGCCTTCATCGGTTAAGATTTTAAGAATTTTACCACCTGTCTGGGCAGTGATGGAGTATATATTCAGAGCATTGACATTGCCGATTCCCCTGACACGTACTCTTAGTTCACCCACTGACGGGTGAATGGTGTTAAATGTATGCTTTGGGATGTAAATCTTAAAATAGACAACCACAGCGAGAAGTATTGTAACAATCAGTATTATCAGGTATTTAATAATAGCTTTCATCTAATCATTCCTTGTAAATATTCTAACCTGTGTATTGTACTGTTCCTGTCATAATTTGCCTGCAAAAGTCCAAGCCGGGCATCCAGCATCAAAGCCCTTGCATCCAGCACCTCCACATAGGTTGTAAGGCCTTCCTTATAGCGGCCATTGACTATGGCTTCTGTCTGTTCAGCAGCTTTAAGTTGTAAGGATCTCGCCTTAATGGTATGTTCATAGCTCTTCAGATTTATTATTAAGCTCTCAAACTCCTCTTTAATAGCCAGTACCTTTGCCCTATATGTATTCTCCGCACTCTGACTGTCAATAAGAGCCTGCTGTTCCACGGCGGAAATACGTCCTCCGCTGTAAAGCGGAATACTGAACATAATACCCGCAATAACAGAATTATAAGTATTAAGTGTATCCTGATATGCATAGGATACTACGGCATCAACGGAACCATAACGTGATGCCTTTGCTGCTTTATATAGAAACTCACTTTTTTTAATATTTATTTTAAGATTCTGAAGTACCGGTGATTCATGGAGCATTTTTCCCTCATTGTTCAGATATTTACCGGGCTTTATGGAATTATTTTTAAATTTCGCTTCTTTGGAAACAGGTGCACCAATATAAAGGGATAAAATAGTCTCTGCCTTTCTAAGATTTGAGTCTGCAATTGATAAATTATCCCTGGCAACATAAACAGATGACATAAAACGGGTTTCATCGGCCTGGGTTTTCATTCCCTGTTCCACAAGGGCCTTTGCCTGTCTGTACAATGCCTGCTTTGCATTAAGATCATTCTGTCGGATAAAAATGGCTTTTTGCTGAAGAAGGGCAAGCTCATACTGAAGTTTTACTTTATAAACCAATAAAGCCTTTGCATCCCGAAGAGACAGGTCAGCTGTTTTTTCCTGCATCTCTCTCGCCTTTATCAGGGAACTGGTCATTTCAAAATTCCATATTTTTTGTTTCAGGGTTGCTCCCATTTGCCATCCGTCACTGTTTTGCGTCCGAAAAATACCATTAGCGCTCATAACATAAGTTCTTGTTGGATCGTATTCCGCATTGACTGTGATTTGCGGCCGATAGTCTGCCTTGGCAGCCTCAATCTCCTTTTTACTATGTCTTACCTGTAAAATAAATTTTTTAATATCAGGATGAGTATGCAGAGCCTTTTGAATACAATTTTCCAGAGTCAGGGTTTGAGCATTCAGATTACCTGTGGTAATCAGCAACACTGACAAAACAAAAAAAATGATTTTTTTCAATAGATGTCCCTTTTATTTTTTTCAAAAAAAATACCGCGGGCAGATTCAGAGCAAAATCCAAATCTGCCCGGAGCAATGAATTTATTGGTTATTTACAGCGTTCCCGCAATTTGATCCATCTCTGCTTCTCTGGGGACCGCTTCCATCCCTTGGTCCCACACGCCTGCCCGTCTGTTGCATATTACCAGCTCCCTGATATTTGCATTTATTAGCCTTAGCCATTTTGCAGTTGTCATTAATTCCATCACCATTATTATCCACAAAATTACGCCCCATACCGGTATTCGTATTCTCGTTTCCATTGTTCCAATTTCTATTATTTCCGTTTCCATTCATATTCTGCTGGTAGTTTCTGTGCCCGCTTCCATTTCCCATACCTCTTCTATTTCCCATACCCCTTCCATTTCCTGCAAACGAAAAGGTTGCTAGCATTATTATGCATACACATACTATAAGTGGCATTGTAAAATTTTTCATTTTTTCTGTTCCTTTCATTTATTTTAATAATATTAATGATTACGGTGTTAAATTTTTATTTACATCATATATGGACAATATTATCCACATTCCATCGGTTTGCATAAGCACATCCTCACTCCCCGGCAGCAAAACCGTTTCCAGTCAAAGAGTCAGAAGCACATCAACGAAACCGAATTGAACTGAATTCAGATCTGCCTCATGGCAGTTAGCGCATTACTCCTCAATTCCTGTAAAAAAACAAGAAGTTAATTAGGGGCATATTGCTTGCGGGCTTCCCGCTTTGGTAGCTACTATTGCTTATTACAATTCTGATATGATTTTTCTTTCACTTTTTTTAAAAAAAACTCACCAATTTTGCCTGAGAAATTATAAATAGCTGAAATTATTATTAATAAGAAATATATTGTCTGGGAAGTTATTAAGTATATGCATCAATATCAAACTCAACATGGTACAATCACAAATCAAAAATGATAAAAAAATATAGGCACCGGCGTGAAAATATCAAAGGATAAAACTGTATACATAGTGCAGTGAATCTCACTTGTTAATTTTTGGGATACCCATTCCAGGATGGTTGTTTTCCGGGCAATACCGGCCATGTCCTCTTCCGGCTCCCATGTGAAATAAACGTCTCCATCCTTTTCCCTGCCAGGGTCTTATCTCTTTTACAATAAAACCATTGTTTTTCGTCATTTTCCCTATTATTTTTATCTTTAACCCTATAGCTGCCTTTAAATATCCCCGCCAACGGGCATGGCTGACGTCGATCCACCACAGCCTGCCTTTTAGATCCTTTAACTGAATTTTTTTTGCAGGCAGTATTTTAACGATTCTTCCGGCAAGAAGCCCTTTTTCCGGGGCAAGCCATATTTCTGCTTTTTTTTCCTGTAATACTCTGTAAATTCGAATATCATTTCTGAAAACTGCCTCAAGCCTTTCCGCTAAATCTACCTTGTAGACAACAATTCCTCCGGCAAATGAAAAAATAATGCTTGCCGTTATCAGCCACGCTGTAGGGCATCGATACCCTCTTTCAGTACGCCTGCAGTAAAAATAGGCAACGCTCACAAAGATCACCAGAAACACAAGCCAAAAATATGGCAGATTCAACAGAATAAAGGTTCCATAATCCATATTAAGATAAGTAGACAAATCCCAATCAGCATGCCTGAGTTGAAATATGACTACACCGCAGGCAAGACTTCCAAGAACAAGTGACAGAATAAACAGTCCCCAAATTAAAAGACGGCGGATAATAAAATGCCATTTTGAATAGGGCTGCACATTTTTTTCTTTAATTGTCTCAACTATTTTTCCGCTGAAATCTTTCATGGCTATAATATTTCTTCAAGTTGATGTTTTTTTGCAATTGGTTCAAATTTTTTTTTTGCGCGGCTGATAAGGGTTGCAACAGTTCCTTCAGGTTTTCTTAGAATATCACTCATCTCATCATAACTCTTGTCCTCAAAAAAACGCAACACAAGCACTTCCCGATATTTTAATGGAAGCTCCATCATGGCGGAATGCATTTTCTGACGGGACTGCTTTGATTCAAAATCAGAAACAGCATCTTGTGTTCCCGGCATTTCGTCTATAATGGAACTCCCATAGGAATTTGATGTTTCCGTGCGAATTAAATTTAATATGGTCTTTCTTTTATATGCGAAATTTAAAATTTCATTATGAGCAATCCTGTAAATCCAGCTTGAGAACTTAAATTTTTGATTAAACCCATTTAGATTTTTGTAAATTTTGATAAATATATCCTGGAGAAGGTCTTCAGCCTCCTCCTGTATAACGCTGACAGTACGGTGGATATACCGCATAAGCTTTGGTTCATATTTTTCAATCAAATAAAAATAATCATCAGAATTTTTCAAGGCAAGTTGAACCAATTGACTATCTGACATATTTTTTCTATTATTCTTCAATTTCTGGCCGGCCTGAGATTCCTTTTCAAATTAACTATGCAATATCATAATTGATGAAGTTAAAAAATGCAAAATCATTAAATAAACCAGCTAAGACTGAAATTTAAATATAGAAGACTTACCTTTAAATTTTTCAGGTATTGGAGAAATTCTGGGACAATTTCCAGCGGGATTTTCATCAACAAGAAAAGAACATTGAAAAATATCATTTAGAATGGAAGGTTTAATAACCTCGGCGGCAGATCCCTGCTTTACTACACTTCCATTTTTGATCAGGACCATGGCATCTGAATACATGGCCGCGAGATTTATATCGTGCGAAACCATTATAATTGTAATATGGGTTTCATTTTTTAAACGCTCAAGTAGATCCATAAGTTTTATCTGATGTGCAAGATCAAGGGAGGAAGCAGGTTCGTCAAGCAGCATTATTTCAGGCTGCTGACATATTGCCCTTGCAATGAAAACCCTCTGCCTTTCTCCCCCGCTTACCCTGTCAATTTTTTTTTCAGATAAAGCCTTGATATCTGTGAAGTCCATTGCCTGGTTCGCAATAAAATGATCTTTTTCAGAATTAATTCCAAGCATTCCCTGGTGAGGTGAGCGCCCGAGAAGAACAAGTTCCTCCACGGTGAAGGGAAATTCCGCCGAAGCTGTCTGGGGAACATATGCCACATGGCGTGCAAGTTCTTTCCCTGAATAATTTGTGAGATTTTTTCCCGAAACCAAGACCCTTCCCTTTTTGTATCTGAGAACACCTGCAAGCACCTTCATAAGGGTTGATTTACCTGATCCGTTGGGGCCTATGACGTTGAAAAAAGAACCTTTTTCAACGTCATAGGATACTTCCGAAAGAACACGATCATTACCATATGAATATGAGAGAGAATTTATTGAAATTGCTTTTTCCATTATTTAAATTCCAATACTGGGGTTTGCCGGGTTCCTTTATTTATTTAAATTATTGAAGCATATATCTCAGGTTTTGCCTTTTTTTAGAAGAAAAATAAAAAGAGGTGCACCTATCATTGCAGTGATGACACCTACCGGGATTTCTCCCTGTTGAGGGATACACCTTGCAAGAAGATCACATATAACCATATATGCTCCGCCTCCGAGAATACATGCCGGCACAAGGATTCTGTGATCAGAGCCAAAGACAAGGCGCAGGATATGGGGGACAACAAGACCAACAAAACCGAGAAGCCCGCAATCAGCCACAGTTGCACTCACCATGAAAGATGAAATGACAAGGAGAATTCCGGTTACAAGTTTTATATTCACACCCATGGAATGTGCCATTTCCTTTCCCATTAAAAGAAGATTCATGGAATGGGAAAGAAAAAAAATAACAATAAAGCATGGAATTATGCTCAACGCAAGGATCCAGGCCTGATTCATATCCGAAGAAGAAAGATCACCCATGAGCCAGAACATGATACTGTGGATCTGACTACTCTGGGTGATGGATATCAAAAACATGATAATTGCTGAGCAAAAAGCATTTATAACCACCCCGGATAAAAGCATGGAATCTTTTGTTAATGATGCTTTACCGGAAGACATCACAACAACGAGAACAAGGGTTACCATGCTTCCGGCAAATGCTGCCGCTGCAACCCCTGGAAATCTGGAAATACCGAGGACTATACCTATAATTGCACCGATTGCAGACCCACCTGATATACCGAGGATATATGGCTCGGCAAGGGGATTCCTCAACAGCGCCTGAAATACCAGTCCACCTGTGGACAGAACAGCACCTGACATTAAAGCCATTAACACCCTTGGAAGACGTATGCGCCAGATTATGGTGCTTAAAACAGGATCAGGTTTTTCTGCGAAAAAAACAATATTCCACATGACTTTAAACCCGTTAAAGCTTGATCCCACGGCAAGTCCTGCAAACATTGCAATTGCAAGGATAAATGTAAGTATCAAAGCAACCTGAATAATGCGGGACATAATGGTTTTTTCGGAAAAGCTCACTATTTTACAGCACTTTTTTTATATAAAAACTCCGATAAACTGCCTTTGCAAATAAGAGTTTCATCTTTTTGTTGAGAAGTCGTCAAAAGGCCACCAGATCGGCCTCATGGCCGTTTTTAAAAAGTTCAGGGTGAATGATACGTGCAAGCATTTCAAGAGCGTCAATTAATCTTGGTGTTGGTCGGTCAAAAATGTTTGAATCAACTATATAAATTCTTTTGTGTTTTACAGCGCTGATCATTTTCCATGTCTGCCATTTCTGTTTTATTTCTTTAAAAATTTCATCATTTTTGCTCCGGGCCATGGAACTTATCAGAATAATATCAGGATTTAATCTTATGATCTGCTCCATGGAAAATCTTGGATAGGAATTTTTGCCTGCTCCAAGATTTATTCCGCCACTTAAGTCAATAAGTTCATTTAAAAAAGTATTGGTTCCGGCAGAAACAATGGGGGATATCCCGATCTGAAAAAAAACTCTCGGCTTATTAATGGCTTTTGAGACAATTAATTTAATCTTTTGTATCCTTGATCGCATATTGTAAACAAGTGCATGTGCCCTTGTTTCCGCATTGAGAAGACCTCCTATTTCAGTCACCGTATCCATCACGGATTTCAGGTTCACGGGATTTACCGCATATACGGGAATGCCAAGATCGCATAGGCGCTGCACCGTTTGTATAGGGTTCCCGTCCTTAACGGCTATACACAGATCAGGTTTAAGTCTTACAATTTTTTCAATATCAAGCTGAATATATGAACCTATTTTTGGAAATTTTTCAGCCTGTGCAGGAAAATCACTGTACTTTGTAACTCCTTTTAAACGATTTTGTCGGTGAAGATCAAATATAATTTCAGTAATGCTCGGTGCAAAGGAGATGACTCGCTCGGGATTGTCTA
>Ga0256840_1004649_pt1 | contig 10180 bp, 8 predicted proteins | sample 355202metaG_FD_185969 | JGI IMG/M metagenome (GOLD analysis project Ga0256840, IMG submission 185969) | Hydrothermal vent microbial communities from Mid Atlantic Ridge, Atlantic Ocean - 355-202 | ecosystem: Environmental > Aquatic > Marine > Hydrothermal vents | place: Atlantic Ocean: Mid...
TATATAAAGGAAATAGAAACTAAAATAAATGCAAGACCTAGAAAGAGATTTAATTATGAAAACCCTATATTTGTAATGAATAAATTATTGTTTAACCAAAAGTTGCATTTGTGACTTGAATCTTGCGTATTTAATAAATTGATAATTAATTATTTAAAATTGATTATTTTTTTCGTTAACCGGAATTTTAAGTCTATTATATCAAGATTTTTATTTTTAAAATATTATTTTTGGAACTTAAATCCATTATTAAATGAAAACACTTTCATAAGAAGATTTGAATAAAATTACGCCAAAAATAGCATTGAGTTTATTAAAAAAGGAAAAATTGATATTGTTGGAGCAATGTATTGTGTAAATACAGGAGTTGTAACTTTTTATGAATGATTTTTAGGTATATCTAGGATGTAAAAAGTAAAACCGTTTGGTTTGCCAAGGCAAACCAAACGGTTTTTAATTTAAGTACGCTAAAACTTATTCTTGGTATAGAACGTTTAGTTGCTAAATATTACTTTACCATCTTTTACATTAATCTTAACAACACTATCAACAGTTACTTGACCTGTTAAAATCATTTTTGATAACTCATTTAAGATTTCATGTTGTATGGCTCTTTTAATCGGTCTTGCTCCAAATTGTGGATCAAATCCTACTTTTGCAATGTAATCAATTACAGCATCAGATAATTCTAATTTAATATCGTTTTTAGCTAATTTCTTTTGTAAACTTTTTAATTGAATTTTTACAATTTCCTTAACTTCTCTTTCATTAAGAGGTGTAAACATTACGATTTCATCAATACGGTTTAAGAATTCCGGACGGATTTGTTTCTTAAGAAGATCTAATACTTCTTTTTCAACAACATCCATAACTACTTTTCTTTTTTCCATATCCAATCCTTCTAATTGCTCTTGGATGATATGAGCTCCCATATTAGAAGTCATAATGATAATTGTATTTCTAAAATCAGCTGTTCTACCTTTATTATCGGTTAAACGACCTTCGTCTAAAACTTGTAATAAGATATTAAACGTATCAGGATGTGCTTTTTCAATTTCATCTAACAAGATTACAGAATAAGGTTTTCTTCTTACGGCTTCTGTTAATTGTCCACCTTCATCATATCCAACGTATCCAGGAGGAGCACCAACTAATCTACTTACGGCATGTTTTTCTTGGTATTCACTCATGTCTATACGCGTAAGAGCTTTGTCGGTATCAAACAAGTATTCAGCTAAAGCTTTTGCTAGCTCGGTTTTACCCACACCTGTTGTACCTAAGAATAAGAAAGAACCTATTGGTCTGTTTTGATCTTGTAATCCTGCTCTAGAACGTCTTACAGCATCTGCAACAGCACGTATTGCTTCATCTTGACCAACAACGCGTTTGTGTAATTCATCTTCTAAGTGGATTAATTTTTCACGTTCACTTTGAAGCATTTTCGTTACCGGAATTCCTGTCCATTTAGCCACTACTTCCGCAACATCTTCACGAGTAACTTCTTCTTTTACAAGAGCTTCATCTTTTAAAGAAGCAAATTCTTCTTGTAATTTATTAAGTTTGTCTTCTAACTCTTTTAATCTACCGTAACGTATTTCGGCAACCAAACCGTAATTTCCTTGACGTTCGGCTTGTTCTGCTTCTAATTTAGCTTGTTCGATTTCTTCTTTTACTTTGTTAATTTCATCTAACAAGTCTTTTTCGCGCTTCCATTTAGAATAGATACTATCTCTTTGGTTTTTAATATCTGCTAATTCTTTTTGAAGCTTTTCTAATTTTTTTGTGTCGTTTTCACGTTTAATTGCTTCAATTTCAATTTCAATCTGCATAATTTTACGATCCAGTTTGTCTAATTCTTCCGGTTTGGAATTAATTTCCATACGTAATTTAGCAGCAGCTTCATCCATTAAATCAATTGCTTTGTCCGGTAAAAAACGATCGGTAATATATCTTTGCGATAATTCAACTGCAGCAATAACAGCACTATCTGTTATTAAAACTTTGTGGTGTTGTTCATATTTATCTTTAATACCACGTAAAATTGAAATTGCAGTTTCGGTGTCCGGTTCGTTTACAATTACTTTTTGGAAACGTCTTTCTAAGGCTTTGTCTTTTTCAAAATATTTTTGATATTCATCTAATGTAGTCGCTCCGATTGCACGTAACTCACCACGAGCTAATGCAGGTTTTAAAATATTTGCGGCATCCATTGCTCCTTGACCACCTCCTGCACCAACTAAGGTGTGGATTTCGTCAATAAATAAGATGATTGTACCATCCGAGCTTTGTACTTCTTTTACAACAGCTTTAAGTCGTTCTTCAAATTCACCTTTGTATTTTGCTCCTGCAATTAAAGCTCCCATATCTAATGAATAGATGGTTTTGTCTTTAATATTTTCAGGAACATCACCTTTAATAATTCGGTGTGCTAATCCTTCTACAATCGCAGTTTTTCCTGTTCCAGGTTCTCCGATTAGCATCGGATTGTTTTTAGAACGTCTTGATAAAATTTGTAATACTCTACGGATTTCTTCATCACGACCAATTACAGGATCTAATTTTCCGCTACGAGCTAATTCATTTAAGTTTTTAGCGTATTTAGATAACGAATTGTATGTTTCTTCGGCACTTTGAGATGTAACACGACTTCCATTACGTATTTCAGTAATTGCAGCTGTTAAATCTTTTTCGTTAATACCGTTATCTTTTAATAATTGAGATGTTGCATCATTAGCTTTTAGCATCGCTAATAATAAATGCTCGATTGAAACATATTCATCGTTCATTTTTTTGGCAATGATACTCGCTTCCGTTAAGGTTTTTGAGGCTTCTCTAGATAACATAATTTCGCCTCCTTGTACTTTTGGATAACTACTTAATATATTTTCTAATGTCTGTTTAAACAAATCGACATTTACGCCTAATTTGTTTAAGATAAATGGCACTACATTCTCGTCAACTTGAAAAATACCTTTTAAAATATGTGCATTTTCAATTTGTTGATGTCCGTAACCTTGTGCCAACTCTTGCGCTTTTTGAATTGCTTCTTGCGCTTTAATGGTAAAGTTTTTTAAGTTCATATTGGATTTATTTTTTAATGGTTAATCTATTTTCTTTATTTTAATCACTCTATAATGTCAAAATGTATTCCACTTTATAAAGATACAAATAATTGGTCAAAAAGTCAGTTGTTAGCGATTAAAACTGACTTTTTTTCAGTTTACAACTGCTTTTTACGACTTTTTAGCAGTTCTTTTCTTTTGTCTATCTTTGCAAAAAAATATTATGGGTTTAAGGACTACAATTTTTGGAAATAATAGAGAAAAGAATGCCAATTTCAATTGGAATGAATTAGAAGATATAAAACAATTAGATGATTTAATAGAATTATCAAAAAGTAAAAAAGTAGCTATTTTTAAACACAGTACACGTTGTGGTATTAGTAGAGCTGTTAAAAAGGCTTTTGAAAAACAATTTAAAGATATAGATGCTGTTTTTTACTATTTAGACTTGCTTAAACATAGAGATATTTCCAATGAAATAGCTTTGCGTTTTAATGTACAACATCAATCGCCGCAATTACTGGTTTTAAAAGACGGTAAAGTAATAAAAAACGATTCGCATTACAATTTATTAGATATAGAAATTTAGCTAATTTTTAAGACAGCATGCATTATATTCAACAAGCATATAAAGGTTTAAATGATTTTTGGCGATATGTGATCGGAATTTTATTGGTATTAATTGGTTGGCAATTTATAGGAATGTTGCCTTTGGTACTTGTTGCCTTTTCGTATTCCAAAAATTTAAAAGAGTTTCAAGAAAGTGCTAATGAAAGTTTTATGAATTTAGGAATTAACAAAAACTTATTTTTGTTTTTAATGCTATTTTCTTTTGTAATCGGATTGTTAACTTTGTTTTATGTTGTGAAAACAATTCACAAACGCAGTGTAACTACTTTAATTACTGCTAGAAAAAAAATAGATTGGAGCAGAGTTTTTTTCTCTTTCTCGCTATGGTTTATCATTTCGTTAGTAATGTTGGTAATTAGTTATTTTACTAATCCTGATGATTTTCAATGGAATTTTAAACCCATTCCTTTTGTGATTTTAGTGTTGTTATCTTTTTTAGTAATGCCTTTGCAAACTTCTTTTGAAGAATTGCTATTTAGAGGTTATTTAATGCAAGGATTAGGCGTTTTGTTTAAATATGCATGGATACCATTATTCTTTACCTCGGCAATTTTCGGATTGTTACACGGTGCAAATCCGGAGGTAGAAAAATTAGGCAAATGGATTTTTGTCTATTATATAGGTACAGGTTTTTTTCTGGGATTATTAACTTTATTAGATGACGGAACAGAATTAGCTTTAGGTTTTCATGCAGCAAATAATATTGTAGCTGCCGTTTTTGTAACACAGTCTTGGGTTGTTTTTCAAACCGATGCTTTATTTATAAGTTATACAGAGCCTACCTTAGGGTTGGAAACTTTTTTTCCGGTTTTGGTGCTTTATCCTATTATGTTATTTGTTTTTGCAAAAAAATACAAATGGAAAAATTGGAAAGAAAAATTATTTGGTAAAATTGAAAATCCGTTTATTTAATGTAATAAATAATTCCACTACTTAAATTATAATCTGTTTGCGGAATACCGTTTACCGGAATTGCATCATAATTTAATGAAAATTTAGAATTAAAAGCCAATTTTTTACTAAAAGAATAAGTTAAACTTGTTTGCGTAGCCATGCGAAAATCGTTAAAATTTTTAATAGCAGGTTGGTAATAAGTTGTGCCAATCCAGCTTAAATGATTGTCCATATAAATACTAAAAGAAAAATAATTACTCCATCTTATTAGGTTAGAAGTTGGTTCTAAATGGTCTTTTATTTCTTCATGTTCAAACATAATACTAGTGCCTAAATAAAATTTTTTACTTTCTTTTTTTGATATTTTATAACGAAGCCCTGTTCCTATAAGTGTACGTAATTTAATTTTTGAAATACTATTGTTTTGTGCTTGTAAAAATAATTCAGAACGAAGCTGTTTATTTAGTTTATAATTATGCCTTAAATGAATCACGGCTTTATTAATTAAATCTTGATTATCGGAAACCAGTAAATTATAATTGGTTAAGATTAAATACAGATTTTTCCTTGACTTGTATTGCAAGTGAATATTACTGCCAATATTAGTAAGCGTTTTCGTGTTTTTGGTAAGTGAAAAACTAAGACCAATTTTTCCGGACCAACCGATTGTATCTGTTTTAATACGATAATTTTCAATGTTTAAAATTTGAGCATTTACAGATAAAAAACTAATAAAAATAAAGGAAAATAAAAAGGAAGTTTTCATATAATCTAATTTAAACTTCGAATTTATGCTTTTCTACTTAAATAAACACAGGAAAAATACCCATTTTTATTTTTTAGTGTTACCTTTGCACGCAATTAATTCTTAACTAATTGCACATGTTACAATCCGATAAATTTTACGGCGAAGGTTTTACATACGATGATGTCTTGTTGGTACCTGCTTATTCCGAAGTTTTACCTCACGAGGTTAATATCAAAACCAAATTAACACGAAATATTTCTTTAAATGTACCCATTATTTCTGCGGCAATGGATACGGTGACCGAATCTGCTATGGCAATTGCAATGGCAAGAGTTGGAGGGATTGGTGTTTTGCATAAAAATATGCCTCCGCAAATGCAAGCAGAAGAAGTACGAAAAGTGAAACGATCAGAATCCGGTATGATTATCGATCCTGTCGTGGTAAAAAAAGAAGCTACCGTTGGTGATGCAAAAGAACTGATGAAAAAATATAGCATAGGCGGAATTCCGGTAGTAGATGAAAAAGGAATCCTTATCGGAATCATAACCAATAGAGATTTACGTTTTGAAAATAATTTAAATCGCGTTATCGAAGAAGTGATGACAAAAGAAAATTTAATTACTACAAAAAAAGGCACTTCTTTAAGTCAGGCAGAAAAAATACTGCAAGAATATAAAATCGAAAAATTACCGGTAGTAGATAAAAATAATAAATTAGTTGGATTAATAACCTATCGAGATATTATTAAAGTTTCCGAAAATCCAAATGCTAATAAAGATAGTTTTGGTAGGTTACGTGTAGCTGCTGCTATTGGCGTTTCAGGTGATACATATAAAAGAGCCGAATTATTGGTAAAAGCAGGTGTCGATGCTTTGGTTGTAGATACAGCTCATGGCCATTCAAAAGGTGTCGTTGGTGTTTTAAAACATTTAAAAGAAAATTATCCGGATACCGATGTAATTGTAGGGAATATAGCTACCGCCGATGCAGCAAAGTTTTTGGTTAAAAACGGAGCAGATGCCGTAAAAGTTGGTATTGGTCCGGGTTCCATTTGTACTACAAGGATTGTTGCAGGTGTTGGATTTCCGCAACTTTCTGCTATTTTGGAAGTAGCAAAAGCTCTTAAAGGTACAGGCGTTCCGGTTATTGCAGATGGAGGAATTAGATATACAGGTGATATCGCCAAAGCGATTGCAGCAGGTGCCGATAGTGTAATGTTAGGTTCATTACTTGCCGGAACAAAAGAATCTCCCGGTGAGACCATTATTTTTGAAGGCAGAAAGTTTAAGTCCTATCGCGGTATGGGTTCTATTGAAGCAATGAAAAAAGGTTCAAAAGATCGCTATTTTCAAGATGATGAGCAAGATACTAAGAAATTAGTTCCCGAAGGAATTGTTGGTCGAGTTGCTTATAAAGGCGAATTACACGAGACCATGCACCAATTTGTTGGAGGTTTAAGATCCGGAATGGGATATTGTGGTTCTAAAGATATTAATGCTCAAAAAAATGCACGATTTGTAAAAATTACAGCAAGTGGTATGCAAGAAAGTCATCCACATTCCATTACAATTACCAAAGAAGCTCCTAATTATTCTAGAAGATAGAGGAGGAGTTTTGAATTATGAATTATGAATGATGCGTTTTGAATGATGAGTTATGAATGATGAATTAAATTAACTCTATATCTCTGAACATCTTTGTAAGACTCTGTGTAATAACCTTTGTATCTTTGTAGTTAAAACAAGACAAAAACATAAAAAATGAACAAATACGATTTTATAATTATTGGCGGAGGTATTGTCGGTTTGGCTACGGCATATAAATTACAATTAAAATTTAAGGATAAATCCATTGCCGTTTTAGAAAAAGAAGATCGTATCGGTAAACATCAAACAGGTAGAAATTCCGGTGTTATTCACTCCGGAATTTATTACACACCAAATTCTTATAAAGCCAAAAATTGTAAAAACGGACGTGATCAATTAGTGGCTTTCGCCGAAGAAAATAATATAAATTACAACATTTGCGGAAAAGTAATTGTAGCAACTAAAAAAGAAGAATTGCCATTGTTAGAAGCAATTTATCAAAAAGGATTACAAAATAAAACAGAAGGAATTAAATACCTAAATGCTAAGGAAACTAAAGAAAAAGAACCCTTTATAGAGGCAATTAAATCTATTTGGGTGCCAACAGCTGGAATAATCGATTATGTACAAGTTGCCGAAAAATTTGCTGAACTGATACATGAAATTAATCCTAATAGTAAATTAATAACCGATTGTGCAGCTTTTAAAATTACGGATGATACTAAATTATTAAAAACCTTAAAAACCAATAAAGGAAATTTTTACAGTGAGAATTTAATCTTTTGTACCGGTTTGCAATCCGATAGAAATGCTACAAAAAATAATATCAATTTAGAGATGCAAATTGTTGGTTTTAGAGGTGATTATTATAAACTTACCAAAGAATCTGAACATAAAATTAAAAGTTTAGTGTATCCTGTTCCGGATCCTAATTTTCCTTTTTTAGGTGTGCATTTTACCAAAATGATTAGAGGTGGAATAGAATGTGGTCCAAATGCCGTTTTTTCGTTTAAACGAGAAGGGTATTCTACAACAAGTTTTAGTTTAAAAGACACTATTCAAGCATTGACTTTTAAAGGAACTTGGAAATTATTCGGCAAACATTGGCGTAAAGGATTAGATGAATATAAAAGAGCTTTTTCCAAAAGATTATTTGTAAAAGAATTACAGAAAATGATGCCTTCTTTAAGTGTTGATGATGTAGAGGTTGCTCGTTCCGGAGTACGAGCACAGATGTTAGATACAGCAGGTAAAATGGTAGATGATTTTAAGATTGTAAAAAACAACGGAAGTGTTCACGTACTTAATGCACCTTCGCCGGCAGCAACTTCTTGTTTGGCAATTGCCGATGAAATAGTAAGTAAAGTAGTTTCGGTAAATTTAGATGAAAATACCAAAATGGAACACGATGATTGTTGTTATTTTAAAAATTAATAGTAAATATTAACATAAGTACTCCTCCATATCTGATTGTAAAAAAGCATCGATTTCTACCTCATTTTTTGTGGCGACAAAGGCAAATCCGAAGAAACCGTATTTGTTATAATCCAATTTTCTTATATGCATTACTTTTTCAAATTTTTCGTGCAGTTTATTGTAATTAAAATGGTATTTTTTATTTGGAGTTAATTCCGTTAAGACTTCTAAAATTAGAATAGCAAATTTATAACCGTCTTTGTTTTTTAAAAGCAAATTCCAATCCGGAATAGTATCTTCCATATAGTTCTTATACGGATTAAAATCATACGAAAACCAAGTTAAATCGGCAGTAGTGCACCAACCTCCAAATCGCATTGGATTTACTTCGATAGGAATTATTTTTCCTCTTTCATCTATTCTGACCTCTATATGAATTGGAAAATTTTTTAACTGCATTTTTTTTCCAATATCGTTTAAAAATAAAGTTAACGGTTTGTGATATTGTTCAATAATTTTCTTACTTGAATAATAAACACGATCACTAACATCGGTCTCAGAAGCAAATTTGTGCAATAAAATATTTTGAATGACCGCTTCTCCTCTTTCATTAAAATAACAATCAATTGCATATTCTTTTCCTTGAATATATTCTTCAATAATAAAAGTTGTGGTATCGATTACATTATCAGGATATTGGTGTTTTAATTTTGCCGGAGTTAGCTCTTTTTTTACTGTATTCCAATCTTTTTTATTGTAGATAATATGTACACCCAAACTAAAAAAGCCAATCGTAGGTTTTACTACAAACGGAAATGGAAAATCACTAATATCCATTGTTTCAATATCGGAAAGAAGTACTTTTTTGAAGAAAAAATCCGGATATATATCTTTTATGATTTCTCGAAAAGCAAACTTGTCTTTAAAATTTTTAATCCAATTTGCTTTATCGGAATTAGGTAAATTTTTAAAAACCCAATCGATTGAATTCTCAGAATTGGTATATAATTTTTCGGTTGGATTTTTTTCTAACAGTATTTTAGCTTTTTCGCTTGAAATCCAATTAATATTGTATCCATCAAGTAAAGCAGCGGCTTCTTTTGTTTTTATCACTTGATAATTATTACTTGCTAGAGTTTCTTTTAAAAAAGAGGATACAAAAGGATAATCAATTAAAAACATCATTATATTTTAAGGTTTTTTACTAAAATTTCGGCTGTTGCAGGATTTGTGGCTAACGGCACGTTGTGTACATCGCATAATCGCATTAGCATAGAGATATCCGGTTCGTGTGGATGTTTTGCTAATGGGTCTCTAAAAAAAATCACCATTTTTGTTTTTTCTTCAGCAACGCGTGCTGCGATTTGAGCATCGCCACCAAGCGGTCCGGATAGGAGAGGAGTTACCTTAAAACCGGCGTTTTTCGCTTTGCTACCTGTTGTTCCGGTTGCTACTAATGAAATATTGGGTTTTAAAAATAAATCCTTATGGTCCATTAAAAATTGTACCATTTCTGCTTTTTTTCCGTCGTGTGCAATGATTGCTATTTCCATATTATTTTTTTGACTTATTAATTTAGCTTCCATACAATTTGATTTTGAGTAATTGGTTTATGTTTTATCATTTTGATAATTGTATTATGCCATATTGTTTTTTTTGATTGTGACCGATTAATTCTATAAGAATACTCATCAAAATATTTTTGAATATGTTCTTTACTTACATGGGTTGGTACAGTACGCAACCAGGATTTAACCTGATGAATTATGATGTGTAATTTCTTAAATTTTTTTCCATTATCACTTTTAATTTGTGTAATATTATAACGGGCTTTTAAAGATTCT
>Ga0256840_1004650_pt1 | contig 10180 bp, 11 predicted proteins | sample 355202metaG_FD_185969 | JGI IMG/M metagenome (GOLD analysis project Ga0256840, IMG submission 185969) | Hydrothermal vent microbial communities from Mid Atlantic Ridge, Atlantic Ocean - 355-202 | ecosystem: Environmental > Aquatic > Marine > Hydrothermal vents | place: Atlantic Ocean: Mid...
CCCGGGGTTATCGTCAACATGAATCGAGGCGGACCTGGACTGGGGGACATTGGCCCTTCTCAGGGTGATTACTTTCAATCCACTAGAGGTGGTGGCCACGGTGATTATCGGGTTTTGGTCCTGGCTCCGGGTACGGTCCAAGAACTGTACGACCTTACCATCAAGAGTTTTGACTTGGCCTTTAAGTATAAAAATCCCGTGATGATCCTAGGAGATGCTATTTTGGGGCAAATGAAAGAGCCTATTACTCCCTGGGAAGTCAAAGTTCCTTTAGCTGAAGCCAAAGACTGGGAACTTAGCGGAGCCAAAAACAGGCCTCACCGGGTTATCAAGTCTCTTTTTCTGAAAGACGGAGAACTGGCCCAACATAACCTTAAGCTAGCCCAAAAATACAAACAAATGCAAACAGAGGTAATGTTTGAGGAATTTTTACTGGAAGATGCGCAATTAGTAGTAGTTGCCTACGGTTCCATTGGCAGAATCGTTAAATCCACCATCAAAAAACTACGTCAGCATGGCCATAAGATAGGGTTGTTTCGGCCCATAACTCTTTATCCTTTTCCCAGCGAACCGTTACGCAAGTTGGCCTGTGCAGGCAGACAGTTTTTGACCATTGAGCACAATCTCGGTCAAATGGTAGAAGACGTCCAATTGGCAGTATGTGCTTATACTCAAACCAAATTTCACGGCCACTTGCCAGGCAATTTGCCTACACCCAATGACTTTGAGCAACCTATTCTCAAGGCAATGGAGAATTAACATGCAAGAAAAAATTATTTTTCCCAAGTCCAAGGTTCTATCTGACCAACCTTTACACTACTGTCCGGGTTGTCAACACGGCACCGCGCATAAGTTAGTGGCCTGGGGGCTAGAACAATTAAATCTGGCTGAAGATACTATCTGTATAAGTTCCATTGGTTGTTCGGTATTTATTTACAACTATCTTTTGGTAGATACGGTAGAGGCACCCCACGGTAGAGCCCCGGCCGTAGCTACTGGAGTCAAAAGGGCGCGTCCAGATAAGTTTGTCTTCACCTATCAAGGCGATGGGGATCTGGCCTCCATTGGATTGGCTGAGATCGTCCACTGTGCCAATCGAGGAGAAAAAGTCAGCGTAATTTTTGTAAACAATACTATTTACGGTATGACTGGCGGACAAATGGCCCCTACGACCATGGTTGGACAAAAGACAACCACCTGTCCTGGCGGTAGGTGTAAAGAACACGAAGGCGAACCTTTGAAAATGACTGAAATCATTGCCAGTCTGGGGGGGACCGCCTATGCAGCCAGAGTAGCGGTCAACAATATCAAAAACATTCAAAAGGCTCAAAAGGCCATTTTAAAGGCCTTTGAAGTTCAGATAAAAGGGCTAGGTCTTGGTTTTGTAGAGATTCTAGCTACGTGTCCAACCAACTGGAAAATGACCCCCATTCAAGCCAACGAACGTATTGAAAAAGAACTTATTCCTTATTTTCCCTTGGGTGAATTTAAAAACCTCTTAGGAGAAGACAAATGAGTGTCCAGATAAATGCTGAAAACGTCTATCAGGACGTGATCATTGCTGGCTTTGGCGGACAAGGAGTAATGCTTATTGGCAACTTGCTGGCCTATGCAGCCATGGAATATGGTCTAAACGTTACTTATTTGCCCGTTTACGGCCCAGAGATGAGAGGAGGCACGGCCAACTGTACAGTAGTTATCTCCAAAGAAGAGATTGGCTCTCCAGTTATTTTTAATCCGGTCAGCCTCATTGCCATGAACCAACCTTCCTTGCAAAAGTTTCAACCCCGGGTCCAGGACAAAGGAACGGTTATTTTAAATTCTTCTTTGATTGATCCTGGCTTAGGTGAAAACACACGCCTGCGTGTCTATCCGGTTGCAGCCAATGACATTGCCAATCAACTGGGAAACATCCGCATGGCCAACATGGTAGCTCTGGGAGCATACCTTGCAGCTACTCAGATCATACCTTTGGAAGTGGTGCAAAAGGCTCTGGACAAGGTTATTTCTGCCCATTATAAGCACTTGATCCCCAAAAATGCCGAGGCTCTGGCTGCAGGATTTAAGGCCATTCAAACCAGTTAAATCCAAATCTCAATCTAGGTTTTAACCCAATGAAACTATACGGAGTAATTGGAAACCCCATCGGCCATTCCCTTAGTCCTTTGCTCCACAACTGGGCATTGGCCCAAGCCGGCCTTCAAGATAAATGTTTTTATATGGCCTGGGAAGTGGGCTCAAACCAGCTAACGGCGTTTTTAAATCACTTAAACCTCTTTCAGGTCAAAGGATTAAGCGTAACCATCCCCCACAAACAGGCCATTTTAAACTTTGCGGACAAGATAGATCCCTTGGCTCAACAAATAGGCGCAGCCAATACCTTGGTCTGGCAACAAGATACCTGGCAAGCCTATAATACAGACCTATTTGGTTTTTGTGCTCCCTTAAAACAATTGGAACTTGTCCTGAAAAGTGCCCTTATTTTAGGGGCGGGTGGAGCCAGTTTGGCTGTAATCCATGGTCTGAAGGACTTAGGGATAAAAAAAATCTATCTTACCAACCGCACTTGGGATAAAACCAAGACCTTGGCAAAAAAGTTTGATCTAATTGCTGTTCCTTGGGAAGAAAGACATACGATCCAGGCTGAGCTTCTAGTAAATACTACGCCTTTGGGCATGCAGGGGAAACTGGTCAACCTTACTCCTTGGGAAGGTAGTTTTACAGGGGTAAAAGTCGCCTACGACCTCATCTACAACCCCTTGCAAACCTTATTTTTAAAACAAGCTGTTCGAGCAGGTTGTAAGACTTTTTCTGGCCTGACCATGTTCGTTTATCAGGCGCAAAAACAATTTGAACTTTTTACAGGGATCAAATTTAACTTTTGCCAGGCCTTTAACTTGCTTCAAACCCACCTCCAACAGGCCTCCGCTTAAACCATGCCTTAGGCCTTTAAGTTTACCAAAAATAAAAGTTAGCCAAAACTTCACAAGTGCTTGCTCGTTTTATTTATTTTTTCAATCCAAATAAGATTAAACAATTTGCAAAATCTATTTGTTCTTTTTTTTGGGGTTATCTAACTTTAATCGTAAAGACTACAAGCAAAGGGAGGTCAAAAATGATTCAATTAGATTGTCAAGGATTACCCTGTCCTCAGCCTGTTTTAAAGTGTAAACAACTTATTGAAGAACAAAATCCTCAAGAATTTAGCGTAGTTGTAGATAATGAAGCAGCTAGGGAAAACGTTACCAGGTTTATTTCTCTGAAGGGATACGAGGTAGTAGAAACCAAAGAAGAAAACGGCAAATTTATTTTGCTGGCCAGATTAAAGGGTTCAGACTCCTGCCCGGCCTGTGAAAACATTCTTCAAGGTGAGGCCAGCAAGACCTCTACCAAGACTTTGGTTTTTATTAACTCTGAATACATAGGTAGAGGCGATGACGAGTTGGGAAAAAAGCTTATGCAAAACTTCTTGGCCACCCTGCCTGAGATAGAAAACCTATGGAGAATTATTCTGGTAAACGGAGGGGTCAAAATGGCTACCAGCAATCACCCATCCTTAACCTACTTGCAACAAATGGAAGAAAACGGGATCTCCATTTTGGTCTGTGGAACCTGTCTGGATTTTTTTCAGCTTTTAAGCGAAAAAGAAGTTGGTCAAACTACGAACATGCTCGATGTTGTAACCAGCTTGCAGCTGGCAGATAAAATTATTGCGCCTTGTTAGGTTAAATTAGATCTAACCCAAATCCCTGACTAGACAAAACCGGACAACCAATACCTGACAACTAGGACAAGCCTTGTTTAAGTTCAATGCTTGTCCTAGCTCTAGCTAAATAACATATTAAGAAGATTTAGTCTTAGTATTTTTGCACTTTCAAGCCCAAAATCAACGAATAAACATTCCTTATTTAGATAAATTCTTTTCGTTTTGTGTTACTGTTTTTATTTTTTTATGTTGACAAAATATATTTTTAAAAGTAATTTATTTAAAAATAAATTATTTTTTAGGAGGTAGTTTTATGAAAAGATTGATTTTAGGACTTTTGTGTCTTGGGGTTTTGCTTGCAGGGGTTCGTCCTTCTTTTGCCCATGAGTTTTTATTAAAGCCCTACTTTTTTGTTTTGTCGCCTGGGTATGACGACCCTTTCCAAATAGTTTCCTCTCACGTTTATATGTTAAGTGAAGAAATGGAGCCTATGGATAAGGTGAGCTGTTTTTTGTATAGCCAACAAGGCAAAGAACAGGTCAAACTTGCAGCCAACGAAAACCTGCTCACTTTAGATGGAAAAGTTACTTTAAATGAACAAGGGACCTATATTTTAGCTGCTCACCGTCAGGGAATGATCTGGACCAAAACCACTACTGGCTGGAAGCAACAAAGTAAAAAAGGATTAACCGGCGTGCTCAAGAGTGGTTTGTACGAAAAGTTTGCCAAGGCTATTATCAATGTTGGTTCTCCCAATGACTTTTATAAAAAGCCTATTGGACAGACCTTGGAACTCGTTCCCCTTAAAAATCCCAAAGAGATAAAAGTAGGCCAAGAATTGCCTGTGCAGGTTCTATTTAAAGGCAAACCCATCACCATCAAAGTTCAGGCAAGTTATGATCGGTTTTCTATGCACGAAAACACCTATGCCTATTCCACAGAGGCAGAAGATAATGGTATCGCCTACATTAAAATCACCTCTCCGGGGATTTGGATGGTAAGGGTTGAGCATGCAGAAAAAGTAAACTCTCCAGATTACGATCAACACGTGATCCGTTCGGTCTTAACCTTTGAGGTCAGATAAAGTGTACTTGCTTTTTTTGCTAGGATTACTTTGTTTACAGCCAGGCCAGGCCTACGGGCATGGCCTGGGATATACTATAACTGTTGGAGATAATTTGCCTTATTTTACCTTTAGTTATTCTACAGGAGAAAAAGTTATTTTTGCTCAAGTCAAGGTATTTTCTTTGGGCAAAAATAAACTTCTGGCCCAGGGAAAGACCGACTGGCAGGGAAGGTTTGCCTTACCTCCGTTCAAACAAAAAGTAAAAATTGTACTCAATGCTGGCCTTGGCCATAAAAAAATAATCATCTATTCTCCTCCATCCAACGTAAAATCCAAAGCTACTCAAACCACAATTTATCAACCTGTAAACTGGCTCTCCATACTAACCGGACTTTCTGTCTTGCTAAACATTATTTTCCTTGCCCTGTTTTGGAAGCAGCACAAAAAAAGCTAAATCACATTTCTTGGGATAGCCCTTTGCGCGTCTGGATTCAACCAAACCAGTTGACAGAACAGGAGCATAAAGATAAGTTGAACCGAATACAATTTAAACTAGAGGTAAATTATGTTATTACGTGAACGCGTTTGGGAGATCATGCGTGAGGAATTCCCCAAGGTAAGTCAAGATGTTAATCTTTATAAAGTTATGGAGGTTTTGGCTGAACATCGGCAAAAATCTCCAGAAATAAACTGCGTGCTTGTTTTTGAACAAGAAAAATTTATTGGCCTTATTTCTATGTGGAACATCATTCAGTCTTTGGGACCGTGTTTACTAGAAGAAGTTGGGCTGCTCGACTCTGAAGTCAATTGGGACAAGGCCTTTGCCCGGGTTTGCCAGCTTTGTTCTCAAGAAATAGGCATAAGAGATCTCATCCAAACCGATATCCCCAAGGTCAAACCAGGTGATCTTTTAGCCAAGTTGATGGAAATTTTTATTGATTATCGCCGCGGCCGAGCTATAGTGGAAGAAGGCGGAAAAGTTTTGGGCATTGTTTTGCTAAGCGATCTCTATCAAGAAATTATTCGCGTAGCCCAAATTAAACCCAAGGGTATTAGTCAAAACAATATCTAAGATGTTCCTGCAAAAAGTGATTTTGGGAGAAATTGACAAAGTTTAACGCATAAAAAGCCAAAGAATTTCAGTTTGTTACAAGCGAACAGTTTTGTCAAAAAACACAAGTTTTAACTTTTTGCAGTTACGTCGTAGTGTTATTTATCCTTCTATCTCCTTATTAAGACGCAACTGCAAAAAATAAAAAATTTATATTTTTCTCACCAACCTTGTCTAAACTTATTTAAATAATTAAACGTTTGTTTTACAATTCTAAGCCGAACTAGGAAAAACAATGTTTTTGCCTAGGCATTATACTACATTTAGCCCCTTTTTAGCCTTTTAAACTTTTGTCTTGATTTGCTTAGACCAAGCTCTGTCCAGACCTCATCTACCTGTTCTACAGGGACAATCTTGATCTTTTTACGCAGGTCCTTGGGGATTTCTTCCAGGTCTTTGAGATTACGTTTGGGAAGCAAAATTTTTTTGAGCCCATAGCTAACTCCAGCTAGGATCTTTTCTTTAATCCCTCCTACGGGCAAGATCCTGCCCCGCAAAGTAATTTCTCCGGTCATGGCCACGTCTCCGGGCAAACTTTGTTCTGTCAAAGCTGACATTAAAGCCGCACTGATCGTCACTCCAGCCGAAGGTCCATCTTTGGGAGTGGCCCCTGCTGGGACGTGAATATGGATGTCATTTTTTTCCACAAAATCTACAGGCAATCCAAACTCTTTGGCCTTGGACCGGGCGTAGCTAAGGGCAGCCTGCGCACTTTCCTTCATCACATCTCCAAGCTGTCCGGTTAGCAATAGCTTGTCTTTGCCTGGGAAAATACTGACCTCTATACTTAAAACTTCTCCTCCCACAGGGGTCCAGGCCAAGCCTAAAGCAACCCCTGGGGGCAGACTTTGTTCTTTTTCTTCGTTCAAGTATTTGGGTACGCCCAAATACTTGTGCAAGTTCTGGCCAGTCACCTTAAATGGCCCTTTTTGACCTTCAGCGATTTTTCTGGCCACTTTTCTGCAAATAGCCCCCAACTCTCGCTCCAAATTACGCAAACCAGCTTCTCTGGTATATTCTCTAATCACCTTTAACAGGGTTTTCTCACTAATTTGAATATGTTCTGGCTTAAGACCATTTTCCTTGATCTGTCTAGGCAGCAGGTATTTTTGAGCTATTTTTAATTTTTCCTGCTCGGTATAGCCAGGGATGCGAATTACTTCCATGCGATCCAGCAAGGCCGAAGGAATGGTATCCAAGATATTGGCCGTACAAATAAACATAACCTTGGACAAATCAAAGGGCACGTTAAGGTAATGATCAACGAAGTTGTTATTCTGCTCAGGATCAAGCACTTCCAGCAGAGCAGAGGATGGATCTCCTCTAAAGTCAGAGCCTAATTTGTCAATTTCGTCCAGCATAAAAACGGGATTTTTTGTGCCTGCCTCTTTAATCCCCTGGATAACCCTACCGGGCATAGAGCCAATATAAGTTCGTCTGTGTCCACGGATTTCGGCCTCATCGCGCATACCACCTAAAGAGATGCGCACAAATTTACGATTTAAGGCTCTGGCAATGGACTTACCTAAAGAGGTCTTACCCACCCCAGGAGGACCAACAAAACACAAAATAGGACCTTTCATGTCGGGGTTTAACTTGCGCACACTTAAGTACTCTAGAATCCTTTCTTTGACCTTTTCTAAATCATAATGGTCCTCGTTTAAAATTTCTTCAGCCTGCTTGATGTCCAATCGGTCTTTGCTGGCCTTTTTCCAAGGCAAATCAATGAGCCATTCCAAATAAGTCCTAACTACCGTAGCCTCAGCCGAATCAGGATGCATATTGGCCAGTCGTTTGAGCTGTTTTTCTGCCTCTTTTAAGACCTTTTTGGGCAACCCTGCTTTTTTAAAGGCTTTTTTAAACTCTTCTATCTCGTCCGATTCATCGACACTTTCGCCTAATTCTTTGCGAATGGCCTTTAATTGCTCGCGTAAAAAAAACTCTTTTTGAGCCTTTTCCATGCCTGCCTTGGCCATATTTTGAATTTTGGCCTGCATAGAGGCAACCTGGACTTCCTGAGTCAACTTTTCATTGACCAATTTTAGCCTTTCTACAGGTTCTAGACATTCTAAAATTTTCTGGGCCTCTGCTGGCTTCATTCTTAAATTGGAGGCTATGAGATCAGCCAACTTACCCGGCTCGTCAATACTATTTAACACGGCCATAATCTCAGAAGCATCTATGTTTTTGAGACCAAGAATCTTTTCACTTTGCTCTCTGGCCGCCCGAATCAGAGCCTCTACCTCTGGACCGTACTCTGTAAGGTCCTCTTCCTGAACTAAGTCTATTTTGACCTCATAAAATGGATCCGTGCGCACAAATTCTTTGATTTTGGCCCGCTGCAACCCTTGAACCAAAACCTTAAGCCTGCCGTCTGGCATCTTTAACATGCGCATGATCAGGGCCACTGTTCCCATCTGATAGAGGTCCTCTGGCTTTGGATCGTCGATGTTTTCGTCCTTTTGCGCGCAGATCAAGACGTAACGTTTTTGATTTAAAGCAGCATCAACGGCTTGCACGCTCTTTTCTCGCCCAATAAACAAAGGCAAGATCATATAATTAAAAATAGTAATGTCTCGTACTGCTATTAAAGGTAACTGCTCAGGCAAATCTAGCTTTTGTTCCTGCTCATCCTGCTTGCTATGCCTATCCTCTTTTTCTTGAATTTGCTGCTCTTGAGATTGTTTTTTATCTTCAGTCATTTAAGTCAAAACCCCCTTTACCTCCGAATTTCAAAGCTAGTATAAGTTTGATCGTCTTCGATCTCGTTGCACTCCACGTGTTCGACCTGACTCATAGGCGAACCAGTAAGTAAACGTTTTTTAAATTCATGAAGCTTGTCTTCATCTCCCTGACCAACTACCTCTACCCGGCCGTCAGCCAAGTTTCTTACCCATCCTTTTATTCCAAGGTTTGCAGCTTGATCTGCGGTCCAGGCCCGAAAACAAACCCCTTGCACCTTTCCACTGATCACACAATGTAATGTTTTCATCTTTTTCCCTCCTATAACTGGTGTTCATCTTTAAAACTATAATACCTATCTTTACCTATAATCACGTGATCCAAAAAGTTAATATCTAATTTTTGAGATAATTCAGCCAAAGTTTTAGTCAAATTCTTATCTGCACAAGAAGGGCTGGGATCTCCACTGGGATGGTTATGCACAACTATAAAAGATACTGCTTTTTTTTGTAAAACCATTGCAATGACTTCCCGCAAATACACCGGAGCCCGATCAACTGTGCCTTTGCTTACCTGTTCTAAAGATTGAATTTTGTTTTTGGCATTGAGTAAAATCAACCAAAACTCTTCTTTATCTAATCCAGCTAACTTCTCCCTAAACAAAGAAAAAACCTGACCAGGATTATTTACAGCTAAAGCCTGTTCTCTAAATTCTTGTTTTTGGCTGCGAAACCAAAATTCTCTCATCAGGTCCAAAAAACAATAAACATTTTCCCCTATTCCAGCAACACTCAACAAATCATCTTTTGAAGAGAGAAGAATAGTTTTAAAATTACCAAAACGCCTTAGTAACTCCTTGGCCAAGGGTTTGGTATCCTTACGAGGCAAAACATATCCTAACATCAACTCCAAGATCTCATAATCAGCCAAACTCTGACTGTTTTGTAAAAACTTGGCCCGCAAACGTTTCCTATGACCCAGAAAATGATGCGCTAGTTTTTGATTTTCTGCCACTTACCTTAAAACAACTTGTTTTTTATATTAAAATGGATACACTTTTTTAGCAAGCAAGTTCTTGACCGAACCTTGTAAACTTTAATTATTTTGAGCTTAACCCAACTACCAAAAAACTGTTCACCAAACTGCACAAACTAAATTATTTTTTATAATACAAACAAAGGAGTCAAAAATGCAAGCAAAAACCCATCTTAAAATCAATCCCACGTGGTGGGGCACCCCGCTTAAACTATCCCCCCAAGAGGCAGAGGTAAAACTTTTGCTCTTGCCAGAGATGGCTGCAGACGAATACGGTTTAATTCACGGAGGGACGATTTTTGGTCTGGCCGACTATGCAGCCATGCTTGCAGTAAACGAACCCAATGTGGTTTTGGCTGGAGCCAAGGTTAAATTTTTAAAGCCTTGTAAGGTAGGTCAAGAAGTAATTGCCAAGGCCAAGGTCCAAGAACAAGATGGTAAAAAAATCAAGGTTAAAGCAGAAGTCTTTTTAGAGGATAATCCCATCTTTGAAGGAGAGTTTATCTGCGTAGTGCCAGCCCAACACGTCTTGGCTGAGAATTAAAAAAAGCAGAGGCAGGTTTTGCCTCTGCTAATCCTG
>Ga0256840_1004651_pt1 | contig 10180 bp, 10 predicted proteins | sample 355202metaG_FD_185969 | JGI IMG/M metagenome (GOLD analysis project Ga0256840, IMG submission 185969) | Hydrothermal vent microbial communities from Mid Atlantic Ridge, Atlantic Ocean - 355-202 | ecosystem: Environmental > Aquatic > Marine > Hydrothermal vents | place: Atlantic Ocean: Mid...
CCTTTCTTTTTTTCTAAGTAAAGAGAACAAGGAGCAAAGGCACCAGCTTCTGGGCGTGTTTTTGCAATGGTATAGATAACGGGTAGTTTACAGATAGAGTAGACTTCATAGAAATCAAAGCCTTCAAACTTCTCTTCTTCAAAGTCATCCCCTAAGTTGTTTTGTCCTGCAATAACAAACCCATTGGGTGCCAGTTCTCCTTCAAATCCCATCTTAAAGTCTTCAAGTTCATCTTCCCACTCATCAGCATCCATCTCCATACTAAAGGTGGTAACCAACTCACCTTTTGGTTCTTGTGGGGTATAGGATAGTTTTTGGGATTTTGCATTGGGCATTGCTGTTTTTAGGGTTTTAACAACCAACGCTCGTAAGTCGGTTAAAAGTTTTTCATCAGCAGGGATTTTCATGATTTTTTGCATCGCTTCAGCCGAAAGTGATGAAACAGAAATATTTTTTTCACCTTTTTTAGTATAGATGGACATACTCATGGGTGCAAAAAGACCGATATTTGAATACTTTTTTGCCAACTCCAGGGTAACATCTTTTTTGTAAAATGTAAAAAGATTATAAACATCAAATCCTGACTCTTTAAACTGTTTTTTAAAAGGTGTATTCATGTCACGGTTTGCAGAGACAAAAAAACCTGCTTTTGTAAATGCCTCTTCTATGCTTTTTGGTGTTATTTTGCCATCTTTGTTTTCTGATATTAAAACGTTAATATCTTCTGTTGTTATAGCTGTTTTTGCCACCTCTTTTGTTGCATTATTCTCTTTAGCTGTTACTCCTGTTACCAATAACGAACCAATGAGCAATCCTTTGATTATATGTTTCATTTTTTCTCCTTTTGTTTTGTAATTATGGGCGAATATAGATATAGCCACGAAGCTGTCGTTCTATTAGTTCTACAATTCCTGCTGTGACGACTTCAACCTCGTCAAGTAGCTCTTTCTTGTCAATTTTTAGTGTTCTCATGGTGTTTTGACAGGCAATAAACTCTACATCATAAGTCATGAGGGATTTAACACGTTTTTTAATTTCGTTGTCATGGCTTTTAAGTAAGGTTTTTATCCCTTGTGCATAAGCAACAATAACCACTTCTGTGTTGTCAACACCATAAAATTTAATGACATTATTGGCTGATCCTAAAATATGGTTGACTTCATCTCTATCCCATTTGGTGATAGGAAAAACAAATTTTCGTGGGTTGTCCATGGATGGTTTTGGTTCTGCAAACTCTGTTTCTGCAGAGACAAAGCTCAACACCATAAAGAGTGAAAGTAAAATCTTTTTCATAACGCTTCTCCTTTTTCTTTTTTAGATTTTTCTTCTTTCGACTTTTCTACAGCAGATTTTAAAAAATCTAAAAAGTCTTCTTTCCCCCAAGAACCTGGTATTTTTGCCATGATTTTTTCATCTTCTGTTACAAAAATAAAGGTAGGTGTCATGGTTGGGTTTAAATCTAAGGGAATTTTATCGTTATCTACGTCTATCTCTACGGATACAAAGTCTTTTTTGAGTGCTGTAACTACCTCTTTTTCAACCATGACCTCTCTGTCCATTTTTTTACAAAAATGACAATGTTGGGCTGTGAGTTTAATCATAATGATTTTATGATTTTTACGTGCCAGTTCAAGAGCTTCATCATAAGAAAAATATGTTGTTTGATTTACTTCAATATTTTTTATATGAGTTGCTGGTAATTCTGTCGTCACCATCTCATTGGCTATAAGTAGAGAACTTAACAGTAAACTTAAAGTAAATAACTTGTTCATGTTTAATCCTTATTGATTATGAATATAAATATAACTAAAGCGTAAAAAATGTGAAAAAAATACGCTTTAGTTCTATTTATTTTTTTAGATTTTTTGCAAAACAGAGTTTTGCAAAAAACTTATTTTAAAACTTAAATTGGTACTGTGCTAGAATGGCATCATCTCTGTAGAATGAACCTGTACCTTTTTTAAAATCTTCAGCACGACTGGTGTTAAAAAGTTCTGTGTCTCCACCTGCTACAACGTAGTTGACCATTACTTTGTGTGAATTTCTTTTTCGTTTACTGCTTCTATCCATTTTGTTGTTGGCTGGATTTAGATGGAAGTTAACACCAAGATAGGTGTTGCTTACGTCAGATTTTTGTCCATCAAGGTCTTCACTACCTCGTATGTCTTTAAAGGCTAACTCTATCGTATCGGTTACAAAGTGTGTTCCCGTTACAGCAGTAGTGGACATGTCCCAACCTTTTCTACCTTGAATGTTCTCAACATCATAGTACTCAAACTTTACGTTAGAGCGACCAAAGTGTGAATCTACACCAAAGTTGAATACATTGTAATCTTCACTCTCTTTGGTTCCTCCAGCTTTTGGACTGGTACCATAAGATGCTTCTGCATGTAACTCTTGACCCCAGTCAAACATTACTCTACCCATGTAGGCATTACCCTGTGCAGCAGATACTGTACTTTCTTTTACAGCACCAGAACGGGTTGTTTGGTTGGCAATCATTACATCATAACCAAAACCTTTCCATGGTCTCTCATGTCCCATCTCTAAAGCGTTTACTTTTCCGTTGTTTCCAAAACCAATATCACGACCTGAAACCATAAGACCTGTACCTCTTTCAAAAGCAAGTTTTTTATCAAAACCTCTTTTGATAACATCAAGGTTCCACCCTGGAATGGTAAAGCCCATACCTACAGGAGTTTTAATAAGACCAGCTTTTACTTGTACATTATTATTAAACTTATACCCAACAAAAGCATCTTTAATAACTCTTCTTAGTGCAACATCTTCTTTGTCATCAGTTGCTTGGTTAAAGTCTAAAAACACTTTACCTACCACATTTCCAGAGAAGTATTTCCACCCCAGTCTGATACGGTCAGCTGTAAACTTTGTTTGAGCATCAGAGTCATCTGCAATTATACCATCCCCTGCTTCTGCACCGATTTGAGAAAAACCAAAGAGTACAAGTTTTGCATCTGATCCAGCATTTTTATGCTCCCAAGATATAGCTGAAGCCGTGGTTGTTGTAAGTAGTGTAAATGCTAATCCTGTAGCAATTTCAATCATTTTTCCTCTGTTCATTTGACATCCTTTGTAATGTTTATTATCGTTATTAAGATAATAGTATGTATACTAATGATGTGATTTTTCATCACAACTTTTCTAGTCTCACCTTTTGAACTTTGGTCAGTTAGAGATGAGACTTCTTTTATCTAAATGCTTTTAGCACTTAGCTCCCTTTGACGGACATCCACAATCATAATCTAAAACTTTAACATTAGAATCCATGCTAATGTCTATCACTTTCTTTTTACGAATATAGTCACTTACCACTTCATAGACAGCTGGTGTCTCTTTGTCCATATTCTCACCTGCACTCTGTAGGTTTCCACCCCATGAAGAGACTCTGTAAGTTTTCTTGACATCTATAGGTTTCCCACCAATCATAAACTCAGAGATTCTTTTTCCTGATGGTGCATCAATCTTAATACTGTACGAAGCACCTGTTAGACGACTCATGTCTCCACCTTGTTGAAGCAGTGGATTGGCATTAAATACATTGTCAGCAATGTCTTCCATTAAGTTGGCAATGACTGAACCTTTTAAATCAAAAGTGTAAACTTCTGGGTAGGTAATGGCTGTCATCTCATAAACATTGTCTTTTAAAATATCATCACCAGGAACAAGTGTTGTTCCCCATCGGTACCCTGGTGTAAATACAATGTCAGATTTTACTTTTTCTTGAATGGCTTGACCTATGAGTGCATCAAAGGTAGAGTAGAAGGTATCTCTCTTATAGAGCAGACCTTTGGTGACTCCCAACACTTCATTTAGTTCTTTGTCAAATGGTTTATAGGCTTTGGCTATTAGTTCGTCACCAGCTTTGTCAGCAGGGATGAGATTTGATGCCACAGGGATAAGTTTAAAGTTATAGTCTACTACTTTTTTATCTTTAATATCAAGGTCAAGTCTTCCCACATATTTACCGTGACTTCCCGAAATCAAGATAACGGTATCGTTCACAATAATTGGTTCTGGACTTGGGTCATGTGTGTGACCACTTAAAATGAAGTCTACCCCTGTTATTTTTTTAGCCAACTCTTGGTCAACGGAGAAACCATCATGACTTAACACCACAACACAGTCTACTTTTTTCTCTTTACGTAATTCGTTAACATACTCTTGTAGTGACTCATGTCTTAATGCAAAACTCCAACCTTCTGTAAACTTTTTTGGGTTTGCAGTGGATGTAAAAGGAAATGATTGACCGATGATTCCAATTTTTGCTCCACCAATCTCTTTGATGGTGTAAGGAGGAAATATTAGCTCTTCAAACTCATCAGAGAATGGGTCATTATCAATAACATTTTGAGAGATAAACTCACCATCAAGTTTTCCTATTAGCTCCATGACTCGCTCTTTACCATAGGTAAACTCCCAGTGACCGACCATCACGTCAACACCCAAATAGTTTTGAGCATCAACAATGGCTTCACCATCAGTTTTAAGTGCTACAGCTGTTCCTTGCCATGTATCTCCACTGTCTAAAAGAAGTACATTTTTATCTCCACGCTCTTTTTTCACATGGTCGATAATTGGTTTCATATGGGCAATTCCACCCATTTTCCCAAACTTTTCAGCCAGTGCTTCAAAGTTGTTGTGCGTGTCAAAATATTGGTCAAGGGAGCCTGATTCAATCTTGTAATGCTCTTCAAAACTGTCTCCACAGATAAACCCTGGTGTTCCCACCAAGTTTTTTGCAGAGATAAGGGTTGAAGGCTCACGCCAATAAAGAGGCTTTATATGTGCATGTAAATCACAAATATGTAAAATGGTTGCTTTACCTTTTGCTTCAAACTCCATTACATCGGAAAATGTAAGTTGTTTGATTTTTGCTTTAACCTCTTTGCTCTCTCCAGCAAAAAGGTTGGTTCCTGTTGCACTTAACAGACCCAATGCTCCAGCGATGTGTAAAAAGTCTCTTCTACTAATGTCCATCTTTTTCTCCTTATCTCTTTTAATTTTATCGTTTTAGCCCAGGAATGGCTATGGGTTGTTTCTCTTTTTGAGCCAAAGTTGAAATGTAAACTTCCATTCCATTCATCTCTTTTGAACCCAAAGGAATAACCTTTAATAGAGCATTTTTCATACAACCTTGGAACCTTCTTTGAAGCGTTCTCAAACTTGACTTGGTCATACGGTATGCTGGCCATGTCGCACCTGCACCTGCTTTACCAAGGTCTGGAAGTGGTTGTGTTCTAAGTACTTGACCTACAATATCAGCCGAGTGACACGATAAACAGGATAGTCCACGCCCACCTCTGGGTGTTTCAAATGTTGTTTTCCCTAAAGCATAGGAAGCTTTTATATGTTCATCTGCTTCAATGTCAATGGTAAATTGCTCATCATTGGCCAATGATTTTACATACGCCAACATAGAGAACATTTTGGCATCTTTGAGTTTGTATTTCTCTTTGCCTTGTTCGACTTGCATGGCTTGAAGTACTTGGTCAACACCAACTACATTTCCAAGTTTTTTAATGTATCGTGGAAAACCTGCAATAGTTTTAGGTAACTCTTTTTCTGTAACACCTAGAAATTTAGCCAATGCCTCTTCTCCACCTAAATTTTCTTCAAGTAACTCTCCACCCTCTTCTACAAAGATATCAGCAGGGTTGTTCTCTAGCATCTCTTTATACATCGCTCTATCGGCATCACTCATAGCAAACTGCTCTCCAGCCGTTGCAACGGTTACCATAAGAGCCAGTGGCAATAATAGCTTTCTCATGGTCTAATCCTTTGGTTTAACTTTTTTGCTTTTAGAGTTTTTCTCACCTTGGTTGTCCGTATAGTCAACCGTGATTTTACCTTTTCCTGTCACTTTGTAGTTAACAGAAAAATAAGGGTTTGTTGAAACAGACTCCCATACTTTCATGGTAGTAAAGGGTGTTCCATCAAATGAAAATGTAATGCTGTCAATATAGTGAGCAGGTTTAATCTTTCCTGTTTTTTTATCTTTTTGCATCCCTGTATCCATAGGGTGTATCACTATAAAGTCAACTTTTACTACATCTCCTACTTTAAACTTTTTAGGTTTAATTTTTATCATCGCTTTTCTTGCTTCTGCCATTTTAAATCCTTTATATGTACACTTATTTTTATGGTTCGATAACATTGAACCTACAGTTTATTTAGACTTTATGGTTTGAATTAACCACATCCACCAATGGTTACTTTTACACTTTTAGCCGTTTGAATAAATGAACCATCACTAAGTTCTACCAATGCCACCACTTCTTGTGTTTTACTCAATTTCACTCTGGTTGCAAAGTATCCTTTTGCATTGGCAGGGGTTAGCATAATGTCTGCACATCGTGCATTTCCATTTCCTTTGTTTAAAATATGAATGGCTTTTACATGGTTTTTCTCTTCCATTGGATGATCAACATTTACTTTTACAGGAACAACAGCACCATTTTCAGCAATTTCTGGAACAGTTAGTTTGATTTTGTCACTCTCTTTGGCACCTTTTCCATCGGTAATGGTTTTAACGGCATCATCAAAGGTCATATCATTTGGACCTGCTTTCGTAGCTCCTGTTTTAACTTCTTCTTTTTTTGTCTCTTCTGCAAACAAACTGCTTGGTACAGTGATGGCTGCTACAGCAGATGCTGCAAACATACCTTGAATAAATTTTCTTCTTTCCATGTTGTCTCCTTATTTTTTAACTGACATAACATAAGCTGTTAGGTCACAGATTTCTGATTCGTCAAACAATTTTGTAGTTAGGTTAACGGTCATGTGTGTTTTTGGGTTGTCCACTCTAGGGTCGGCAATCTTTTGGTAAACAAACTGTGCATCTCTTACTTTACTGTCTACAAACATCGCTTTATATCCTGTAAGGTCTGGACCAATGTTTCCCCCACCTTTAGCACCCTCGATATTGTGACATGCAACACAGTTACCATACTGCTTTGCTACTTTTTTAGTTTTTCCATCTTTACCTTTTTTTTCGGTAAATTTTTTAACACCTTTGGGTGCATCACCTTTTGCCTTTTTTCCGTTTAAGTTATGGAAAAAGAATGCCCCTCTTTTTATGGCTTCTAGGTCATCAAGTTTACAACTTTTAGGCATAGTAAACTTGGTTGCTTCAGCCAATAAATCTTTTTCAATTAACTTACTCGCATCAGGCATATCATAAGCTTTTGTCAAGTCTGCAGCAAAAAGTGCAACAGATGCAGATAAAATCACTGCTGTAGCTAAAGTAAGTGGTTTTATACGTTTGTTCATCAAAACTCCTTTTATATGGTATTTCAAAGAGTACTATAACTAAGAAGTGTAAAAGAAGTGTAAAAATTTTATTGTTTTGTATAATTTTTTGTTATTTAATTAAATTACGAGGAAAAATATACCGAAAAGTAGTTCCTTTCCCAACTGTAGATTCTACATCAAGAGTTATACCCTCTTCATCAATAATATCTTTGACAATATTGAGTCCAATACCAAAGCCACCTTTAGCTGCGTCTTCTCTATAGTAGCGTGAGAATATTTTTTCTACATTTTCGATGCCTACACCATGGTCTTTTACTTCAAAGATAATATGTTCATCTTCTTTGTGAAACTTTATCTCTATGGTACTTTGGTCGGGGCTGTATTTAATGGCATTTGAGATGGTGTTGTCTATGATGCGTTGTAGTTTTGTTTTTGAGAAGTCATATTGAATAGGGGAGAGAATGTCGGTAGATATTTCAATGTTTTTAAGGTTTGAAATCTCTTGAAAATAGTCCACACGGTTTTGTATAAAAGCTCCCATTTCTATGCTGTGTACCGTATGTTTGACTCGACCTTGTTTTATGAGGTAATCCATGTCGTCATAGATGGTTGTCAATGTTTTAGAGGCAGATTTCATTCGTCGTAGGTATTTGTTGTCTCCATGTTTGTTGGCAAAAAGGTCAGCATTGAGGTTGATGATACTAAGAGGGGTATTAATCTCGTGCATGGAATCTTTTATAAAATTATCAAGCTGTTGGTTCATCGCTTCAAAAGGAGCAGAGAAGTTTTTAAGTAGAAGCAGTGAAAATATAAAAAGCATCAGTAGAATAGCTAAAATGGTTAAGAGTGCAAAAAGATAAATTTCATTGGCTGTATGAATAGTGGAAACGAGTAGGTATTTGGCTCCAAAGTAGTATTTATCAGGTAGAGGATAGATGAAATAGTGGTGGTTGTCTACGATGTAAAAACCTTCAGAAAAAGAGGTGGGTTCAAAATCTAGGCTAGAAAATAGCTCTTCATATTGGTTGGTATAGAGTGCTGTTTTATACTCTTTATAGCGTGGAAAGTGATAGACCTTCTCTTTGTTGTTGTATCGTTGCATGGAGGAGATGACCCGTTTTGACTGTTCTTGTAAAGAGAGTTCTACTTTTGCTTTGTCTATCTGTAAGAGTAGCATGACGTAGATAATAAGAGGGGTGATTAAGATAACAGCCAAGATGGAGGTATAGATGGTCGCATATTTAAAAGCGAACTTTTTTGAATCAAAGGTCAATGCTGTATCCTGTACCACGTACATTTTTTATAAAGTCTTGTTTGAGTTTTTTTCGTAGGTTTCCTACCTGTACACGAATGTTGGTAGGCTCTATCCACTCTCCCCAAATCTCTTCCCAAAACATCTCGTAAGTGACGACGGAACCCCTCTGTTTTATAAGCAGTTCCAAAAGTTTGGTCTCTGTTTTACCTAACATGATTGCTTCACTGTCTAGCGTGAGTTGCATCTTTTTTGTATCAAATTGATAATCAAATGCCAAATCAATAAGGTTTTCAGAAGAGCTAAAACAGTGCAGTTTGATGACTTGTTCTACCCGAAGTTTGAGTTCGGCTAGGTCAAATGGTTTACGAATATAATCACAGCCACCACAAGCATACCCTTGGGTTAGGTCTTCTATGTCATTTAAAGAGGTGATAAAAATAGCAGGAGTACAGATATTGGCTTCTCGTAGAGAGGCTAAAAGTTCAAAGCCATTTTGTTTCCCTGCAACTTTGACATCGAGAAGTAGGAGGTCAAAAGGTTTGTCATAAATGGCATCAAAAGCTTGTTCAGAATGGGTATGGTGTATCACTTCATAGCCTGAATCTTCTAAAAACTCTTGCATTGAAATTGCCAAGATGGTTTCATCTTCTAAAATAAGTATTCTCACTCTATTGCTCCTATTTTTCTAGTTTTATGTTCACTCTCTACAATAATATCTATCAGTTCCTCTTTAGTGTAAGATTTTAAGATTATTTTTGCCTCTTTCTCTAAACTAATTTTATCTTTCTGGTGGAGTTTGGGTAACCACTCTATAAGATTTTTATCGTTAGTATTTCTATAACTTCCTGCTGGATTTTCCCATAACTTTACAACTTTATAGACATCTTCATCACTAAGTCTGGTAAAAGTAGATATGTCTTGATACCTTTTTTTATAATGTACCACCGACTCAGGGGGCAAAATAATAAGGTACTTTCCAATCTCTTGTCTAGCACCATTGTACATGGGTTCTAAGATATATAAAATATCTTCTTCATAATAGTAACCTATATTTTTTAGGACTTCCCACTCAATAAAATCTGCTTTTATTTTAAGTTTTTGGTTAAAATTTTTATTGGCAATGACGTATTTATCTAAAAAAGGAAACTCTTGCATCAGTGAGGAATTTTTTAAATATTTGGTGTCCATTAAAGCAAAGAGTTCAATACCTTGTTGATGTAGTTTTTCAGAAAATTCATCAACAAACTTAATAACTTCTAAGTACCCAATGTACTCTTTTCCATTTCGTATGGGGATGGTGGCTTTAAAGGTCAACCTTCGACCTGTTTCCATACCGACTTTTGGTCGTTTATCATATTTTAGTTTCTCTAAGTCATCACGAAACCACCACATGGGCATACCTGCTGAAGCATTTCCCCAACTCTGTGCAAAGATAAAAAAATCATTGTCAAAAACTTGAAGACGAAGGGTTTTAATGTGGGTGTACTCTTTAAAGCGTTTTGCGATACCACTTAAAATTTCATAGGCTTGTTGGTCGTTGTCACTGGTGAGGGCATTTTTTAAGGCACCATCTTCAGAGAGTGCTAAAGAGAAAGAGAGTAAATCAGCATTTTCATACGCCAAACCTTTTTGGAAATCATCTATGATATAACG
>Ga0256840_1004652_pt1 | contig 10178 bp, 11 predicted proteins | sample 355202metaG_FD_185969 | JGI IMG/M metagenome (GOLD analysis project Ga0256840, IMG submission 185969) | Hydrothermal vent microbial communities from Mid Atlantic Ridge, Atlantic Ocean - 355-202 | ecosystem: Environmental > Aquatic > Marine > Hydrothermal vents | place: Atlantic Ocean: Mid...
AGCTCAACTACGCCTAAGTTTGGGGCAAGATGCCCCCCTGTCTGTGAGACAGTATTAATGATCAACTCGCGTAATTCATCCGACAATTTATTGAGGTGTCTTAGCTTTAGTTTTTTTAAATCAGCCGGTGAGTTTACGCGGTCTAAAATCTTGGCCATAATATCACCCTTAAAATCAATTTATTAAAAAATTTTACACAATTTTAACGGAAAAGGAGAGCCAAAGCGAGAACAATGTCTCTTTATACCCTGGTGACCTTCTTTTTGTGCGTGGCAGTGCTTTCGGGTTACATAAATTACCGCTTTTTGAGGCTTCCCACCGGCATTGGCATAACCATAGTGGCTGCTTTTTTGGCTTTTTTTGTCCTGGGGCTAGATGCATTTTTCCCGGCTTTTCACGTAAAGCAACACTTCACCACCATAATTTCTCGTATTTCTTTTGAAGAAGCTGTGCTTCACTGGATGCTTGGTTTTTTGCTCTTTGCCGGAGCCCTTCACGTGAATCTTGAAAATCTACTTGAGCGCCTGCGTACCATCTTAAGCCTTGCCACCCTGGGAGTATTTCTGGCCACCTTTTTTACCGGTATTTTTTTACACTATGCCGCCAAGCTCTTTGGCCTTGATATTCCCTTAATGTGGGCCTTTGTCTTTGGGGCCCTGATATCTCCCACAGATCCGGTAGCTGTTCTTTCTGTTTTACAAAAAGCAGGAATCCCCAGAAGGACCGAAATCGTAATTGTGGGCGAGTCGCTTTTAAACGACGGAGTTGCCGTTGTTCTTTTCCTGGCCCTGCTAGAAATAGCAACAGCTACCCAAGAAATTAGCTTAGGGCACTTTTTGGCCTTTTTTGCCAAGGAGTGCCTTGGTGGATTAGGGCTTGGAGTATTGCTTGGCTACTTATGCTTTTTATTGCTAAGAAGTGTTGATGACTATGAATTAGAAGTCCTGATGACGCTTACCCTGGTAATGGTTTGTTTTTCCGTAGCAGAAAAATTCCATTTCTCAGGGCCACTTGCCGTAGTAGCTGCCGGGCTTCTGATTGGCAATCACGGAAGACGTTTGGCCATGAGTGAAAGGACTGTGGAACACCTTGATACCTTCTGGCGCCTGGTGGACGGCCTTCTTAACGCAGTTCTTTTTATGCTCATTGGCCTTGAGGTGCTTCTAATCAAATATAACGAAACAAATTTGCTTTTCGGCCTGGTGGTCATCTTCTTGGTTCTATTTGGGCGGTTTTTAAGTGTCCTTATAAGCACGGCCTTAACCAGCTGGTTTAAGGGGCTTTCACTTAAAAAGACCGCCTTTTTCACCTGGTGTGGTTTAAAAGGCGGTATTGCCATTGCCCTTGCTTTTTCTCTGCCTGAAAACCCCTTAAAAGACCTCTTTTTAACGCTGACTTATTTCAACGTGGTGTTTTCGGTAATTTTTCAGGGGCTAACCCTTAGGCCCATTGCAGAAAGGATGAAGGGTTAAAGTTTGCGCTCAAGCACGTAATAAGCAATGTCTGAAAGGGCCTTGGCCCGTACACCAAAGGGGCTAAGTGCCGAAAGAGCATCCTCAAGCAGCGACTTTGCTTTTTCACGCGAAGCTTCAAGCCCAAAAAGAGCGGGATAGGTGGCCTTTTCCTTGGCAAGATCTGAGCCAACGGGTTTTCCCAGGACTTCCTCATCGGCAACTAGATCAAGGATGTCGTCAATGATTTGAAAAGCAAGGCCTATGTTTTGCCCGTATTTTGCCAGGGCGTTTAATTCTTCTTGTGTGGCGCCTATGAGGATGGGAGCAAGGAGCACCGAAGCCCTGATCAATGCGGCTGTTTTGTGGGAATGGATAAAGAAAAGTTCATCCGCATCAACTTTGCGGCCTTCTGCCAAAAGGTCAGCCATCTGCCCTGCGACCATGCCTTTTAAGCCTGCGGCTTCGGCAACAAGCCTTATGGCCTTTATGATATTTTCTGGGGGAAAATGCCTGACTAATTCTTCATGAGCCAGGAGATAAAAGGCGTGGGTTAGTAGGCCGTCTCCTGCCAAAATAGCCGTGGCTTCGTCAAAGGCCTTATGACACGTGGGCTTTCCCCGGCGAAGATCGTCATCATCCATGGCGGGAAGGTCGTCGTGGATCAGAGAATAGGTATGAATACACTCAAGGGCACAAGCCGCAGGTAAAAATTCTTCATAGGGTTTTCCAAAAATTTCTGCCGCAGCAAGCACAAAGATAGGACGCAGGCGTTTGCCCCCTGCCATAAGGCTATAATGCATGGCGTCAAAAAGGCGCGCAGCATAGCCCGCCTCGCGCGGCACGTAACGCAAAAGAGCGCTGTTAATGAGCTCTTGGCGTGCTTTTAACCAATCAAAAAAATCCGGCGAAAGGCTCACACCTCATCCTCTAAAAGAGGTTTGCGAATAAGCCGGCCTTCGTGGTCTTTCAGGAGCACTTCAACTTTCTGCTCAGCTTCCTTAAGGACATTTTGCAAATGCCGCACAAGCTTTACACCTTCTTCATACCGGGCCAGGGCCTCTTCAAGGGGAAGGTCGTTTTCTTCGAGTTCGTGGACGATTTTTTCTAAAAGCTTAAATGCCTCTTCAAAGCGCATGGTCTTAAAATACCTCAAGGAGCACTTTGGGATCAACTTTAACACCTCTCACGTAAACACCAAAGTGAAGGTGAGGGCCTGTTACCCGGCCACTTTTGCCTGAAAGGGCAATTTTTTGGCCTTTGTCAACAAAATCGCCCTCTTTCACCAGAATCTTGCTGAGATGACAATAAACCGTGTAAATGCCAAGGCCGTGGTCAATAATTAAGATTTTTCCCGGAAGATAAAAACTGCCGCAAAGAACAACTCTTCCGCTATTAGCCGCTTTAACAGGCGTGCCAGAAGGGACTGCAATATCAATCCCCGAGTGGGGGCTTTTGGGCACGTCGTTATAAATGCGCCTAAAACCAAAAGGGCTTGAAAGCCTCCCAGCCGCAGGCCATACAAAAGGCCCGTCAAAAAGGGGCTTTGGGGTAAAGCCAGAAAGGGTAGTTTTTATGGCCTTTACTTCCCGTTTAATGCGATCAATGACTTCTTGCGGGTAATGAATCATCTTAGGCGGGACTTTTAGATGCTCAGTGGGGTATTTTTTAGGATAAATCTTTATTTTTGTTGAAGTAATCTTTTCTCCGTAAATTTTTAAGGTGTAAGTGCCGGGTTTTACACCAAGGGGCACGGCGACAAGGGCATAATATTTCCCTTGATAGGCAAAAGCATAAAAGTCTTTTCCCAAGAAAATTAGCTTTTCTGCCTTAGTGGGAAGGGAAACCAGAACCGGCGTCCCGGGAAAGGGCTTTTCAGGCAAAAAAGAAAGCGAAAGCCCTTCCTTGGCAAAAACGAAAAGGAAAAACACAAATGTTATTACCGGAAACACAAAACAGACATGATCATTGCGAGCGAAGCGAAGCAATCTAGATCCCTCACTGTGTTCGGGACAGGGATCACTTCGACGTGCGATAGCACGCCTCGTGATGACGCTGTAGCTGGGATCGCGCGGGCGACCACATCGCCTCGCGATGATACCTTGTCGGAAAAAATATGCTCCCAGTAATAAAAAAAGCCTAAAGGTTTTCATCTCGAGCGATAACCTCTTTGACCGTGGCCTTGAGTCTTCCCTGAGAAAGGATTATTTCCAATTCATCTCCCCGGGATGCTTCTTCCGCGCTGCGCAGGACTTTACCATCCGGGACTCTGCGCGCAATGCTGTAGCCTCTTTCAAGCACTGCCAGGGGAGATAGCACGTGGAGTTCTCTGGCAAGACTTTGTAAACTTTGCTGCTTACGGGTTAGCTGCTTTGAAATACCAAGGTCAAGACGCCTTTTAAGGGAGTCGAGTAATTTTTGCTGTTCTGCTATTTTTCTCTGTGGGTCTTTTAGGCGTCTGGCAAGGTGAATGAGCCTTTCTTTTTCTCTTTCAATCTTTCCTGTCATAGCGCGTTTAAGACTACGGGCTAAAAGGGATAAAGTGTTTTCAATATCGGCGAGCTTGGGAAAAACAAGCTGAGCCGCAGCGGTTGGGGTAGGTGCGCGCACATCAGCCACCAGATCACAAATAGTCACGTCGATTTCGTGGCCTACTGCTGAAACAACAGGCACAGGAGAGGCAGCAATGGCCCTTGCCAGCCCCTCGTGATTAAAGGGAATAAGGTCTTCTATGGAACCACCACCCCTTGTTATCACGATGACTTCTACTTCATTAAAAGAAGAAAGGGCGAGAAGTCCTTCCATGATTTCAAGGGGGGCGTCTTCTCCTTGAACCTTGACGGGATAAACAAGGACCCTGGTCAAGGGATTGCGCCCAAGCCCTACTCTTAAGAAATCATGGATAGCTGCGCCGTGAAGGGAGGTAATCAAGCCTATCACCTTGGGCCAGAAGGGAAGTGGTCTTTTGCGGGCCGGGTCAAGCAAGCCCTCTTTGGCAAGCTTTTCCTGAAGTTGCTGAAGCGCAAGTCGAAAGACCCCGTAGCCCACGGGCTCAACCTGCTGGACTATGAGTTGGTACTCGCCTCTCGCCTCATAAAGGCTTAACCTTCCAAAGCAAAGCACATGGAGCCCGTCTTCAAGCTTGAAGTTTAAGTTGGAACGATACGTGCGAAAGAGCACCGCGCGCAAGCTTGCCCCGTCATCGCGCAGGGAAAAGTAAATATGTCCGGCCTGGGAAGTTTTTACGTTGGCAATTTCGCCTTCCACCCAGACAAAAGGAAACTTGCTTTCGATAAGCTCTTTAAGGGCCTGGTTGAGCTCACTTACCGAAAAAACTCTTCTAGTTTCTTTAAGGTTACCCCTTGCCAAAGCGTCCATAGAGACTAACAAGTTTAGTTGGACTTAGGTCATCTCACAAGTTTAGGAGGAGGGAAGAAATGGTCAAAAAGGACCTTTACGAAATATTAGGTGTAAGCCCTGACGCCAGCCAGGAAGAGATAAAAAAGGCTTACCGCAGGCTTGCCCGCAAATATCATCCAGACTTACACCCTGGAGACAAAGAAGCTGAAGAAAAATTTAAAGAGATTCAGGAAGCCTACGAAATTCTTTCTGATCCAGAGAAAAGGGCTGAGTACGACAAGTTGCGCCAGGCCGCAAGCGCCTATAGCTTCACCACCCCTGGTGGAGAGCGAGCTTATGACTTTAGCATTTTCATGGATGAGACCGGCCCTTTTGGTGGCTTTGCAGATATTTTCGCGGATCTTTTTGGCTTTGAAAGGGATTGGGAGTCTCGACCTGAACCAGGGGCGGATGTCCTTTACCGGGTGGAAATTCCCTTTGAAAAGGCAGCCCTTGGGGGCGAAGTTGAAATAGACGTCCCCCTTGAAAAGCCATGTCCAACCTGTCATGGCCAGGGTTTTGACTTAACAAGTGCCACAAGCTGCCCCCATTGCGGAGGTCTTGGCAAAAAAGAACACCGCCGCGGCAGTGTTCGCATGATAGAAATCTGCCCTTATTGCAGGGGGACAGGCAAAACCACTACCAAGCCCTGCCCCACCTGTAGGGGGACAGGCACTGTTACCCAGACCGAACGCTTAAGGGTAAAAATTCCACCTGGAGCAGAAACCGGCACCCGTCTGCGCATCCCTGGCAAAGGTATGCCCGGGCGCAAGGGAGCCCCAGCAGGGGACCTTTATCTTGAGCTAGTGGTAAAACCCGATCCGCGCTTTGAACGCAAGGGCTATGACCTTTATCTCAAGCAACCTATTGGGCTCTTTACCGCGGTGTTAGGGGGGCAGGTGGAAGTCCCCACCCTTAACGGTAAAGTGCGCATGAAAGTTCCCCCTGGCACCCAATGCGGACAGAAGTTCCGCTTACGCGGCAAGGGAATTCCCAAGCCAGATGGCACCAGGGGAGACCTTTACGTAGAAGCCATGATCACCGTGCCCAAAAACTTATCTCCCGAGGCCAGGCGCAAATTTGAAGAATTAAAAAAACTAATTCCTGAGGCCTCTTAAGGGAGGGGGACCATGCAGGTAAAGATTGGTGATTGCATCCTTGAGCTTGTTGAGGGAGACATAACCAAGCAGGACACCGAAGCCATTGTAAACGCAGCCAACGAGGCCTTGATCCCAGGAGGCGGCGTTGATGGGGCCATTCACCGCGCGGGCGGCCCAAGCATTGCCGAAGAAGCCAGGCGTTATGGCCGCTGCCCCACAGGCCAAGCGGTCATCACCGGTGCAGGGAATCTCAAAGCCCGCTATGTAATTCACGCGGTAGGCCCACGCTGGCGCGGTGGCACCCACGGCGAGCCTGAACTCCTGGCCAGTGCCTACCGCTCGGCCCTTAAAATTTGTCTGGAAAAGGGAATTGACTCCGTGGCGTTTCCTTCGCTTTCCACCGGAGCCTATGGTTATCCCATGGAAGAGGCTGCAAAAATCGCTTTAAATACGATTATCTCGTTTCTCAAAGAACACGGAAGGCCCAAGCTGGTGCGGATGGTTCTTTTTGGCAAAGACGCCTACGAAGTTTACGAAAAAGTGTTAAATGAATTTCAAAAAACTAGCCCAAACTAAGCGCTATCATACGCTTAATGCCTTTTTACGTGCGGCTTTTGGCGAAAGGGTGCACAAGGTCACCATAGACGCTGGCTTCTCCTGCCCTAACCGCACTGGAGAAAAGGGTACCGGTGGCTGTATATATTGCAACGCCTTGGGCTCAGGCACCGGGGCTTTCCGTTTAGGCAAAAGCATTCGCAACCAAATGTTAGAGGGCATGGAACGCCTGAGCAAGCGGTACAAAGTGCGTAAGTTCATCGCTTATTTTCAGGCCTTTTCCAATACTTACGCTCCGCCAGAAAAACTTAAAACCCTTTACGATGAAGCCCTGGTTGACGAACGCGTTGTAGGACTTGCCATAGGCACAAGGCCCGACTGTGTAACCAAAGAAGTCGTCGAACTTCTTGCCACCTACCGGGAAAAAGGCCTTATGGTCTGGCTGGAAATGGGGCTTCAAAGCGCACATAACAAAACTTTAGCCTTAATAAATCGCGGGCACACTTACCAAGACTTTTTGGCTGCCCTTGAGCTTGCCAAAAACCGCGAACTGTTAGTTTGCACCCACGTCATTTTTGGGCTTCCTGGCGAAAGCCCCGAAGACATGCTTGCCACTATTGAAAAAATCGCAGCCCTCCCTTTAGATGGCATCAAATTTCACGAGCTTTACGTGGTACGTGGCACTCCAATGGAAAAACTTTATCTTTCAGGGGCTTATAAGCCCCTTTCTCAGGGTGAATATGTTGACCTTGTTTGTGAAGCCCTGGCACTTCTTCCCTGGCGGGTAGTAATTCAGCGGCTTACTGGAGACCCCAGACCTGACGAACTGGTAGCACCAGCCTGGGCTGGAGAAAAACAAAAGACCCTTGCCCTGATAGAAGAAACCTTGCTTAACCGAGACCTCTGGCAGGGAAAATACCGGGGCGAACCAGACCCTTTATTACGTGAGTTACCTAAAAACTAGGCAAGAATTTCATCAAGAGCCTGGTTTATTTCTCTTTCAATTTTTCCTTTAAAAAGACGCGCGGTAAAACTAAGCTTTGCCTGAAGTATGATTTCTTCTGGTTCAATACGAAGCTCACCTTTAAGGGGGCCAGAGAGTCGGGCCGAAAGCCCCTCCCAGGAGACATCAACGCCGTATTCTTTTGCCTTTGGGCCAAACTTTTCTTCTAGCAAACGGCGGAGTTCCTCAGGATCCATATTATGATTCCGCTTTATCACTAAATCTGCCATTTTTTCTCCCCGATTTTGATCTTATTGAGACCTTTGCAAAATACCTGGGATCCGCTCCCATTTTTCGAAGCGAAAAAATGGAACGAATCCTTAAAGCTTTGGGATATTTGATTTTCCATAGAAATGTTTGCTTGTGCTCCCTGAGGCTGCTTTGCTCACCGCATTCGCTCGCAACAACAACTTTTTTCCTTTTTTGGTCATTCTGAGTCGAAGCTCTCAGCTGCAAGCTTTTCCTATTTGTCAGCCTGAACCATTCCTTCCTTGTCACCTGAACCGTTCCCTCCTTCGTCATCCTGCGCTTTTTTTACCTCTATCCTGCCCTTCCTTCTCTGTTATCCTGAGTGAAACGTAGTATAGCGATGGAGCCACAGATCGACCTGTGGATCCTTCGGTCGCTTCGCTCCCTCAGAAGACAAAAAAGAGCTCCCTCAACATGACCAAAAAGGCGCTTCCTAAGCATTTACAAAAAATATGGCCATCTTTTCCTTATGTCTCATTAAAACTCGCATGCCTGAAATTAGAGACTATTTTATCAAAACTTGCTTTGTTATGTTGTGGCAAATTTTTTACGCTTTTTTAGAGCATCAACGGCCTAATAAAGTCCATCAGAACCATTTATATTAATGGGAGCATGTTTTAGCCGACAAGGTGTCCTGTATGGTTAACAACAGAAAGGATGATTAAATTCAGGAAGAAAAGTTGGTAGGGAGGGACTGGCTGGCTTGTCATGGAACGTTTGCCCTATGGCAAACTGTTCGATCGCGAGACTAGCCGTCCTTCCCTATGTTTGAACAGTATCCGGGACGTTTCCTTTTGCGGAAACTGTCCGTATACAAGGCTAAACCGGGAAGGGCCTCCCTACCAACATCGCTATTATAACACTTATTGCCAAAAGGAGGAATCACTATGAAAGACTATTCCTTCCTTGGCGTTGACGTCGCCAAAGACACCTTAGTGATCTTTGACGGCAAAAAAGTCTATAAACTCCCAAATCAAAGGCATCTCAAAGCTTTTCAGAATAAGTTCTTCAGGAAAAAAGACGCTAAAGACAAGATTGTTATCATTTATGAGCCCACGGGCCCTTATTCTGCGTTTTTAGAGGAATTTTGTGCCGTAAATCAGATAAAAGTAGTAGCCCTCAATCCTCGAAAAGTCCCCCGCTTGCGCGAAGTATTAGGCCACAGGGCCAAAAACGACAACTGTGACGCGGAACTTCTTTATGAATACCACAAATTAGTTTCCGAAAAAGAGATCAAGCTCATTGAGTATGATAAAGATTTAGAGAAATTAGCAGTTTATATTAGTGAATATCAGCTTTATCAAAGAGCAGAAAACATATTCAGTAATTTTGGGGAATACCTAGAAAGCAATCCAGCTGATGTTGATGATAGCAGAGAAAATATACAGAAAGAACTGACACATTTCAGAAATAGGATAAAAGAACTTAAGCAAAAGATAGAAGAAATTGTTAAGAAAAGAGAAGATATCAATAAAGTTGTAAATGAGATGACAGAAGAAAAAGGAATAGGTATTTTAACAGCGGTTACTTGTTATATATTTTTTCGGAAAAGGGGGGTTAGGAATCGAGGAGAAGCGGTGGCGCTAGTGGGATTAGATCCTGAGACCAAAGAATCAGGGAATACGAAGAAGGCGGCGCAGATAAGCAAGAAGGGGGACAAGAGGCTAAGGGGACTACTTTACATGGGAGCCCTTAGTGCGATAGCGAGCGGTAAAGGGGTATTGAGGGAATTTTACGACAGATTGGTGAAGAAAGGTAAGCCGAAAAAGGTAGCGGTGACGGCCTGTGCGCGTAAGCTCCTGTTATTTGCGTTTGCCAAGTATAAGAAAGCGATGGAGGAGTTGCAGTTGCAAATGGCTTGACAAAATCCACAGTATCTCGCGAGGAGACTTGTACGCCTGCATGATCCCTGTCCCTTCGCTTACCGAGATTGCTTCGCTCACTGTGTTCGCTCGCAATGACAGTTGTGGGGCACAGCAAGAGGAGCAGAGCGACTTTTGCATCCATGTAGATACAAGGGAAATTGGCCAAAAAATTAGAAACTAAAATTGAGAAACTAGTCTATACTACCCCCCGAAAAAATGGGATCCGTTCCTATTTTTTAGGGGGAAGTTGCTTAGGGTCTAAAGAATAAGCTAAAAAGTACTTAGGTTTTATATTAATGGAAGCGTTTTTTAGTCGACATGTTTTAAGGGGATCCGTTCCTATTTTTCGAAACGAAAAATAGGAACGGATCTGGGGGCGTTGTAAAGGTCTTTTTCTGTGAAATTTTTCACCGCCGCCGGACCCCCTGGGATTTTTGCACTACTTGAGGTCCAGCGGCAAAAAGGCCTTTTCCAATAATTTGACTTTTCCGAAAAGCCTTGATATAAAAGCAAAAACCGGTTCTTTGAAATATGGGTTTGCAGCCTAACTAAAAGG
>Ga0256840_1004654_pt1 | contig 10176 bp, 9 predicted proteins | sample 355202metaG_FD_185969 | JGI IMG/M metagenome (GOLD analysis project Ga0256840, IMG submission 185969) | Hydrothermal vent microbial communities from Mid Atlantic Ridge, Atlantic Ocean - 355-202 | ecosystem: Environmental > Aquatic > Marine > Hydrothermal vents | place: Atlantic Ocean: Mid...
TCTTTTTTGCCATGTTTTAGTAGGAAGAATGAAACATAAAGTGAAAAGTAATATTACACTTATAAAATAAAATGTAAAGAAAGTGTTCGCTTTTAATCTTTCAATTAAAATACTACCCCCCAGTTGCGACCAAAGCTCCTCCTGCCGCCCCCCCCCTTTCCCATTTCTTTCTAGAATTTTTATAGTTCCCAACACCTATAAAACCGAAAACCATTTAACCGTTTAAATGAAATATTGTTATAAAAGTTTGCAATATTATCGGTCTCAACAAGCCTTATCACTGTAACAAACTGAAAAATCAATTGTTTTTTAATGGTATATAACTTGCTTATATTTTGTGACGTACATCACAAAATATAATAATAAATGGAGAGAACAACAATGCTTGAAACTTTTTATGATGTTATGCGCAGACAGGGCATCACCCGAAGGAGCTTTTTAAAATACTGCAGCTTAACCGCGGCTGCCATGGGGCTGGGACCTGAGTTTGTGGGTAAAATTGCACATGCGATGGAAACCAAACCTCGCCTGCCTGTGCTTTGGCTGCATGGCCTGGAATGTACCTGCTGTTCTGAATCCTTCATTCGCTCTGCGCATCCGCTGGCTAAAGACGTTATTCTTTCTATGATCTCTCTGGATTACGACGACACGATTATGGCTGCAGCTGGTCATCAGGCTGAAGCAATTATCGAAGAAACCATTGAAAAATATAAAGGCAATTTTATTCTGGCCTGCGAAGGAAACCCCGGTCTTGATGAAGGAGCAACAGGTGGGATGTCCTGTATTATTGCCGGCAAGCCCTACACAGAACAGCTTAGACATGCGGCAAAGAATGCTAAAGCAATTATTTCCTGGGGTTCCTGCGCCTCATGGGGCTGCGTTCAGGCCGCATCCCCCAACCCAACTGGTGCAACGCCGATTCATAAGGTACCAGACATTGGCAATGCACCGATCATTAAAGTACCGGGCTGCCCGCCCATTGCCGAGGTAATGACGGCGGTAATCACTTATATGCTGACTTTTGAGAAACTGCCTTCTCTGGACCGCCAAGGTCGCCCTAAAATGTTTTATAGCCAGCGGATACATGATAAGTGCTATCGTCGCGGACACTTTGATGCCGGTCAGTTTGTTGAAAAATGGGATGACGATGCTGCCAGACAGGGTCATTGCCTATACAAAATGGGCTGCAAAGGGCCGACCACTTACAACGCCTGTTCAACCATTCGCTGGAACGGCGGGCTTTCTTTTCCTATCCAGGCTGGTCATCCTTGCATAGGCTGTTCTGAGGACGGCTTCTGGGATAAAGGCGGATTTTATAATCGCTTAAGCAATATAAACCAGTTTGGCATCGAGTCTAATGCAGATACCGTAGGTATTGGTGCAGCCACTGTTGTAGGAGGAGCTGTGGCCACTCATGCCGCTGTTTCCGCACTTAAAAGATCACAACAAAAAGGAGGACAGGAATAATGGCTGTCGATACACCAAAAAATTTCACTGTAAAGCCTTATATGAAGGAAGCCCAGGACAAAAAAGTACAGCCTAATAAGGCAATAAAAAGTGGCCAGCGGATTGTTGTTGATCCGGTCACGCGTATTGAGGGCCATATGCGAGCTGAGGTAAATATTGATAAAAATAATATCATTACCAATGCCGTTTCCAGCGGCACCATCTGGCGCGGCCTGGAAGTTATTCTAAAAGGCCGCGATCCTCGTGATGCCTGGGCTTTTGTGCAACGTATCTGCGGTGTTTGCACAGGTACGCATGCTTTGACATCTGTCCGCTCTGTTGAAGATGCTCTTGGCATCAATATTCCAGAAAATGCAAATTCGATCCGCAATATCATGCAGCTGTCTTTACAGATTCATGACCATTTAGTTCATTTTTACCATTTGCATGCCCTCGATTGGGTTAACCCCGTAAATGCACTGAAAGCTGACCCTAAAGCTACCTCCGTTTTACAGCAGCAGGTTTCTCCTCACCACCCTAAATCATCCCCCGGCTATTTTCGTGATGTACAAAATCGTCTGAAAAAATTTATTGAATCAGGTCAATTAGGACCTTTCAAAAATGGCTATTGGACAAACCCTGCCTATTTGCTGCCGCCAGAAGCAGATTTAATGGCTGTAACTCACTATTTAGAGGCATTGGATTTCCAAAAAGAAATCATGAAAACCAGAACTATTTTTGGTGGCAAAGACACCCATCCCAACTGGACTGTGGGCGGCGTACCCTGCCCTATCAATGTGGATGATACCGGTGCAGTGGGCGGTTTAAACATGGTCAACCTAAATCAGGTACACCAAATAATAAAAGATACCAAAACCTTTGTTGATCAGGTCTATATTCCTGATATTTTAGCTATTGGACAGTTTTATAAAGGCTGGCTCTATGGGGGAGGATTATCTAGCCAAAACGTACTTGCGTATGGAGATATTCCAGATAAAGCCAATGATTATTCGCCATCTAATCTAATGATGCCTCAAGGGGCTATTATTAACGGCGATTTAACTAAAGTTCATGAAATTGATCACCGTGACCCTGAACAAATTCAAGAATTTGTTCCCCACTCCTGGTACAAATATCCAACAGGCGTTAAAGGCCTGCATCCCTGGGACGGTATTACTGAACCTGATTTTGATGTCAGCAGTGCAAAAGGTACTAGCCACAATATTGAAGAACTTGACGAGTCAGCGAGCTATTCCTGGATTAAGGCACCGCGCTGGCGCGGCCATGCCATGGAAGTTGGTCCTTTAGCACGTTATATTGTCGGTTATGCCCAAGGCCATGAATATTGGACAGAACAGATCAATAGAACTTTGAAGACATTGGATATACCGCTAACAGCCATGTTCTCAACACTTGGGCGTACTGCCGCCCGAGCTTTGGAAGCGCAATGGGCTGCTGATCAGCAGCTGTACTTCTTCGATAAGCTAATGAATAATATTAAAAGTGGCGATACCCGTACTCATGGGGGCGAAATGTGGGATCCTGCAGATTGGCCCTCTGAAGCAAAAGGGGTTGGCTTTACTGAGGCACCACGAGGCGCCTTAGGGCATTGGATTAAAATCAAAGATACAAAAATTGAAAATTATCAATGCGTAGTTCCCACAACCTGGAACGGATCACCCCGTGATGAAGCGGGAAACATCGGTGCTTTTGAAGCCTCAATGATGCATACAAAAGTTGAGGTACCCGAAGAACCTGTTGAAATCCTGCGCAATTTACATAGCTTTGACCCCTGTCTTGCCTGTTCCACCCATGTTATGTCTGAAGATGGAGAAGAGCTGGCCAAAGTAACAACTGGGCCGATCGGCTCTTAACAGAGGGGTTAAAATCATGGCAATAAGATTAACTAAACCTAATGATGAGTCCGCCGTTTATGTCTATGAAATTCCAGTCCGGCTCTGGCATTGGGTAAACGCACTATCCATTCTCGTACTCGCGGTTACCGGATATTTAATTGGTTCTCCACTGGCAACTGTATCTGGCGAGGCCAGCGACCATTTTTTTATGGGCTATATTCGTTTTGCCCATTTTGCTGCCGCCTATATTTTCTTTATTGGCTTTCTTGGCCGGATTTATTGGGCTTTTGTAGGCAATGAACATGCAAAGCAACTTTTTTTTCCGCCCCTTTTGAGTCTTGATTTCTGGAAAGGGGTCCTGCATGAAATAAAATGGTATGCTTTTATCGCAAAAGAACCTCATACCTATACCGGTCACAACCCTATGGCTATACTTGCAATGCACTTTATGCTCGTTTGGCCAGCCATATTCCTGATTGTCACTGGGCTTGCATTGTATGGTGAAGGTGCAGGCTATGATAGCTGGCAGTATAGTCTGTTCAGTTCATGGGTTATCCCATTATTTGGTCAAAGCCAGGATGTACATACCTGGCATCACCTGATGATGTGGGTAATAATTTGCTTTATTATCATGCATATTTATACAGCTGTTCGTGAGGATATAATGTCGAGACAGAGCATTATCAGCTCAATGATCAGTGGCTGGCGCACTTTTAAAGATGTTCCGAAAAAAGATGGAGATCATTAATTAGGGAGCGAGGGTTTAATAATTTACGAAAGTTTGGTGAAGAATATTCAGCTACGATTTAAAAGTGCTGGTTTTTCTAAGCTCAAGCTAATATGCTGGCTATAGCTATAAACCTTTTCCTACCTGAATTTACCGTATGAAGTCTATCATTACATAGAGGATAAAAGAATGAACAATTATGTCCAGTCAATATTAGCGCATTATCATTTGGATAAGACCCGCTTGATTGATATGCTGTGGGATATTCAGCACCAGCAAGGCTATATTTCTGATCAGGCTGTGGGGGCATTAGCCGAAGGCTTGAATATGTCCCCTATAGATATTCGGGAAACACTTTCTTTTTATCACTTTTTTAAAGACAGACCTTTTGGCAAGCACAAAGTCTATCTTTGCAATACTGTGATTGCCAAAATGAAAGGCTATAACGAAGTTCGTACAGCTCTGGAACAGGAAATCAATACTTCATTTGGCAGCGTCGACAGCTCTGGCATGTTTGGACTGGGAGACGCAAACTGCATCGGCCTCAGTGATCAGGAGCCTGCCATGATGGTTGATGATGTGGTCTTTACTGACCTGACACCGAAAAAGGTAGCAGATATTGTAAGCCAGTTAAAACAGGGAAAGACTGCCGCCGAGATTGCTAATCCTGATGGTGCCGACAGTAAAGATGTCGCCTATGTCAATGCAATAGTTTCAGAAAACATCCAAACTGATAGCAAAGTACTGTTTAAGCCAGACAGAGATTATAAAGCAGTACTGCAAACCTGTCTGGACAAGCTCCCCATACAAATCATTGAAATAATAACCGATTCCAACCTAAAGGGACGTGGCGGAGCGGGCTTTCCTACAGGATTAAAATGGAGAATGGGACGCGATGCCGAAGGTACTGAAAAGTATATTATCTGTAACGCCGATGAAGGCGAGCCAGGCACCTTTAAGGATCGCGTGTTACTCAGCCGCTCCCCCAAAGATGTGTTATTAGGTATGATCACAGCCGCTTACGCGATTGGTTCGCGACATGGCATCATTTATCTGCGCGCAGAATATTGGTATCTGAAAGATTATCTGCAGCAGCAAATCCAGAATTTCCGTGATGAGGGGCTTTTAGGCAAACAAATTCTGGACACAGCTTTTGAATTTGATATTCGTATTCAGATGGGTGCCGGCGCCTATGTATGCGGCGATGAAACTGCATTGATTGAATCCTGCGAGGGCAAGCGCGGCACACCAAGAGTCAAGCCTCCCTACCCAATTCAACAGGGTTATTTAGGCATGCCCACCAGCGTTAACAATGTAGAAACTCTTGCCTGCGCCAGCCGAATTATTGAAGAAGGTGCCAGTTGGTTCAATAATATGGGAACAGATGAGTCAACAGGCACTCGTTTACTCAGCATCTCTGGCGATTGCGATAGACCTGGGATCTATGAAATTGAATGGGGAACGACCCTTAATGAAGTGCTTTCCATGATTGGTGGAGATAATGCGAAATATGTTCAAATCAGCGGTCCAGCGGGCGATAGCCTATCTGTCGCCAAAGATGGTGAACGAGAGTTTTGCTACAGCGACCTGTCATGCAATGGGTCGTTAATGGTCTTTGATAATACACGGGACATACTGGGGATTGTAAGGGATTACTCTGAATTCTTTGTTGAAGAATCTTGTGGCATTTGCGTTCCCTGCCGAGCAGGCGGCGTTGACCTAATGCATAAGATGGAACGCATCATTGATGGCAGGGGATGCCAGCAAGATCTTGATGAAATCATCAGTTGGAGCAAACTGTTAAAAGGCACCAGTCGCTGTGGACTGGGAACAGCGGCACCTAATCCAATTCTCGCTACACTTGAGAAGTTTCCTGAAATCTATCGGGACAAACTGGCTGAACAGAAAAGGCCTTTATTGCCTTCCTTTGATATGGATAAAGCCATGAGCGCACATGAGCTTGCCTATAAACACCTTGTGCAGGAGAATGCGGAATGACTGTTAAAGTAACTATTGATGGCCAAGAAATTAATGCCCGGGCTGGCGAGGCCATTGTTGATGTAGCGGCCGATAATGGCATTTATATCCCCACACTTTGCTATACCAAAGGTAAACCTTGTTTAGGCACATGCCGCACCTGTTCGGTCAAGGTAAATGGCAGAGTCATGGCCGCTTGCACCATTCCTGTTAGTGAAGGCATGGAAATTGATGCTAACGGGGCTGAAATTACAGATATGCGTAAAGCAATGGTGGAACTACTGTTTGCTGAAGGCAATCATAACTGTCCCAGCTGTGAAAAAAGTGGCCGCTGTGAGTTACAGGCAACCGGTTATGAAGTAGAGATGATGGTCTCCCGCTTTCCCTATCGTTTCACTCCTCGCGAGGTTGACCATGCCTCCAAAACTATTTGGCTGGAACGTGACCGCTGCATTTTCTGTCAGCGCTGTGTTGAGTTTATGCGTGATAATGAAACAGGACAAAAGATCTTCAGTATCAGCGGACGAGGTACCCATGCCCGCATTGAAATTGATACCGACTTGGCAAATAAAATGCCAGCTGAGCAGGTTCGAGAGGCTTCTGACCTTTGCCCTGTAGGCTGCATTATCGATAAAACCCAAGGCTTTGACGATCCTATCGGCAAACGTAAATTTGAAGTAAAAACAATTCGGGAAAGGGTATTAGAGGGGACACATCGATGAGCGAAAACACAGTAACTGAAATTTTTTCCCATGAGTTGCCTGCAACACCGTGGAATCCAGAAAAAAAAGCCATTGAAGAAGCAAAAATTCAGGTAGCGATGATTGGGTTTTGCGGCTGCTGGGGCTGTCACCTTTCTTTCCTTGATATGGATGAAAAGTTATTGGGCTTGCTGGAAAAAGTCACCATCACCCGCTCTTCATTCACTGATCTCAAGCGCATTCCTCATCACTGTACCATTGGGTTTATCGAAGGAGGCATTGCCAATGATGAAAATATCGAGGTACTGGAACATTATCGAGAAAATTGCGATATTTTAATTTCGGTCGGTGCTTGTGCCGTCTGGGGAGGCGTGCCAGCCATGCGAAATGTCGTCCCACTGGAAGAATGTTTCCGCGAAGCTTATATTGATTCGGCAACGGCCGTTCCTGGTGCAGAAAAAACCATTCCGTATCATGAAGATATACCAAAAATTACAACCAAAGTAATACCCTGTCATGAAGTGGTCAAAGTGGACTATTTCATCCCCGGCTGCCCCCCTGACGGCGAGGCAATTTTTAAAGTACTCGATGACTTGGTAAACGGGCGTGAAGTCGATTTACCTTCCGACATCAACCGATATGATTAAATAAGGGGATTACTATGAGCAGAAAATTAATTATTGACCCTGTTTCAAAGATTGAAGGACATGGGAAAGTGGTTGTACAGATGGATGATAACAACCAGGTCACTGACGCCAAATTGCACGTTGTGGAATTTCGCGGTTTTGAAAAATTTATTCAAGGACACCCCTACTGGGAAGCCCCCATGCTATTGCAGCGCATTTGCGGCATCTGTTTTGTCAGTCACCATTTATGTGGTGCAAAAGCACTGGATGATATGGTGGGCGTAGGTTATAGCACCAACACACCGATGCTGCCTACACCTGAGAAAATACGTCGCTTAGGACATTATGCACAACAACTGCAATCTCATGTAACGGCATATTTCTATTGTATAGTTCCAGACATGTTATTTGGCATGGATGCAGCACCACAGCAGCGCAACGTGGTTGGACTGGTAGAAGCAGATCCTGAATTGGTTAAACGTGTTGTTGCCCTGCGCAAATGGGGTCAGGAAGGCATAAAATCAGTTCTCGGCAAGCGTATGCACGGTATCAGTTCAGTACCAGGAGGAGTAAACCAAAACCTTAGTCAGGCAGCCAGAGATCGTTTGGTCAATGGCGATGACGGCCTAATTTCTTTGGATCAGGTTCTCGAATACGCGCAAGATGGCATAAAAATATTCAAAGACTTCCATGAAAAAAACCGTGCAGAAGTTGATGCATTCGCTGAGGTACCTGCGCTTAATATGTGTCTGGTCAATAATAAAGGCAATGTCGATTACTATCACGGACATATGCGTATTGTTGACAAGGATAAAAACATAGTTCAAGAACTGGATTATCACGACTATCTGGATTATTTCTCTGAAGCAACTGAAGATTGGAGCTACATGAAGTTTCCGTTCCTCAAAGCCCTCGGCAGAGAATCGGGTTCAGTCAGGGTCGGCCCGCTGGCAAGAGTGAATGTGACCAAAGCTTATGAAGACAATTGCCCATTAGCCAATGCAGCACTGGAAGAGTTTCACGACTACACCAAGGGCAAGGCCAATGATATGACTCTCCACACCAATTGGGCGCGGGCTATTGAGATTCTCCATTCTGCCGAACAGATAAAAGTTTTGTTAAATGATCCCGACCTGCAAAAACAGCAGCTTGTCTTGACCCCTGCGGATAACGCCTGGACAGGTGAAGGAATTGGTGTGGTTGAAGCTCCTCGGGGCACGCTGCTGCATCATTACCGAGCCAGCAAAGAAGGCAATATCACTTTCGCTAACCTGGTTGTTGCAACAACACAAAATAATACGGTCATGAACCGTACCGTTCGCTCTGTTGCTGATTCTTACCTGGGTGGCAAAGCACAGGCTGAAATTACCGAAGGCCTGATGAATGCCATCGAAGTAGGCATACGGGCTTATGACCCCTGCCTGAGCTGTGCAACACATGCGATGGGGCAAATGCCACTGATCATTACTGTGCTGGATGCTAATGGAAAAAAGATCGATGAGAAAATTCGTTGAGTAATTTGACTGAGAAGCTTGTGATTACGCTTGCCGACTATAACACTGAATCAAGCCTAATTTATGGCATTGGCAATGTGGGGCGACAGGATGATGGGCTTGGATGGGCTTTTATTGATTGGCTGGAAGAGCAGTCTATCTGTCCAAAAGCCGATATTATGCGCCATTATCAATTGCACCTGGAAGATGCTGACCTTATCAGCTATAAAAAACAGGTTCTGTTTGTCGATGCAACTAAGGCACCCGATGTTGAAACATTTCAGCTGGAAAAAATGAAAGCAAAAATGGATTTCAGCTTCTCATCCCATGCTATTTCTATCCCTTCAATTATGGCTACCTGCCGTCAGTGCTTTGATAAAGTGCCTAACGTGCAGCTATTGACAATTAAAGGCTATGAGTGGGAACTGCAAGAAGGACTTACTTCTATGGCAAAGCAAAACCTAGATATAGCCACTGAATTTTTTAGACAACACTCTATATTTAACAAATCTGGAATTACATATGAAAAAGCCTGATATCAAACAGACAAAAAAGTTAATACTGGAAGCTCCGATTGGTCAATACATTGGCAAAGAAGGTGCGCAAATATTGGCAGAGCGCTCTTGTTGCAAAGTTAATTTAAAAGATAGCGAATTCCTGTTTCACCAAGGGGATCTGGAAATAAGCTTTTATATAGTCACCGAAGGCCGACTGGCTCTGGTCAAAGAAAAAAAGAAAGATAAGCCGCCCCAGATTCTGCATATTCTAGAAAAAGGAGACCTGGTGGGAGAATTGAGCTTTATTGACGATACACCACATATTGCATCAGTTATGGCATTGGGGGATGCATCACTACTGCGCTTCAAGGCAGAGGATATTAGGCCATTAATTACCGAACAGCCTGAATTTATGTTTAATTTTATGCGAGCGGTCATTAGGCGAGTTCACCATACAGTTGCCACTATAAGCAAACAGCAAATAGCGCTCTCGGATTATATTTCTACTGGGGGCAAGGGCCGCTTATAGCCTTCACTAAAAACAGGGAAACAGAGAGCGCTTGATACCCAATGCCGTTAAGTTAAGCATAAAACATTCGGAGGAGGGACTTTAGTCCCTACAAATACGGGGCTAAAGCCCCGTCTCCAAGCTTAATTAGCTCTAAAAAAACCTCTTAACTTAATAACATTGAAATGATACCCTAATTTTGCGATAGGATACTTTAACTCATCCTTATAGCCAACTAATAATACAGTTAAGTTTCGGATGCTATTAAATTCTGTATTCATGACCGTGCCAAATATAGTATCTAGAATCTAACATTGTTCTTTAGTTTTCTTAAGCTGGTTCCTA
>Ga0256840_1004655_pt1 | contig 10168 bp, 10 predicted proteins | sample 355202metaG_FD_185969 | JGI IMG/M metagenome (GOLD analysis project Ga0256840, IMG submission 185969) | Hydrothermal vent microbial communities from Mid Atlantic Ridge, Atlantic Ocean - 355-202 | ecosystem: Environmental > Aquatic > Marine > Hydrothermal vents | place: Atlantic Ocean: Mid...
CTTTTTCGCCTTAGCTTTTGGCTAGGGCTTCAAAAGAGTGCCTTGATTGTAAACTCCTATGCAGTGCTGAGATGTGCTAGGGTTTTTAGAGGTGCCCTTTAATTATCTCATAGGAATTATAGCAAAAACTTTATTTACTATCTGTTAAAAACAAATATTTTTTAATAAAAATTATGAACTATTCACTTTTTTTGAATCATCACTATCATTTTTTTGGGGTTTATACTCTAAAATATTGCTTCCTGTAGATGAGGACAAAAATTTTACTATCTCTTTTTTTACAGCTATATCACTATTTGGATCGCTTATTATATCAAACATTTTTTCTAAATTTTTCTGTTTAATCTCCATCTCTTTCATGTAGAGTTCTTTTTCTAGTTCCTTCTCCTTTAACTCTCTTTCATGCTCCTGCGCTGCAACTTTTCTATAATAGCTCAAAATAATCCAAACAATCATTATAACTCCAGCAAAGAAAATAGCATTTGTATATACCGATGTTTTTTGATCTGTAGTCTTGATTTCAGCTACTTGTTCAAGCTTTGCAATCTCAATTGAACTTTTTTGCTCGATCTTTTTTTGTTTAGTTTTTTCAATCTCAGCCAGTTTTTGGGCTTCAATCTCTAATGCTTTTAATTCCTTCTCTTTTTGAGCTCTTATCTCTTCAACTTTTTCTATATTTTGATTTTTAAGTTTCTCTAATTCAAGTTTTTTTTCATATTCTAATGCTAAAATTTTCTCTTTATCTAAATTATCTTTTTTTTGAGCTTCAACTACCCTCGTTGTTTCTGTTTTGTCTGTTTTTGAGTCTTTATTCTCTTTTATAATGTCACTACTACAGGCTACAAAAATCAAAGTGGTTGCAATTATTGAAATAAATCTGAAAGTTTTCATAAAAAGATCCTAAATTTTTTTTAAAATTTAGTATACAAAATCTTTTTATAAAGTTAAATTAAAATTTTACAGAAGTTAAAATTTATAACTGACTTTACGCACTATAAGCACATCTAGGTGAGAAAGCACCATCTGCTTCGTTAGTTTACTTTCACCGTAGCTTTGGCTATACTAAAAGTAAACTGCCTTGCATATAGTGCTTTCTCATTCTGCCTAGGTGTGTTTATAGTGCGTAAGGTCAGTTTATAAAAAGACCCGACACCCACAGAGTGTCGGGTAAAAACTACTTCTTCTTTATAATGATCTCATCATTTTGAGCGACAACTTCTAAGTTATCACCCTCGCTTATCTCATCTTTTAAAATCATATCTGCAATCTTATCCTCGATAAGCTCATAAACCGCCCTTTTTAGAGGTCTAGCTCCATAAACTGGATCAAACCCGGCACTAGCGATCAACTTCTTAGCTTCACTTGTTAGCTCTATAGTTATATCTCTCTCTTTTAGCTTATCTTGAAGCTCTTTGAAGATTATATCTACAATTTGCTCAATTTGCTCCAATCCTAGTGGATTAAAGATTACTATATCATCAAGCCTGTTTAGAAACTCTGGTTTGAAGTTTCTCTTAAGCTCAGCCATAACTGCATCTTCACAGTTTTGAGGGTCAGCCATAATTTTATCACTTGCTATGTTTGAAGTTAAGATTATGATGGTATTTTTAAAATCAACCACAACGCCTTTGTTATCAGTTAATCTTCCATCATCTAAAACTTGCAACAAGATGTTAAATACATCTGGATGAGCCTTCTCAACCTCATCAAAGAGTATAACACTATATGGCTTTCTTCTAACTGCTTCAGTTAGCTGTCCACCCTCTTCATATCCAACATACCCAGGAGCCGCACCAATAAGTCTGCTTACAGAGTGTTTCTCCATATACTCACTCATATCAAATCTGATAAGAGCTTTTTCGGTATCGAACAGGAATTTTGCCAAAGCTTTTGCGCTTTGAGTCTTACCAACACCGGTTGGTCCTAAGAACATAAAGCTACCAATTGGTCTGTTTTGTGAGCTAAGTCCAGCTTTACTTCTTTTTATAGCTCTACCAATAGCTTTTATGGCTCTATCTTGTCCTACCACCTCTTCTCTTAGCTTATCTTCAACATGAAGAACCTTCTCTTTGTCTGATTGAAGCATTTTTGTAACAGGGATTCCTGTCCATCTACTAACAATGCTAGCAATCATCTCTTCATCAACACTATTTTTCAAAAGTGTTCCAGCCTCTACCATAGCCTCCCACTGCTTTTTAAGCTCCTCTTCTTGCTTTAAAAGCTCAGGGATTCTTCCATACTCAATCTCAGCTGCCTTGTTAAAATCGCTATTTTTCTTAGCAATCTCAGCCTCTCTTTTTAAGTTTTCAAGCTCAGATTTTAACTTTGCAATCTTTTCAAATACCGCCTTTTCATTTTCAAACTGAGCCTCAAGCTTTTGCATCTTCTCTTTGGCATCACTTAGCTCTTTTTCAATCTCTTCTAATCTTTTTTCATTCTTTTTGCTCTTCTCCATCAAAAGAGCCTCTTTTTCAACCATAAGTGTGCTTATAAGCCTTTTTACCTTACTAAGCTCAGTTGGCTCACTCTCGATTTGCATTTTAAGCTCAGCTGCTGCCTCATCTATAAGGTCTATCGCTTTATCTGGCAAAAATCTATCTGTTATGTATCTATCACTGAGTTTTGCTGCTGCTACAAGTGCGCTATCTTGGATGTTTACACTATGGTGAGCCTCTAGTGACTCTTTTAATCCCCTCAAAATCTGCAAGGCCTCATTTATGCTAGGCTCATCTACCTTTACAGGTTGAAATCTTCTTTGAAGAGCTGTATCTTTTTCAAAGTGCTTTCTATACTCTTTTAGAGTTGTAGCACCAATTGTATGAAGCTCTCCTCTTGCAAGAGCCGGCTTTAGGATGTTTGCAGCATCCATACTTCCCTCACTAGCTCCAGCTCCAACTATGGTGTGAATCTCATCTATAAAGAGGATTATATTTCCATCTTTTTTTACCTCTTCGATAACAGCCTTTAATCTATCTTCAAACTCACCTCTATACTTAGCTCCAGCAATAAGAGCAGCCATATCAAGTGCAATTACTCTTCTGTTTTGCAAGCTAACTGGCACCTCTTTAGCTGCAATTCTTTGAGCAAGACCCTCTACAATCGCCGTTTTACCGGTTCCTGGCTCACCTATAAGGATTGGGTTGTTCTTTGTCTTTCTTATGAGGATTTGCATCATTCTTTGAATCTGCTCATCCCTTCCTATCACAGGATCAAGCTCACCCTCATTTGCCTTTTGAGTTAGGTCTATACCATATTTACTAAGAGCCTCTAGTGTCTCTTCGGCACTTTGAGAGTCAATCTTCTTTCCACCTCTTAGAGCTTCAAAATTCTTTTTAAACTCAAGTATATCTACATACTTTGCAAATATATCTTTAAAGCTATCTAGGTTAGCTAGTAGCCAAGTATCAACAGCTAAGTAGCTATCACCAAGCTTATTCATTAATCCTTCTGCATTGTTTAGTGAATCAACTAGCGCTCTTGAGATTTTGATATTTTCTTTAGTTACTGTTGAAACTTTTGGTAGTTTATCAACTAAGCTCTTAACCTCAAGCTCTATCGCAGATTTATCAACTCCCATTTTATTAAATACTTGATTTAAAATTGATTCGCTATTAGTTATAAGTGCCCATACTACATGTAAAGGTGTTACTTCACTGTTTTTATTGTGCAGTGCTAAACTAAGTCCGCTCTCTATTGATTGAGTCATTTGGTGTGTTAATTTCTCAAATATATTTCCGTTGTTCATTTTTTCTCCTTTTTATTTAACTGTCTCCTTTCTTGGAGGCAAAGCCCCCAAGAAATTCCTCTCACTAAAGCACGAGCTGACGCTCTGTAAGAGTTTTTTAACTGTCTCCTTTCTTGAAAGCATTGCCCCCAAGAAATTCCTCTCACTCTTGTAAAGTAAAGCGGTTGCTAAGCAATTACTCTCTTAGAGAAAGCACAACCTTGCGGTCATAAAGCTTTTGCCTAATTATGCTAAAGTTAATTTGATGTAATTATACAACTTTAGTCTATCTTTGTCAAGTTTTTTAAGTAAATTTATTTATATTTACTCTTTTAATTAATTCATCTTTCTATTTTATAGACTTTTTATAATATTTCTTATATAATCTACTCCTTTTTAAAATAGGAGAATTTTATATGAAAAATATTAAACTTTTTGGAGTCGGATTTATAGTTACGCTCTTTGGCACAACTATACTCTTTTCAAATGCTTTTACAACAGAAAATGAACAGAGTAGACTAGGTGCTTTAGCTAAATATACAAAGGTTTTAAGCACAGTTGAAAAGTATTATGTGGATGATTTAAACTTAACTGATATCATAGATAAATCTATAAAGGGATTGTTATCAAACCTAGATGCACACTCATCATATCTTGACGCATCACACTTTAAAGATTTAAAAATTCAAACAGATGGAGAGTTTGGAGGGCTTGGCATAACAATTGGTATGAGAAATGGGGCACTTACAATCATAGCTCCAATGGAAGGAACTCCAGCAGATAAAGCAGGAGTAAAAGCAGGAGATATAATCTTAAAAATAAACGATAAATCAACCCTCAATATGACCATAGATGAAGCTGTTGGCATAATGAGAGGTAAACCAGGGACATCTCTTACGCTAACAATAGTAAGAGAGGGAGAGAGCAAACCCTTAGTTATTCCTATAACAAGAGATATTATAAAAATTGACTCAGTCTATACCAAAACAATAGAAAATGAAAATATACTCTACATAAGGGTGACCAACTTTGATAAAAATGTTGTTACAAAAACAAAAGAGGCAATTAGTAAAAATAGAGACATAAAAGGGATAATTATAGATTTAAGAAACAATCCAGGAGGGCTTTTAAACCAAGCGGTTGGATTGGTTGATCTTTTTGTAGACAAAGGGGTAATTGTATCTCAAAAGGGAAGGTATAAAAGCGAAAATAGTGAATATAAAGCCTCAAGTGCTGGAACCATAAAAGATTTACCTCTTGTTATCTTAGTAAATGGTGGAAGTGCCAGTGCTAGTGAGATTGTAAGTGGCTCCTTACAAGATCACAAAAGAGCTATAGTTGTTGGAGAAAAAACATTTGGCAAAGGAAGTGTCCAAGTAATTTTACCTCTTAATAACAAAGAAGCCATAAGGCTAACTATAGCTAGATACTACCTACCAAGTGGAAGGACAATTCAAGCTATTGGTGTTACTCCAGATTTAACAGTTTATCCAGCTAAAGTTCCACACAAGACAAATGAATTTATCATCAAGGAGAGAGAATTAAAAAAACACTTAGAAGAAGAGCTTAAAAAGGTCGATACCAATACTACTAAAAAGAGTACACAAAAAGAGAAGAAAAAAGATAAAAAAGAGATTATAACACAAGATGATGTATTAGAGGATTTGCAACTCAAAAGCGCAATTGATGTTATAAAAGTATTAGACATAAAAAGAGCTAAGTAGCCAAGGAGATATAGCAATGGAAAAACTTGATTTAGTATATGAGGGAAAAGCAAAAAAGCTTTTTTCCTGTGAAGATGGAGATCTACTGATCGCAGAGTTTAAAGATGACTTAACTGCAGGAAATGCTGCTAAAAAGGGCTTTCAAGAGGGAAAAGGTGCACTTAATTGTAAAATTTCCAACCAAATTTTAAAACTATTGGAAGAGTATGGCATAAATACTCACTTAGTAAAAATATTGGACGATACTCATCAACTCATAAAAAAGGTAAACATTATACCCATAGAGGTAGTCGTTAGAAATGTTGCTACTGGCTCACTCACAAAAAGGTTGGGCATAAGTGATGGCAAAGTACTTCCTTTTGCTTTGGTTGAGTTTTACTACAAAAATGATGATTTAAACGATCCGCTACTAAATGATGAACACTGTATAATGCTTGATCTAGTAAAAAGTGAAAGCGATTTAGAAGAATTAAAAAGATTGGCTAGAGAGATCAACTCTATATTAAAAAGGTTCTTTGCATCAAAAAATCTGACTTTGGTAGATTTTAAAGTGGAATTTGGAACAGACAAAGATGGTAATATACTATTAGCTGATGAAATTAGTCCAGATAGTTGTAGATTTTGGGATAGCAAAACAAATGAAAAATTAGATAAGGATGTTTTTAGACAGGATTTAGGTAGCGTAAAAGTTGCCTATGAAGAGGTACTAAATAGAATTTTAAAAGGATAGAAAACAATGAAAGCAGTAGTAAACATTCAACTAAAAGAGGGAGTTTTGGACCCGCAAGGAAAAGCCGTGCATCATGCACTTAGCTCTTTACACTTTGATGAGGTAAAAGATGTTAGAGTTGGCAAACAGATAATACTTCAACTTGATGATGAAGATGAACAAAAAGCTTCAAATAGAGTTAAAGAGATGTGTGAAGAACTTTTAGCCAATACCGTCATAGAAAATTATGAGATAGAGATAGTAAAATGAAGATTGCAGTAGCTGTTTTTCCAGGAACTAACTGTGAGATAGATACAAAGTATGCTTTTGAAAAACTAGGCGCAGAGGTAGAACTTGTTTTTCATAAAGAAGAAAAGTTACCAAATGGCACCGATTTAGTTGTACTACCAGGTGGATTTAGCTATGGAGATTATCTAAGAAGTGCTGCAATTGCAAAATTTTCACCTATTATGAATAGTGTGATAGATTATGCAAAGAGTGGTGGAAAAGTTTTAGGAATTTGCAATGGTTTTCAAATGTTACTTGAAACAAGACTACTTCCTGGAGCTATGAAAAGAAATGCAAATGTACACTTTATATCAAAATTTCACCATTTAAGGGTGATTAACAACGAAAATGATTTTTTAAAAAAACTAAGCATAGGTGATGTTTTAAACATCCCTATAGCTCATGGTGAAGGAAATTACTTTTTAGATAAAATTGCTCTACAAGAACTTTATGACAATAACCAAATTTTACTAAAATATTGTGATGAAAATGGTATTGATAAAAATCCAAATGGTTCAGTTGATTCTATAGCTTGTATTTGCAATAAAGAGAAAAATATTTTTGGACTTATGCCTCACCCTGAGAGAGCTGTCGATACACTTCTTGGTTCAGAAGATGGCATAAAAATGCTACAAGGTCTTTTGGATAGCAAATGAGCTTCCTTTTGACTAGACTATTTGTCATTTTTAGTCTGATATCTTGTTTAAGCGCTGAAGATATTTTTATATCGGTTTATCAAGATGCCAACGAGACAAATTTGACAAATAGCTTAACTTCAAATAGCAATGAAGAGTCAAATAAAACAAATGTAAAAAGAGACACAGCTAGACTTAAAAATCAAAAGTCAATTTTTTTATCTTTTGAAGAGATTCCAAAAAGAGTATATCTACACGAGATTTTTACTATAAAGGTAAAAGCAATCATAGCAACAACAGAGTTTGAAGAGCTAAAAACAGTCATAAAAGATACTAGCAACCTTGATGTTTTAAACAAACAAAGCAATTGGAAGTGGTATAGCGATAACATCTTTTACAATACTTACTACATAAAAACAAAAGAGATCAATGCCTCTCTTCCTGCAATAGAACTAATTGCTTTAGAAAATGGTAAAAAAATCGACAGCGCAACTCTAAACCCAGAACCGTTAAATATAATTAAACTAAATGGTACAAAATATTTCAGTGGAGTTATAGCAGAGTCTTTAAAAGTGCTAAAACATAAAACAACACAATTTGATGATCAAAACAACATAATTGTTATTGAGATGGAAGCATTTCTCTCTAATTTAAAAGATTTTAAACTAAAATGGGTTATAAAAGATGGCATAGACTCTTCTAAAACCATACTTCCTAAAACTCAAATATATTATTATGCTATTATTCCAAATTATATAAAAAAGTTTGATTTTACCTACTTCAATAAAAAAACAAATAAGTTTAAAAAGATTTCTCTACCCATAGTAGTTGATAATGAGGAGATTAGCACACAAATAGATTTAAATCCTGCTCATAGCTCCCTAAAAGTATATAAAAATATTTTGTATGCTTTAGTAGCAGTTATACTTTTACTACTACTTATAAAAAGAAGAAAAATCATATACATTATTATGCTTCTACTACTAATTGCACTCTTTATAGATGATAAAAATATATTTAAAAGCATAAAAATTGAGCAAGGAACAAATCTACAGATATTACCTACTCCAAAATCAACCATATTTTACAAAACCGATAGAACACTATATGCAACAAAACTAGATGAAAGAGGCAACTACATAAAAGTGATGCTACCAAATGGAAAAATTGGATGGATAAAGGAGACAAATGGCAAAGATTAGAGGGATATACCTAATTTTAGAATTTGTTATAACTGTACTTATGGTTATACTTTTTCTCTATCTTTTTCCCAAAAAAAGCCACAAGATAAGAAGAACTTGGGCAAGATTACAAACTTTTCTTATGGGTTTTAAAATAAAAGAGGTAGGAAAACCAGATTTAGAGGCAAAACTACTCATAATGAATCATCAAAGTGTAGTCGATATAATAGCTCTTGAAGCTATTTATCCAAAAGATGAGTGCTGGGTAGCAAAAAAAGAGATAGAAGACATACCGCTTTTTGGGTACATCATAAAAGCTCCAAAAATGATTTCCATAGATAGAAATGATAAACGCTCCATCGTAAAGATTATAAAACAGGCAAAAGAGAGGATCAAGGATGGTCGAGTCATCTCAATCTTTCCTGAGGGAACAAGAGGTGATGGCAAGAAATTATTAAAGTTTAAGAGTGGTGCTAAGATTATAGCTGAAAAACTAAATTTAAAAGTTCAACCAATTCTTATACTAAACTCAAGATATATTTTTGATTCTAAAAATTTAACAGCACATAGTGGAGAGGTTACAGTGATTTATTTAGATAGTATAGATCCAAAAGAGGATGAAAATTGGTTTGAAAATATGAAAAAAAATATGCAAAAGAGGTTAGACAATGAGTTGGCAAACAATCTTAGCAATAGGTAGTGGAGGTTTTATTGGAGCAATTTGTAGAGCATACCTAAATGGCTTGGTAAACAAAAACATCCCACATGATCTACCCTTTGGCACACTAAGTGTAAATATTTTAGGCAGCCTCATTCTAGGTGCACTTTTTGCTCTATTTAGCAACACTTCTATCTTTAGTCTACACATTAAATCTTTTTTATCTACCGGTATGATGGGTGCTTTAACAACTTATTCAACATTTGCATTGGAAACATTTTGGCTTTTTAATGCAGGTAATATAATCTTGGCACTAAGCAATATAGTTTTAAATGTCGTTGGAACACTAGTAGCTGCTGGTATTGGATATAGGGGTATCATATACTTTTTAAAATAATTGGCAAAGCTCTGTTTTTAATCTTCCATGCCAACTCTTTACAACTCTCTTCATTTTCATCATCAATTACTGGAAAATCCATATGAATTGTTGTTACTCTTCTTGGAAATTGTGGACAAAGTTCACGAGAGTGTGAGCATATCGTAACAATCAAATCAAAATCCTCTTTAACAACATCTTTAAGAGTCCTAGGAGATAGCTCATCTATATTGACTCCCTCTTGATTTAAAATTTTTATAGCATTTTGATTGATTTTTTCATTCTCTTCTAAGCCTGCGCCTATAAACTCTATCTCTTTATCACTATTTTTTCTCAAAATTCCTTCAGCCATAACTGCTCTACAAGGACTTCCAGAGCTTAATAGAAGTACCTTTTTCATAACTTTTCCTTATAGTAAATGATTTCTTGCAGTATACAACTAAATAGTTAAAAATGATATAAAAAAATTTTTTTACTTTTTTAACTTGATACTTATAAACTAAACTTTAATTATGATTATATACTAAAGTTTATTGCTTTTTTTTATTTATTTTGCTATCATTCCAAAAAAATAATTAGGAGGAATAGATGGCAAAACATCAATTTCAAACAGAGGTAACACAACTACTTGATTTAATGATTCACTCACTATATTCAAACAAAGAGATCTTTTTAAGAGAGCTTATCTCAAATGCCAGTGATGCACTAGATAAGCTAAATTACTTAACTCTAACAGATGAAAAGTTTAAAAGTTTGGAGTTTAAGCCAAGAATTGATCTAAAGATAGACAAAGATGCTAAAACTTTAACTGTTAGTGATAATGGTATTGGTATGAGTGATGATGATTTGGTTGCAAATTTAGGAACTATCGCT
>Ga0256840_1004657_pt1 | contig 10166 bp, 9 predicted proteins | sample 355202metaG_FD_185969 | JGI IMG/M metagenome (GOLD analysis project Ga0256840, IMG submission 185969) | Hydrothermal vent microbial communities from Mid Atlantic Ridge, Atlantic Ocean - 355-202 | ecosystem: Environmental > Aquatic > Marine > Hydrothermal vents | place: Atlantic Ocean: Mid...
ATGCATAATATAAAATCAAAAAAAATACTAATAACCAATGATGATGGCTTTGATTCTCCTGCTCTTTTGGCACTCAAAGAAGCCTTAGAACCTCTAGCAGAAATCATAACCGTTGCTCCTACTTTAGAAAAATCGGCTTGTGGACATTCACTAACACTGACTAAACCTTTACGTTTTGTAGAATTAGAACCAAATTTTTATAAACTAGATGATGGAACGCCCACAGATTGTGTCTTTTTGGCATTACATAAAATATATAAAGAGACTAAGCCTGATTTAGTCATTTCAGGCATTAATATTGGGGCAAATATGGGCGAAGACATTACCTACTCTGGAACAGCAAGTGGGGCGATGGAAGCCGTGCTTCAAGGGGTTCCTGCCATTGCTATTTCACAAGATTTTTCAGATGATTTAAGAGAAAAAGAGGGTTTTAACTATGCACTAGCGATGCAGAGTATTAAGCAAATCGTTCAAAAAATCTTTGAAGGTACTTTTCCCTTAGCACCTCGTAAATTTTTAAATATCAATATTCCTGCACTTGCTCCAAATGATGCCAAAGGCTTTAAAGTAACACGCACAGGTAGCCGTATCTATACGCATGATGCTGATGCACACACTAACCCAAGAGGACAAGAGTATTTTTGGATTGGGCTTGTCAATCATCAATGGAGAGAGAGTAAGGGTCTAATGACCGATGTTGAAGCAGTCAAGAGTGGCTATGTTTCTGTAACGCCCATTCATTTAGACATGACATCACATCATGATATTGAGGAGTTAGAGCAATGGATTTAAGATTTCAGCGATGTGAACTACTCTTTGGTAAAGAGGATTTTGCCAAAATTCAAAATGCAAAGATACTCATTTTAGGCGTAGGAGGGGTTGGTTCTTATGCACTTGACTGTCTTTTTCGTTCAGGGGTTTCAGACATTACAATTTTGGACTATGATGTCTATGATGAGACCAACCAAAACCGACAAATTGGCTCTGAAGCAGTGGGGGAATACAAAGTAGAAGCACTTAAAAAACTCTACCCTTGCATCAAAACCATAAACCAACAGATGGACATGGCATGGGTAGCTGAGTTTGACTTTGAGCCTTATGATTTAGTACTTGATTGTGCTGACACCACTAAAGTTAAAATTGAAGTGGCTAAGAAATGTTACAAAAAACTCATTATGTCTTTTGGTTCAGCAAAACGTTACGATGCATCTAAAATTGAAGTTGCTTCCATTTGGAAAAGTCATGGTGATGCTTTGGGACGAAAAATAAGAAATGAATTAAAAAAAGCGAAGTTTGATAGAAATTTTACAGTAGTCTTCTCACCTGAAGAGGACAAATGTAAAGAGAAAGGTTCTTGTGTAGCCGTAACAGGAGCCACAGGGCTAAGCGTTTGTTCTGAAGCGATTAAGAGGATTTTAAAAACTCAATAGCCTTTTGAACACAGGCATCAATCAAAGGCTCATCGGCGACGACATAGGCACAATAATGAGGCAGATGTTTTCGCGTAGCTTCTCCAATTAAGATGGCAGTATAAGAACTTTTCCACTCAAAGTTTTTAAAAAAACAGTTAATCGTAGAGGGAGAAGTAAAAATAATAAGGGCATTGGCTTTTGGTCTTTGACTTTTATCATACTGAACACAAGAAGTTTCATAAATAATCTGTTCTTCTAAAAATAACGTATGTTTTTCCAAATAGGATTTAGTGTCAAATGAAATCTTTTTGGGTCGTAAATAGAGCATTTTTTTATCTGAAAAATGCTCTATTATATCTTGTGCCAAGTGTTCACCATAAAATGATTTTGGGTGATAAATCACTGTTCCACCTAACTCTTCTATCTTTTTTTTGGTAGCTCCACCAATGGCAATACAAGGATAATGTTTCCAATTTTCATCTATGCTATTGGCTGAGACAACGGCTTGTTTTGAAGTAAACAGCAAAGTATCACATAAAGAAAAATCTATGCGATTTGTACTTAAAGCAAAAGTTATCATAGGCAAAGAAACCGTCCCCTCTTTTTTTAAAGGAGAGAGCAAATAGATTAATCTTGACATAATCTCTTAGAAGCTTCTAAATACTCTTCATTGGTATAAACATCATTATAAGGGTCATAATGTGGTGTGATTAACCAAGCTTTTTTACAATCTAAGCGTCTAATTTTATCTTCAATATTGTCTGAAATTCTATGGGCATCTACCAGATACATTTTAGGGTGAAAGACCAAATGATACTCTATAAAATTGATTGTACCATCGGTTCTTGTTTTTAACCAATGATAAGAGGTTACCTCTTCATCATTCTCTAAAATTTCATGTATCTTTTGAACTATCGCATCATCTAAAGCTTTGTCCAACAAAATCTCTATCCCCTCAACAATAATTTCATATGCTGAATAGATAATATAAATCCCAATGGCAAAACCAAAAATAGCATCAACTATCTCTAATCCTGTTAAATAGACTATCCCCAATGCCAAAAGCACAACAGCATTTGCCCAAAGGTCAGTTTGATAATGTAAAGCATCAGACTTTATGACTAAATTGTCAGTCGCTTCTGCCACAGATAAAAGATATTTTACCAACAAAAAAGTCACAATAATCGAAATTACCATCACCCAAATAGCAGGAGTAAGTAGTGTGGTTTGTACACCATGTCTCATTTTATTAATGGCTTCATAAATAATATAAAAACCTGAAAGTGTAATAACCGTTCCCTCAATCACCGCAGCAATGGCTTGAACTTTTCCTTTTCCATACTGAAACTCCTTCGTAGATTTCTCTTCAGACTTTTTAATGGCAAAAAAATTAAAAATAGAAATAATTGTATCAAGCAAAGAGTCAATGGCTGAAGCCAAAACAGCAACAGAACCTGAAGCTATTCCTATTATAAATTTTAACGCTGTTAAACAGATGGCGACAACAGAAGCCATGATGGTTGCTTTTTTTTGTGGGGACATTTTTAACCTTTACTTTTTATTTTCTGCATCAAATCGAGCTTTCATTGTAGGATTTCCATAGGTCAATTTCTTAATGGTTAAATCATTCGCTTTATCATTTGCCAAACGTAAATTTCTATCTGAAGACAACAGTGCCTCTTTGGTTTTTTCTAAATGGCTAATGGTCTTGTCTATTTCAGCAATGGCTGTATTAAACTTTTTATTGGCTAACTCATAATTTTTCGCAAACCCTGTTTTAAACTTCTCTATTTTATCTTCAAAGTTACTAATGTCAATGCTTTGATTTCGCATCATATTGAGTTCTGCTTTATACTCCATAGATTTCATACCTGCATTTCTAAGCAAAGTAATAATAGGAACAAAAAATTGAGGACGCACCACATACATCTTCTCAAACTTATGTGAAACATCAACAATGCCTGTATTATAAAGTTCATTATCAGATTCTAAAAGAGAAACGAGTACAGCATATTCACACTTTTTTGCTTTTCGGTCTTTGTCTAGTTTAGCAAAAAAATCTTCATTCTTTTTCTTAGTCGCTGTCTGTTCATTCTCATTTTTCATCTCAAACATAATGGAGATAATTTCATTGCCCTCTTCATCTTCTTCTCTATAAATATAGTCGCCTTTAGTTCCAGCACTGGCATCGTTATCTTTTTCAAAATAGGCATCTTGAAAACCTATGGCACGGAGTTTATCAAACTCAATCTCACAATGCTGTTCTAAGGTTTCACCCACCATTTTAGTTGAGAGTTTTTGCTTGAAGTTTTTTAAGCGTTCAATCTCATCTTCTCTCATTTTAATCGTCTCATCTTTAACCATAAGCTGAGTATTAAACTGCTCTTTAATCGACTTTTCAAGTAACTCTTTTTTGGTCTCTTCTATTTTTAACGCATTAATAAGGTCATCACGCTCTTTTTTTATGTTTTGAGTCGCTTCTAAAATTTCAAGTTGCTTGGCTGTTTGAGCATTTTCAATTTGAGATTCCATTTGAGATATTTCACTCTCTTTTTCTGCCAATTTTTCAACAAGTTGGGCTTCACTTTTGGCTTTAAGCTCTACCAATAATGCATCTTTATCAGCCAACTCTTTTTGTAAAGCATTTTTAATATGGGCAACAGCCAATTCAACAGCACTCTCTTTTTCTTTCTCTGCAAGAAGTAGTCTATTTTCTAGCTCCTTCTCAAACTCACGGTCACGGACTTGTTTAAGTATATCAGCAAACCCAGCTTCATCTACTTTAAACGCTGTTTTACAATTTGGACAGATAATTTCATTCATTTTTTTATTCCTTAACTTATTGGGGGTATTTTAGCTAAAATACCCCCATGAACCAAACAGAATTTTACACCAAACTTTTAGCCCTACCCCAAGGGGCAAATGATGTTTTCTATAAAGAAAAACGCTATCTGCTCCAAAAGCAAACGCTCTTAGCTGGAAAGCTAATCAAAATATATGCTAAAGAGTTGGGAGGAAATGACATTGTGAGTGGAAACTACTATCCCACCATGAAAGGTGGAATGTTAAAACCTTGCGAGATGTCAGATGCTAAGGTTATTGATTTTGTTTTAAATCTCTTATTGACCTAAAATATAATAGGTTGGTTTTAGCCCTACTTGTTCAATATTAATCTTATATTTTTCTGACCAATGTTTAACCAATTCATTAAACTCATCTTGAATCTCTTTTGAAGTATCGCTACTGCCTTTGATTTTAAAAACATCTTTAGAGTTCGATAAGGCAACAACTCCTTTAATGTGAGCAAGTTCATCATGCAATGAAAGAAGATGTTTTGAAAAATTCTCAAAACCTTTTGTATTGTCAATTATTTTTTTAATTTGTTCTATAGACTGTGCAGTCGTTGCATAACCAAGTTGCATCAAGAGTGCTTCTGGACTTAAATCAATTTGCATTTTGTTCCTTTTAGCTTAAGTATTATTTAATTTATTTGTTCCTGAATTAACGTATAATTATATACTATACTTAACCTAATTTAGATAAAATTAGCCAACAAAATTTAATGGATATATAATATGGACTATTTACAAATTACAGGTGGAACAAAACTTTCAGGTTCTGTTCAAATTTCTGGAGCTAAAAACTCAGCTTTACCCATCATCGCAGCAACTATTCTTTCAGATAAACCTCTCAAACTAACCAATCTTCCTAATGTTGTGGACATTCGTACCCTTCTTAAACTCATTAGCATGTTGGGTGGAACAGTTGAACACAATGACACCGTAGCAAACATTGACAACAGTACCATGAACTCTACCAAAGCAGTTTATGAAATTGTTTCACAAATGAGAGCATCTATCTTGGTTTTAGGTCCACTTTTGGCACGTTTTGGTGAGTGTGAAGTGAGTCTTCCTGGTGGTTGTGCTATTGGGCAACGCCCTATTGATTTGCACTTAAAAGCCATGGAGGCTATGGGTGCTAGCATTGAGATAAAAGGGGGTTACGTAAGAGCCGAAGCACCTAATGGTCTTCAAGGAACTAAAATCGTTTTTGACAAAATTACCGTAGGGGGAACAGAAAACACCCTTATGGCAGCAGCTTTAGCCCATGGAACAACTACCATTGTAAACGCAGCTAAAGAGCCTGAAATTGTACAGCTTTGTGAGATGTTAAGTGATGCTGGAGTAAACATTAAAGGAACAGGTACTTCTGAAATCATCATTGAGGGAACAGGTCAAAAGCCTTTGACTTTTAAAGAAGTAGAGATTATTCCTGATAGAATAGAAGCAGGAACTTACCTCTGTGCTGCAGCCATTACCAACTCAACCATTACCCTTGAAAAGGTTAATCCTACACACATTGAAGCGTCTATTGATAAACTAGAAGCCATGGGTTGTTCTTTTGACATTAATGAAAATAACATTACCATCAATGGAACAAACCGTTTAAATCCTGTCTCACTGATTACCACCGAGTACCCTGGTTTTCCAACCGATATGCAAGCACAATTTATGGCAGTAGCTACCATGGCAATTGGAGAGAGCGTGATTGAAGAGCGTCTCTTTGAAAACCGTTTTATGCATGTGAGTGAACTTAACCGTTTGGGTGCTGACATTTGGCTCAAAGGCTCAATAGCTGCCATTCGACCTGTGGCACAACTCTATGGAGCAGATGTCATGGCAACTGATTTGCGTGCGAGTTCAGCCTTAGTACTAGCAGGATTAGTGGCACAAGGAACAACCAATGTAAGAAGAATTTACCATTTAGATAGAGGGTATGATAACTTAGAGGGGAAACTTTCAGCCTTAGGAGCAAAAATAGAACGTTTAAGTGAGTAGGTGCATTTACTGCACCATTTTTTTATCTTTCAATAACTTTCCAAGGCAAGCCTTGCACCATTAACTCTTCCATAAATGGGTCAGGGTCAAACTCTTCCATATTGTAAACGCCTTTTTCTTGCCATTTTTTCTCTAATAGTAGTTTTGCCCCAATCATTGCTGGAACACCTGTGGTGTAGCTCACTCCTTGGCTTAATACCTCTTCATAACACTTTTGATGGTCGCTTACTTGGTAAATGTAAACCGTTTTTTCTTTGCCATCTTTAATGCCCTTCGCATAAATTCCAATATTGGTCTTTCCTTTGGTTCGCTCACCTAGCGTAGCAGGGTCAGGTAAAAGGGTGGCTAAAAACTCCATAGGGATTATCTTTTGCCCTTTATGTTCAACCTCTTTAATACCAAGCATTCCCACATTTTCCAAACATTTCATGTGGGTCAAATAACTCTCTCCAAAAGTCATAAAAAAGCGAATGCGTTTCAATCCCTTAATATGCTTAATGAGCGATTCCATCTCTTCATGGTAAAGTAGATAAGAATCTTTTTCTCCTATTTCAGGATAATCCCAAACTTGCATAATCTCCATAGGTTTCGTCTCTATCCAAGAACCATTTTCCCAATAACGCCCCTTAGCTGAAACTTCACGAAGATTAATCTCTGGGTTAAAGTTTGTCGCAAAAGCATAGCCATGGTCACCTGCATTACAGTCAAGTATGTCAATGGTATGGATTTCATCAAAGTAATATTTTTGGGCATAAGCACAAAAAACATTGGTCACACCAGGGTCAAATCCAGACCCAAGAAGTGCCATAATATTTGCTTTTTTAAAGGCATCATCTTTTGCCCACTGTTCTTTGTACTCAAACTTAGCTGTGTCAGGGTGTTCATAGTTTGCTGTGTCTAAATAGTCCACACCACAAGCAACACACGCGTCCATAATGGTCAAGTCTTGATAAGGCAAGGCAACATTAATGACAATGTTAGGCTCTATTTCTTCAAAAAGTGTGATGAGGTCTGAAACAGAATCAGCATCAACTTTTTTAGTTTTTATTTCTACTTCTGTTTTCTCTTTAACATTTTGAGCAATGGCATCACATTTAGAAAGCGTTCGACTCGCTAAGGTAATCGCCCCAAAAGTTTCAACATTCATAGCACATTTAAATGCAACAACATTTCCAACACCACCTGCACCGATGATTAGCGTTTTATTTAACATAGTATTTATCCTTTTATAATGAGAATTATAACAAAATATTAACTTAAGATATTTTTATGGAAAATTCGTAACATTATAGCACCAATCACACATCTATTGGAACACTGTACATACAAATTAAACAAGCATCGGTTATAATCAATGCAAATTATATCCATAAGGAAATAGCAACATGAGCATTAAGATACATGAGTATGATGCAGTTATTGTTGGGGCAGGACTGGCAGGTCTAGCAGCAGCAAAAGAGCTAACAGAAGCAGGAAAGAAGACGGCTGTCATTACCAAATTACACCCACTACGAAGCCACTCTGGGGCTGCCCAAGGTGGAATTAACGCTGCCCTTGGTGCAGATGATAGCACCGAACTTCATGAGTTTGACACCGTTAAGGGTTCCGACTATTTGGCAGACCAAGATTGTGTGGAGCTTATGTGTACAAAAGCCCCTGAAACAATTCGTTGGGCTGAAAGAATGGGGGCTGTTTTTTCTCGTAATGAAGAAGGAAATATTGCCATTCGTCCTTTTGGAGGACAATCTCAACCTAGAGCGTGTTATGCTAAAGATAGAACAGGATTAACACTTTTACAAACCATTTATGAACAAGCTCACAGAGCAGGAATTGAAGTATTTGATGAGTGGTATTGTTCTGATCTTATCTATGAAGATGGGAAAGTATCAGGGGTGGTTGCTTACAACATTAAAGATTCACAAGTTGCCATTTTCAATGCAAAAGTGACCATGTTTGCCACAGGTGGACATGGACGTGCTTACCGATTTAACTCCAATGCCCATGCCAACACAGGTGATTCTCTGTCTATTGTCGCCCGTAAAGGTTTACCATTGGAAGATATGGAGTTTGTACAATTCCACCCAAGTGGATTGGGTGGTTCAGGCGTACTCATCTCTGAAGCTGCTCGTGGTGAGGGTGGTCGTTTGTTCAACTCTGAGGGTGAACGTTTCATGACCAAATATGCACCAAATGCGATGGAACTAGCCTCTCGTGATGTTGTAAGTCGTGCCATTATGGAAGAGGTTCGTCAAGGACGTGGTGTAGGAAAAGATGGACAATCTGTAAACATTGACCTTACCCACCTTGACCCTGAAATTATTTTAACCAAACTACCAGAACTTAGAGAACTTGCCATTGCATTCCAAGGTCAAGATATGCTCAAAGAGCCAATTCACATCTCAGCAACAGCACACTACTCAATGGGTGGAATTCCAACCAACATTAACTGTCAAGTAGAAAAAAATGCCAACAAAGAGCTAGTAGAAGGTTTCTACGCTGCTGGTGAGTGTTCTTGTGTTTCTGTTCATGGTGCAAACCGTTTGGGTGCAAACTCAGTACTCGAAGCGATGCTTTTTGGTCGTCACGCAGGGGAAAACATGATTAAAGCCCTTGATGAGGGAATTGAACTTCGTCCTGCTAAAGAGAGTGATGCTAAGGCATGTATTAATGAAATGAATACTTTACTTACCTCAAATGGAAAAGAACGTGTTCCTGCACTTAGAGAAGAACTTCAAATTGGTATGACTAAAAATGCTGGTGTATTTAGAACCAAAGAGTCATTAGAAGAGCAGTTAGCTCTAATTAATGAATTGTTGGTACGATTTAAAGATATTCGCATTGATGACAAATCTAAAAACTTTAACACCGACTTGCAAGAAGCCACAGAGCTAGGTCACATGTTAGAGTTTTCAAAGTTTATTGTTGATGGTGCGTTAAATCGTGAAGAGAGTCGTGGTGGTCACTACCGTGAAGATTTCCCAACAAGAGATGATGAGAAGTTCATGAAACATACTTATGCTTACATGGATAACGATTTTAACATGCGTTCAGAATGGGGTGAAGTAACCCAAGGTAAATTTGAGCCAATGGAAAGAAAATATTAAGGAGCTGATGATGAGTGAAAATATTGCTGGTACATCTACCAGAAAAGTAACCCTAAAAGTATTTAGGTTTAATGCTGAAACTGACTATCTTCCGTCATATAAGCACTACACAATGGAAGTGGGAAAAGATGAGCTAATTCTTGACCTTATGAACAGAATTAAGTGGGAGCATGATGGTTCATTCTCTTACCGTCGTTCTTGTCGTCACGGAATTTGTGGGGCTTGTGCCATTAAGGTCAATGGAAAAGCTACTTTGGCTTGTAAACAAAATGCCATTGAACTTCTTGATATGTTTGACAATGAGATTACGCTAGAGCCTAGTTCAACCAAACGTGCAATGAAAGACATGATTATTGACAAATCAGACTTTTGGGAAAAACATGCTGCGGTTAAACCTTATGTTGTAACCGATGTTGAACCACACCCTACCCAAGAGACCAAACAGAGTATTGCAGAGTTTAACAACTTTTTAGATTCTGACCTTTGTATTCAATGTGGTGCATGTCACTACTCTTGTCCTGCCCTTGAAGTAAATGATGCATTCCTAGGGCCTGCAGCTTTTGCAGCAGCCTACCGATTTACCGTTGATACGCGTGATGAAGCAGGAAAAGAGAGATTACAAATCACTTCTGAATCGGCACAAGGTGTTTGGGACTGTGTAAAATGTTATGAGTGTGCTGAAGCATGTCCAAAAGACATCAATCCAATCGAGAAAATCACCAAACTTCATAATATGCAGTTTGAACAAAATGTAGCTGTTCCAAATGTAGCTACCCGTCACGCAGAAGGTTTCTTGCGTGGTATGAAAAAGA
>Ga0256840_1004658_pt1 | contig 10166 bp, 6 predicted proteins | sample 355202metaG_FD_185969 | JGI IMG/M metagenome (GOLD analysis project Ga0256840, IMG submission 185969) | Hydrothermal vent microbial communities from Mid Atlantic Ridge, Atlantic Ocean - 355-202 | ecosystem: Environmental > Aquatic > Marine > Hydrothermal vents | place: Atlantic Ocean: Mid...
TGATTGATTATGACTTGAATATTACTGGGGTTAGCCGCTTGCTCTTTGCTAAAAGGATAAAACACCAATGGTGTTTCTTGCTTTGAATCTACTCGCGTAGCAGACTGGCTAAATTGGTGTGGCACTATTTGTCCATCCGCACTGAATACGCGCAAGTCGCCATAGTCTCTGCGTTGCATTTTTTCGTACAAAGTTCTGGGTATCTCAATTTCACGCAACGAGGTTTTTGCATCACTCAGCACTGCCGAATGAGCAAAGTTATCTACGCTATAAGGCACAGCAAAAACTGGCACAAAGGATGCAACCAAGGCTAGGAAAACGAATTGTTTAAGCACTTTTTTCACCCTCATTTTCTATTTCAGTATCCGTATCATCAAGCGTTTTATCTGGCAATGGCGCAAAATAACCAATACTGGTGAGTAATATCCCCACTACCAAGAATGAGACGATGCGAGATAATTTCCCCAGTGTTGATAGATCAATAACAAACAATTTTAATACCACTAGCCCAAGCAATACCGCACCTGCCATCCATAAGAAACGAATCATTTTACGGCTAGCATAAACAGTAAGGATAACACCTGACAATGCCCAAAGAATCGAAACAGATGTTTGTACTAAGCCAGAATTGTAAAGAGCTGATCCATTATAATCAATGCCAAACCAATGATGAGCCATTCTAAACAAGGTGACATTCAACCAAAGGAAAACCAAACCTGCAATACCAATAGCAAAGACTCGTTTATTAAATGACTTATTTTTCTCACTTTGGTAATTAAGCACACCAAAGCCATCACTGCTGGCTTGCCACCATTTAAATAATGTGATGAAGATAATCACCGAAACAATATCCAAAGGGTTCAATAATGGAATCCATGGCAACGGATCAGATGCACCTTCACTCCCTAATGCAAATAATGACCAAATCGACATTACCGCTGCCAATGCTATGCCTGTTTGTTGGCGGTACACTTCTTTATGGGTTGAGAAAGGCCAAAACTTAGCTTTTATGATCATCCACAAGGCGATAATTGATGGTACAGTGTACCAAATGCCCATCCAATCTGACCCGCTAGAAAGTTGCTTTTTCAATAACCAAGCACCCTCTACCGTCACTAAAACCACAAGTAACAATAGTAGTAAACTGTGAATAATGGGCTGTATGCGTTGTAATACTTGATACTTTTCTAGCTGCTTTAACAAGAAGTAGTAAGCGGTAAAAACCACAGGCCATGCAATCCAGCCATTATATTGCAAAGGATGGAAATCCATTTCATATTTACTGTAACCAAACTGGGCAAAAGCCAACAGTAAAATCAAACCAAATAAGCCTGTAGCAACAATCCAAGCATGATTCCATTCTGGTTTTATCTTCATCCCAAGTATTGTAAACAGCAAACTGATACCCGCCGTAAATAGGAGTAAGTTTGTCTTAAAGAAATCCATTGGATAATATAAACCCAGCTGATTGACAAATCCACCAAACAACCAAATCAATCCCCAAGCTAGAATAACTGGACTAAAGCCATCCTCCCAACTTTGTCGCCCTTTAAACGATTTGAATAATAAACGAGCAGAAAATATACCCGCAACCGCTACCATTATACTGCTAAAAAATTCACCATTTATAAAGGGTTTGATGTTTGAAACTGTATCTGACGCATGACTAGGGAAGGCATTGAAGTTCGAAAGAAACGCCATGCCTGCGCCCACTTGCAGTATTAAACCAAAGACTCGTACCGACAAGCGATTTTGGCGTGAACCTAACCATAACAATCCTGCTCCTTCTAATGCCCAAGCCGCCGCCGTTTGTGTGGGTGCTAGTGCGAATGGAATTGCCATGGATGCAAAAATTACACCTAATGCCAAAAATGCTTCAGCTAATAACTTTAAGCCGTCACCTTTGCGTTTCCAGATAAACCATGAAAGCACAAGATAGAATGCGCCCATTGCAAAGGATGAAATTGAAACGCCATATTCAAAATTTTGCACCAACGAATACTGCAAGCCCGATGCCGCTAGTGGAACACCAAACAGCAACGTGCCATCCACATAACCACGTAATTTAGGGGGCTGACGTAGCGCAAACAATACAGCTATCAATACATAAAACAAAAAGAAAAGTATTAAGAATGGTTCTGTTGTCGCAAATTTCTCGCTCTCATAGCTGGTAACGCCCCAAGCTGTTCCAATAATAAACGTGAATACAAAGCCTAGTAGATTCAAAGGTCGCCATGCTTTAAACCAGGCTACTGCGACAATTGCTAAATTTAGTAGTGCGTAATAACTGAATAATCCAACATGATTATTTGAACCACTCGATGCCAACACTGGGGCGATAAAACCACCACTAAAACCAAGTACTGCGAGTGATTTTGAATCTTGCAAAACTGCCAGCGCTGCACTAAACATACTGACCACAAATAACAAGCCAAACGCTGCCATCGGCGCAAGTAAATCATAGAGACTGAACGCGGCGTATATATCCAAGTATAAAACACCAATACCCGCACCTTGCAGCAACAACGCATAGGTCTCGTTTTTAAGGCGTAAACGCCAGCCTAAACCGAGCAATGCAATAGCACCAACTACTACGCCAATCAGTCGGTATTCGATGGGGAAAAAACCTTGATCGGATACATATTTTAATAGAAATGAAACACCAAAGAATAAAATGATAATACCAATACGAACGAAAAGATTACCACCCGTGAAGTAGCCTTTTATGGCTTCACCTGCCATATCAAATAAAGAATCAAATTTAGAGTCTTTGGTTAGTAAAGTGTCTTCAACTGACAAAGAAGCTTCAACAGATGCAGCCTTCTTAGCAGCTTGGATTTCACTAAATGATAATGACTTAGAACCGGTTACTTTTCGTTCTTCGAAACCTTCGATATCTGTCGTAACAAATTCTGCTTTCTTCGTTTCTGCCTGCGCCGCTATTATTGATGTCTTTGTAGATGTTTTTGTAGACGCTTTTGCAGGTAACTCAGAAGATGATGTAAAAGTGGGGGGGTGTGCTTCACTGGAGCCTTCATCAACGTTTATTAAGCTATCAATCTCTTCTGTTTGATCTTGAATAAATTGCTGACTAGAAATCGTAGTTGCAGGTGCATCCTGTTTATCAGAATGCGATTGCGACTGACGTTCTGGATTAAGCGCGTTCTTTTCCTGCCACTCTTTTGAGAGTATCGTCCGAAGGGATTTCAGCTCATTTTGAAGATCAAACAATTTCCCAAACACAAAACCCAAAATGGTAGCAATACCAACAACCGTCGCCGCCAAACCATCACTAGATTCTAATGACACCAATATTGAAACAATTAGAAAAACTAACGCAAGCACATATCTCATTTTTTATTCTCATCAAGGCTACACTCTCGCACATGCCTCTCTATTTCTAAGCGTCTGATAATAAGGTAATTATTTACAGTGTGTGGGACTAAGCAAAAAGTATCAGAATATAATTCTGATAGTCTCAAATGATTATACTATTAAAGGAAGGCTAATTATTTCTATAGCATAAAAATATTCTACTTTTATTATTACCATTCTTGCAAAACAAAAGTCATCATTCGAAAAAATAGATTATTACAATCTATATATATACTATGGTTATATGTGTATCGTTTTAGTTTATTACTTATCGTTTAGTCTAAGCTTATACAGAGGTCATTCTTTCTAGGTTTGTTAAAAAGTGACAATAAGAAAGTAAGTACCTCAACAAGCACTAATAAACTTGATATGGAGATAATGATAATGTTTATAAAAATGATACCTTTAACTATAGCTATAACGGTCGCCTTGACGTCAAGCTCTACCGCTATTGCAGAGCAAGCCAAAACGGCTGACTTTTGGTGGCCCAATCAATTAAATCTCAATCCCCTTCGACTTCATTCTGCTGAATCTAATCCATTAGGGAGTGAATTTAATTATGCAAAACAATTTAAATCACTTGACATTAATGCTGTCAAAAAAGACATTAAAGAAGTACTGACAACCTCACAAGATTGGTGGCCTGCTGATTTTGGTAACTATGGTCCGTTCTTCATCCGCATGGCTTGGCATAGTGCAGGGGTTTACCGTATATTTGATGGTCGAGGTGGAGCTTCTGGCGGTCAACAACGGTTTGAACCACTCAATAGCTGGCCCGACAACGTTAATCTTGATAAGGCGCGTCGTCTACTTTGGCCAATCAAACAAAAATATGGAAGTAAAATTTCATGGGCTGACCTGATGGTTTTAACAGGCACTGTTGCCATGGATTCTATGGGATTTAAAACATTTGGTTTTGCGGGAGGTCGTGAAGATGATTGGGAACCAGAGTTAGTAAACTGGGGGCAAGAAAAAAAGTTTCTATCAGATGCAAAACGCTACAGTGGTGACAGAAAGCTAGACAAGCCACTTGCCGCCGTTCAAATGGGGCTTATTTATGTCAACCCAGAAGGTCCTGCGGGTAATCCTGACCCTGTGTCTGCGGCAGCAGATATTCGCACTACCTTTGCACGCATGGCAATGAATGATGAAGAAACGGTTGCTTTAATTGCTGGAGGTCATACCTTTGGTAAATCACATGGTGCTAAAAACCCTAAAGATTGCGTGGGTGCAGAACCTGCCGCTGCGGGTGTTGAAGAGCAAGGTTTAGGATGGATAAATAAATGCGGTACTGGTAAAGGAGGAGATACTATTTCGAGTGGTTTAGAAGGTGCTTGGACTATTACCCCAACAGCATGGAGTATGAATTTCCTTCAAAATCTGCTTAATATGGAATGGAAAAAAACAAAAAGCCCCGCTGGTGCAATTCAATGGACACCTAAAAATGCGAAGGAGGTAAAATTTGTACCTGATGCACACGATTCATCTAAACGCCACGCACCCATGATGTTCACAACAGATTTAGCACTTAAGTTTGACCCAAGTTACAGAAAAATATCGGAGCGCTTCTTAAAAAATCCTGAAGAGTTCGACCTTGCTTTTGCTAAGGCTTGGTTCAAACTGACCCATCGTGATATGGGCCCTCGTTCACGTTATCTTGGTGTTGATGTACCAAAAGAAGCGTTAATATGGCAAGACCCTATTCCCGCTGTAAATTATAGTTTGGTGAATGACAGTGATATTAAAAATTTGAAGAAAAACATTCTAAACTCTGGTTTAAGCACCTCTCAGTTAGTAAAAACGGCATGGGCATCTGCCGCTAGCTTTAGAGGAACAGATATGCGGGGTGGTGCTAATGGTGCACGTATTCGTCTTGAACCACAGGTTAATTGGGAGGCTAATGACCCTACTGAGTTAACAAAAGTACTGAAAGTTTTGGAGAATATCCAAAAAGACTTCAACTCAAAATCTACTGACAAGCAAGTTTCACTGGCGGATTTAATCGTCCTAAGTGGCTCTGCTGCCATTGAAAAAGCAACAGAAGATGCGGGTTATCAGGTGATTGTACCTTTTGAGCCTGGGCGTGCAGATACTACCCAAGCGCTAACCGATGTTAAATCTTTTGCTGTACTTAAGCCGACAGCTGATGGATTCCGTAATTATTATAGTTCAGATAATACACAATCACCTGCAGAGATGTTGATTGAAAAGGCAAACTATCTAACATTAACCGTTCCTGAAATGACGGTGCTTGTCGGCGGTATGAGAACGCTGAATACGAATACTGGAAGCTCTTCAAATGGCGTATTCACAGATAAACCAGAAACGTTGAGCAATGATTTTTTTGTGAATTTGCTTGATATGTCTACAAAATGGACAAAGTCCGCTAAAGTTGAGGGACTTTATGATGGCGTTGACCGTAAAACAGGGGTTAGCAAATGGACAGCTACTCCTGTAGATCTTATGTTTGGGTCTAATGCTGAATTGCGCGCTATTTCAGAAGTCTATGCCTATAATGATTCAAAAGAAAAATTCATAAATGATTTTGTGAATGCTTGGGTTAAAGTCATGAGACTTGATCGTTTTGATCTTGATGACAGTAAGTGGCTAGAAATCAAAAGCTTATTGAAATAATACGATCCTAAAAATAAGTCACTATAGGATTAGCGAGTCAAGCTCGTGAATCCTATAGTATTAACATCTACCCCTCCACTACTTAAATTTCTATCTCTTTAGATGTCAGCTCACGCCATTCACCTTCCGCGAGAACCTTATCCAATGTGATCTCTGCAATTTTCTCACGGTGTAATTTCACTACATGATTGCCAACAGCCGCCAGCATTCTTTTAACTTGATGGTATTTACCTTCGGAGATTGTCATGCGGATTTTCTGATTTCCCTTTTTATCTCCAAGATTATCACTAAGGATTTCTATCTCAGCAGGTAGCGAGCGTTTCTTTTCTTTTTTGAGTTGCACACCCTCGTTGAGGATTCTGATTTGATTTTCGGTGATGGGAGAGTCTAGCTCAACCAAATATACTTTTTTATGATTATGTTTGGGGGATGTGATGCGGTGTAGCCACTGACCGTCATCCGTAATTAATACCAAGCCTGTGGTATCAATATCTAAACGCCCTGCTATGTGTAGTGTGTCTTGCCTTGGTAGAAATAGTGAATCAAATACCGTGGGGTGATCTTTGTCTTTATTGGCGCAAACTATGCCTGCCGGCTTGTTAAACATGATGTAGCGTGGCTGGACTTTGTTTACCACCACGCCCATGTATTCCACATTGGACTCATCAGTGACTTGTTGGGCTGCATTTTTGGTGATTACTCCGTCAATCTTTACTTTTCCGCCTCGAATGGCGAATTTTGCTTGTGAGCGAGTGAAGGATGTGGAGTTTGAGATTAGTTTGTCTAGGCGCATAATATTTAAGTTCTGCTACTTAATCATCGAATGACCTAGTATTTCTACTGCAAATACACCAACAAAAAGAAATACTAATAAATTCAAAATGGAAAATAATACCCTGCCTACTTTTCTTTCAGAGTTAAAGGAAAGATAAAACAATATTGAAGATATATTAATACTTATAATCACGGCTGTTGCGGCAAGAACCATAAAAACAGGTTCTTTAATCCCAAGAATTTTCCCACTCAATACAGCAGACACAAGCAATATAATTACTGCCGACACATAAGGTGTTAATAATAATTTCTTCATAAAGGCTACACCTTAAACCTGCTTATAAATCCCATCAAACATCATAAGGGTTTCTAACAATCATCGTATGATCACGATCAGGTCCCGTAGAAATAATATCAGCAGGCACTTCTAACAATTCTACCATTCGTTTAAGGTAGGCTTTTGCCTTTTCTGGCAAATCATCATATTCCGTAATGCCAAACGTCTTGCTCATCCAACCTTCGTGCTCTTCGTAGATTGGTGTGCAACGTGCAAAGTCTGTTGTGTTGATGGGTGGAACTTCCATGCGCTCACCATCAAGTTCATAGGCTACACAGATTTTGATGGTTTCAACGTCATCCAACACATCCATCTTAGTTACACAAATACCAGTGATACTATTAATTTGCATAGAACGGCGAAGTGCAACTGCATCCAACCAGCCACAACGTCTATCACGACCTGTCGTTGCACCTTGCTCATGCCCTACTTCGGCGATGTGCGCACCAATATCATCAAACAACTCTGTTGGGAATGGACCAGAACCTACACGTGTTGTGTAAGCTTTAGTAATCCCTAGTACATAGTCTAAATTCTTTGGACCAACGCCAGAACCAGTACACGCGCCACCAGCAGTTGTGCTTGATGAGGTTACATACGGGTAAGTTCCGTGATCAATATCGAGTAATGTGCCTTGTGCACCTTCAAACATGATATTTTTGCCAGCCTTGCGTAACTTGTGCAACATATTGGGCACGTCTACCACCATTGGACGCAGTTTTTCTGCCATAACGAGGCTTTCTTCTAAGACTTTTTCGTAGCTAACTTCTTCAGCTTTAAAATAGTTTTTAAGCATGAAGTTATGATATTCCATCACTTCTTTTAACTTTTCGGTGAAACGCTCGGTGTTTAATAAATCACCTAAACGCAATCCACGACGAGATATTTTATCCTCATACGCGGGTCCAATTCCTCGACCCGTTGTGCCAATAGCTTTATTACCACGCGCAACTTCGCGCGCCATATCTAAGGCGACATGATAAGGAAGAATTAGCTGGCAAGCCTCTGAAAGCATTAAGCGCTGAGTCGCTGGCACGCCTTCTTTTTCTAGCATTTCTAGTTCTTCTAGCAATGCATCAGGTGCTAGTACGACACCGTTTCCGATAATACAATCAATACCTTCGCGTAAAACGCCAGAGGGAACAAGATGTAAAACAGTCTTCTTGCCATCAATCACTAAAGTATGGCCCGCATTATGACCACCTTGAAAACGTACCACGGCAGAGGCTTCTTCGGTTAAAAGATCAACGATCTTTCCTTTCCCTTCATCACCCCATTGGGTTCCTAGCACTACGACATTCTTTCCCATTTTCTATTCTCTCTAGTAACTTTTCAACTTAACTTTTAATAACTAATGTTTAAGGAATCTCTGAATAACCTAGCTGAATTCTGGCAACGCCAAGTTTTCAAGTTCGAAGCATTGATTTTAAGCATAGCCATTCTATGGTTAAAATCAATAACGAAGAAATTGGAAACTTGGCTAAGCCGCGCTAGCTAATAAAGAAAGGCGAGCTTCCTTAAAGCGACACGACGACCCAATCGCCATCCTTCTTTTCAATTATTCGGTTACAACCTTGTTGTGCTGGCGTAAACGTCATTACTTCGGTTAACTGACGAATAACCTGTTCACCTTGCGCGCGTAAATCATCAATCACAACATCCAAGGCTTTATCCATTGCACCACCCCCAACATAGGGAGCTAAAATACCATTTACACCCAATGAATTTACTAAGGTTGTAGACTCAAATGACAGGTTTGCCAAAGTACGTAAATCGGTGCTAAAGCCAATGGCTGGACGGTTATTACCAAAAGCTTCGCCGATACCATCATAACGCCCGCCTTGCGCAATACAAGCACCACGACCTGGCAAGTAAACCATGTACATGATCCCAGTGTGATAAGCGTATCCACGCATTTCAGCAATATCTATATGCAAAGTTAGATCAGGGAACGTTGAGCCTAACAAGTCACTGATATTTTGCAAATGATCTAAGGCATCTAATACCACTTTTCCTGCATTTCTAAGTTTAGTTTTTGCTGATTTGATAAGATCAACAGAGCCACTCAATAATGGGAGTGCCAACAACATATCAGCATCAGATGATGAGAAGCTTTGATCATTTACCCACTTTTCAATTTCAGGAATTGATTTACGCGCTAGCATATCGAAATATTCTTCTTTTTGCTGTTTGTCTAAACCTGTGTGTTCTGCAAGCCCACTGGCGATGCCAACATGACCTAAATCCAGCACTAAGTCATTCACATCAAGGCTATGAAGGGTTTCTAGCATCAAAGAGATGATTTCAAAATCGCTCTCAATGCCTGCATGACCAAATAATTCTGCTCCCACTTGAACAGGAGAACGCGATCCGCCTTGCTCTTCTGAGCGAGTTCGTAAAACTGTGCCCATATAACAAAGGCGATTTACACCTGCGTTTTTATCACCTTTGGATAAATGATGCGCATCGATACGTGCAACCTGTGGCGTAATATCAGCGCGCACACCCATCATACGACCATTTAACTGGTCTGTAATCTTAAAGGTTTGTAAATCAAGCTGCGTGCCCATGCCTGCACGTAAAGATTCTAGATATTCAACCAATGGCGGCATAACTAAACGATAGCCCCACGTCGCGTACAAATCGATTAAATGTCGGCGTAACGCCTCAAGCTTTTCAGCTTCATCAGGTAAAGATTCATTGATTCCGTCAGGGAGTAGCCACGTGTTCATAGTAGATATTTGATTTAGAGTATTTTTAAATAAGGTATAGTAAAACAAGACCCGCAACAATACTTGTCAAGCCAATCTTGCGCAAGGTGCTTTCGGGAGTTTCCATCATTGTTTTATACACTTTTTTGATGCTTGATGGGCTAGCAAACGGCAAAAGCCCCTCAAGAATAAGGAGCAAAGCGAATGCCGTGAGTAATGCTTGCCAGTTCATATAAAAAGTGAATTTAGGAGAACATGGACGCTAAATTAGGCTTATTGCCCATTTTGATTCTTAAAGTATTTGAAGAAGTCTGCATCAGGCTCGATAACCATAA
>Ga0256840_1004659_pt1 | contig 10163 bp, 8 predicted proteins | sample 355202metaG_FD_185969 | JGI IMG/M metagenome (GOLD analysis project Ga0256840, IMG submission 185969) | Hydrothermal vent microbial communities from Mid Atlantic Ridge, Atlantic Ocean - 355-202 | ecosystem: Environmental > Aquatic > Marine > Hydrothermal vents | place: Atlantic Ocean: Mid...
TTCATCCCTTGAAATTAATAGTTTTTTGGGGTAAGGAAAAAAATATAATAATGTTAAGTAAGGAGGAGATGTTTATGCTCGTAAAAGATTGGATGACCAAGCTGCCGCTTAATTTGTTAGAAGATACTTGCGTGGCAGACGCTGCTGAAATTATGTTTAAATCCAACGTAAGACAGATGCCCGTAACGGATAAGAATGGTAAACTCGTAGGTATTGTTTCCGATAGAGATATCCGCGATGCCCTGCCTTCTAAATATTTGCCCGGGGATATTCCTCAAGACCACGGTGGGTTGGCTGCTCTCAAAGTCAAAGATATAATGAGCATTGATCCAATAACTACTCATCCTGAGCAGACAGTAGAGAGCGTAGCTTATATCCTCCAGACCAAAAAAATAGGCGGGCTTCCGGTTTTAGATGATAAAGGTGAATTGATAGGAATTATTACTGAGGTAGATGTTTTTCGTTATTTATGTAAGGTTTCTGGGGTGATGTCTTCAGGCATTCAATTGATTTTTTATTTGCCGGATAATTACGGAGCAACCATTGATCTTTTGTCCGAATTAAAAGGCAAGGAAGTTATTTTACAAAGTGTGCTTACTTCTTATGAAAACGTTGAAGATGGCTATCGCATGGTTTCTATTAACGTTAAAAGTAGCGGCAAAGATACCTTGGAAGAATTTATAGACTTTTTTAAAAACAAATATGATTTGCGTTATTATGTGGTAGATGGTAAGGCGCACAAAATAAAATAAGCTTGGAGTATCCTTAGCACACCTATTTAAGAGCTTTTGGGCATAGTATTGGCCAAGGCTCTTATTTTTTTATCTTTTTTTGTTGTTTGTATTTTTGTTCGTAGGCAAGCAAGTCGTCTTTAAAGTCGTCTAACTGTCTGGCAAGAGCACGAAATTGAAGATGGATTTTTAAAAACGTATCTACTATCAGGGGATCAAACTGCTTGCCCTTTTGTCCTAAAATGTACTCCAAAGTTCCTTGATGTCCCCAGGCAGGTCTGTATGGCCTGTTGGTGCGCATGGCATTGTACACATCTACCAGAGCAACGATTCTGGCACTAAGGGGGATGTCCTCTCCTTTAAGGCCGTAAGGATAGCCGCTTCCATCAAAATGTTCGTGGTGGTACAAACTCACTTCCAAACAAATTTGTAAAAATAATGAACCTGGATTTTTGGCAAGAGCCTTATTTATAATTTGAGCTCCATATAAACAGTGCTCTTTGATTATTTTCCATTCATCTGGAGTAAGATTGGTTTTGGTTAAGATGGATTCGGGAATACGATTTTTACCCAGGTCATATACAGTAACTGCATCTGTTAGTATGGTGATATAATGGCTATTTAATTTTTTTTTGTAATAACCCTGTTTGATTAAATTGGTAGCAAGCAAGAGTGTATACTTTTGGGCTCGATCTAAGTAGTTGAACGAATAGTCCGTTGAAATACTTTCAGAATAGGCCAAAGCCGCGATTAGGGCAAGATATTCTTCTTTAGCGATGGCGGGTTTATCTATCTTGAGGAAAGAATAAATTTTTTTTAGCATAATTTAAAAAAGTAACAAAACTTTTTCCTAATGTTTATCTTGTCTTAACATCTATCTTATTTAATCTATCTTGTCTTGAAAAAAGATAGTTTTCGGAAAATAGATGAGCATATAAACCAAAAAGGGGGCTAGCGCTAGCCCCCTTTTTTAGTCGTGGTCGGGATGAGAGGATTTGAACCTCCGACCCCTTGAACCCCATTCAAGTGCGCTGCCAGACTGCGCCACATCCCGTTAAACTTAATCTTCTATACAAATTAGAATAAATTGTCAATGGATCTATTAATTGATTTTAGTTATTTAGCGAGCTAACATTTTTTGAGGCAAATAAAAGACCAGCTGAGGAAAGGCAGTTAAAATAATAACCATGATAATCATCAAACAAAAGAAAGGAAAGGTTGCCTTGAGAATGGTGGAGAGATCTTCTCCAGAGATCCCCTGAATGACGAATAGACTAAAACCAACCGGAGGTGTGATTTGGGCAAGTTCCACCATAATGACCAAAAAGATGCCAAACCAAAGAGGACTGAAACCAGCAGTTATAATAATGGGTAAAACTATGGGCAGGGTCATAACTACAATGGAAATTCCATCTAAAAGCATACCCAAAAAAAGATACATAAGCCCCAAGACCAGGATCAGGGTATATTTAGACAGGTGTAAACTTGCAATGTAGGTGCTAATGGCGCGGGCGATGCCCGTAAAACCAACTACTTGAGATAAAAAAGCCGCACAAAAGATAATAAAACAGATCATAGAGGTAGTTTTAACTGCGTTTAAGAGAGATTCTTTAAACGTTGTTAGGTTTAAATTTTTAAAACAAAAGGCCAAAAAATATGCCCCTACTACTCCAATGGCTGCAGCTTCGGTTGGGGTGGTATAGCCCAGGTAGATTCCGCCTAAAACGATTAGGATCAAAAATAAGACTGGAAATAACTCCTTAGAACTTTTTAATTTTTCTCTAAAAGAATAATTTAAATTATCTTGTTCAGGCACGAGATTTGGATTTAAACTTACCTTGAGGATAATGTAGCCTGAATATAAACTGGCTAAAAGCAGGCCTGGAAGAATTCCAGCGATAAACAGTTTGCCTATGGAGGTATCAGAAAGCACTCCGTAAATGATCATAATTAGGCTAGGTGGAATAAGGAATCCCAAAGTGCCAGCTCCAGCTAAAGAACCTAAGGCAAGTTTTTTATCATAACCGCGTTTGGAAAGCTCGTCCAAAGTTATTTTGCCTACAGTAGCCGTCGTAGCTGCACTTGAGCCGGATACAGCTGCAAACAAAGAGCAGGCTATCACGTTGATGTGTAAAAGTTTTCCTGGAATTTTATCACACCATGGGAGGAGTCCATTTAAGAGTTTGCTTGAGATGTCTGTGCGATAGAGAATTTCTCCCATTAAAATGAATAAAGGCAAGGCCGTAAGGGACCAGGAGTTCATACTGTTCCAAATGGAATTGGCCAAAAGGTCTCCCATTTTGGACCAGATAGAGATGGTGGGCGGCAGATTAAAGTGATAACAAAGCATGCCGACCATGGCGCTGGCCAAAAGAGAAAAGCCAATCCAAAGCCCTGCAAGCAAAAATAATCCTAAAACACCAAACATAATCAAGGAAAGAATCAAAGGATCGTTTACGATTTTGGACCTCCTTTAATTGCTTGTCCACCCCTTATCTTGGCAAACGTGTTTTTTGAGTAATGTTATGATTTTATTTTTTTGGATTTAAAATGGTTTTTAAAAACAAAGCGCCAAGTTGCAAACAGGTAATTCCCAAACCTAAACCTACTCCCAACTCGGGAATCCAGAGCGGGGTTTCAGCCATGGAGTCAGCCCTGATATCTAATCTGTACGTTTCCTTAATCATATCTATGACATAGTACAAGGCAAAGCAAGAAATGGCCAAGGCTATAGCCATAGTTATGACTTCTAAAACGTACTTTATTTTGGGATTATGGATTCTAGAGGTAAGAACGTTTATCTGGATGTGACCTTTTTCTTTAAAAGTATAAGCAAGGCCAGTAAACACGACCCAAACCATAAAGTAAGCACTAAATTCGTCTGCAATTAGAGTAGAGGTGTTAAAAAATGCGCGCAAAAATATTTCCAAAGTGATCAGACTCACCATTAAAAGCATAAATAAGCCTGATAAGTATCCGCCCAAAATCGCTATAGTATCCACTAATTGCAAAAATTTCTTCACTTTCCGGATCAGTTGATAAGTTAAAATTTTTTAGCTAGGGGCAGAAATTTTTCTGCCCCTTAAAGACTTTATTTGACGTACTTTTCCAAAATGGCTTTAACCGGTCCTTTGGTCTTGGCCATAAAATCGTGAATAATTTGCAAGGCTGCTTTGTCCATGGCTTTGTTTAGACTTGGACTGGGTTGATAAACCTTTATTCCATGCTGGGCAATGACTTGAAGGGCGATTGTATTTCTTTGTTTAGAATTGGCCCATTGTTTGGCTTCAGTTTCTTTAGCAGCCTTGAGCACAGCCTGTTGTTGCTCCTTGCTCAAAGCCTTCCAGTAATCCAAATTGATGGTGAGCATGTTTAAAGGAAAGGCATAGTTGATTTGGGCAAAGTAATTTAAGACCTCCCAAAATTTTCCGTTTTTGGCTGATTCTGCACTGGTTAAAACAGAATCAATAACGCCAGTGCGCAAAGAAGAATAAACCTCTCCCCAGGGCATGGGCACTGGACTGGCTCCTAGGGCGTGGAGAAAAAGTGCCCCATTTTTATCGTAGGTCCTGGTTTTTAATCCCTTAAGATCAGCTAAGGACTTAATCTCTTTTTTGCTGACCAGCCCACTTGGTGGCCAAGGTGCAGCGTATAAAAATTTTTGATTCCACTTGAGGGCAGCCTTTTCATAATAGGGCTTTAACTCAAGGTAGAGTTTTTTAGCTTCTGCATAAGAATGGACCAGTCTAGGCAAAGAGCTTACTCCAAATACGTGTTCACTGCCTGAGACTACGCCCATCAAGATGTCACTTAAGGCCACTTGTCCGTCTTTAACTGCCTTAAGCAGTTCTGGTCCTTTAAACCCAAGGCTTCCACCAGGATGGACTGTGATTAAAACGGTTCCTTGGGAATACTTCTTGACTAGTTTGGCAAAGGCCATTGCCCCTTGGGTGTGAAAGCTAGTAGGGCCATAAATGGCATTGCAATCCATTTTGATCACATTGGCAGCTAGACTCAACTGAGCAAAGATAAAGACTGATAAAATACTCCAGACCATTGTTTTTAGTTTCATCTTGGGTCCTCCTTTTTGATTTTAGATAAAATTTAAAATTTATATATATATATTTTTAGCAACTATTTACTTTGAATTGGCTGATGGTTAGCCTGATTCTATAGACGAAAGATTTAAACCATAGGCCAAGGATTAAATTTTGCCGTATCCTCCTCCCCCTGGAGTTTCAATCCGGATGATAGTTTCTTTTTCCAAAGATAAGTTAAACTTTCCCGGAAGTTGTCTAACTTCTCCATCTTGAACGAGCAAGTTTTTACCTGGTTGCCCAGGCTCTCCTCCATCCAATCCATAAGGCCGAAGTCTTCTTCTTTCTGAGAGTACTGTAACTTCGGCTGGTGTCAACAATTTTATCTCTCGGATCAAACCTTCTCCGCCTCTAAACTTGCCTTTTCCCCCAGAATTGGTGCGAAGTCCATATTTGGTGACTAGAAAAGGGTAACTAAACTCCAGGGCTTCTATAGGTGTGTTTAAGGTATTGGTCATGTGGGAGTGCACTCCACTTGCTCCGTGCAGATGGGCCGATGCCCCCATGCCTCCGCCTAGGGTTTCGTAATAGGTAAAAGGTTGGCCGTTTTGATCTACACCCCCAATGGTAATGTTGTTCATAGTTCCCTGACTGGCAGCTGGGATTTGTTCAGGAATGGCTTTAGCTAGTGCCCCTAAAATCACGTCCACTATCCGTTGGGAAGTTTCTACGTTTCCTCCAGCTACTCCAGCAGGAAACTTGGCATCTACAACACTACCTGGAGTAGTAAGAATCTTGATTGGCCTTAATAGACCAGAATTAGTGGGCACGTCTTGGCTCAAAAGTGATCGAAATACATAAAGCACTGCAGAAAGGGTGATTGCAAAAACTGCATTAACACTGCCCTTGACCTGAGGAGCGCTTTGTCTAAAGTCAAGGGTAACCGTATGGTGATTTACTTCTATTTGGAGATGGATTTTGATGTCTTTTTGGCCTAGACCATCGTCTTCCAAGTAATCTTCAAACTCGTAATGACCGTTTGGCATACGTAAAATAAGCTCTTGGAGCATTTTTTCTGCATAATCCAACAAGCCATCGGCGTAAAACTTAACCTGCTCCAAACCATACTTGGAAACAACTTCTTGAATACGTTTTATGCCAACTTCATTGGCCATAATTTGAGCAGTAAAATCCCCTTCTCTTTCGGTAGGGGTGCGCACGTTATTTAAAAAGAGCTTCATCACCTTAGGATCTATGTTTCCTTTTTCCATTATTTTTAGAGGAGGGATAACAATGCCTTCTTGATAAATAGAGGTGGAAAGAGGCATAGAGCCGGAAGACATTCCGCCTACGTCTGAATGATGGGCCCTATTGGCGACAAAAAACTCGGGCTGCTGAGAGTTACCTACGAAAACAGGGGCAATAATTGTTATGTCCGGCAAATGAGTCCCACCTTTAAAAGGATCGTTTAAAACAACCATATCTCCCGGGGCAAAGTCAATTTCTTGTAAAGCTGCCTGCACACTTAAAGGCATGGAGCCTAGATGGACTGGAATGTGGGCAGCTTGGGCAATCATTTCACCTTGGGCATTGAATAAGGCACAAGAAAAATCTCTTCGTTCTTTGATGTTGGGGCTAAAGGCCGTTCGGTTTAAGGTAACCCCCATCTCTTCAGCAATGGAAGATAGTTTGTTTTTAAAAATTTCTAAAAAAATTGGGTTTAATTGCATGCTCCACCTCTTTTAACTTTTACACCGAGACAATAATATTGTTAAATTCGTCAATTCTAGCCTCTACTTCTGGAGGCAAGACCGTAGTTGAAGAGTACTCAGCAATAATGGCAGGGCCTTGAATGCAATTGCCTGGGCGTAAGTGTTTTCTTAAATAGAGTTGGGTAAGATAAGTTTTACCTCCAAAAACAGCCTCTTGTTTGCCCAAAGAGGCTTGAGGGTCTGGTTTTTTAGCGGCTAAGGGTTGTTTTTTAAATTCTGGCTTGGGTAAGATTCCGTGGGCCTGAAGTCTGATATTAACTACCTCTATGGGTTTGTTTTGATGAACATATCCGTACTGTTGCTCGTGCAGTCGTTCAAACTTTTGCCTAAAGTCTTGGCCAAAAGGAACTATGAGCTCATAAGCCTGACCCTGGTAACGGATGTCCAAATATTTTTTTAGAATAATGTCTTTTTCAGCTATGCCTTCTTCTAACAAATCTTGTTTGGATTTTTGCTCCAGAGGTTTAAACAATTCTTCTAAGGTTTGCACGCTGCTTTCTTGCTCTGAGAGCATAATGGTTTGGGAATAATCTTTGATGACGTCCGCCAGGAGCATCCCAATGGCTGAAAGAATGCCTGGGTGGTTGGGGATAAAAACCTGGGGAATGTTTAAAAGTTTGGCCAAAAAAACTGCGTGCACCGGCCCTCCGCCGCCAAAGGCAAACAAGGTAAAGTCACGGGGGTCAAAACCTTTTTCTACGGAAATTACTCTAATTGCCTTTTCCATGTTGGCATTGGCTACGTCTAAAATACCTTCAGCCAACTCTATAGGAGATAGACCTGCTTGGGCTGCCATTTGTTCAAAGTAAGGTCGGATGCGTTCGGTTTTGAGATACATATTGCCGTTTAAAAATCGTTCTGGGATTAGCCGTCCTAGATAAAGGTTGGCATCAGTAACGGTTATTTGTTCTCCATTGCCATAACAAATGGGGCCTGGATCTGCTCCAGCGCTTTTGGGGCCTACCTTAAGCGCACCGCCAAAGTCAAAGTTTGCAATGGAACCACCACCTGCCCCTACGGTATGGATGTCTAACATGGGGATTTTTACTGGAAATCCAGCTATTTTGCTCTCTGTGCTAAAGGGCAGACTACCATTGACCAAGGCTACGTCTGTAGAAGTGCCGCCCATGTCAAAGGTAATTAACTTTTCAATTCCTACCATTTGACCTATTTTGTACGCGCCGACCACCCCTCCTGCTGGACCAGATAAAATGGTGCGCACTGATTCTTGCATAGCAGTTTGAGCAGAAATACTTCCACCATTGGATTGCATAACTCTTAATTTGCTTTGCTTAAGTCTTTCTTGTAAGAAACTGAGATACCGGGTCATTTTAGGGGAGACGTAAGCATTAACTACAGTAGTAGAAAGGCGTTCGTATTCTCTAAACTCTGGCAAAATCTCAGAAGAAAGAGAGTAAAAAACACCTAGCCGTTTTAATTCCTTACCAATAACTTGTTCGTGAGAGGAATTTTGAAAGGAAAAAAGTAAACAAACTGCAACAGATTCTATTTCACTTTGTTCAATTTGATGGATTATGGACTTTAATTCTTCTAGATCTAGTGGCTCTATTTCCTTGCCTTGGTGATTGATTCTGGTTTTTACTCCAAAACGATTGGCCTTGGCTACCAGAGGAGGTGTTTTTTGATAGTGTAAATTATACAATTGGCTTCTATTTTGTCGGCCAATTTCAATGACGTCTTCAAAATTTTTATTGGTAATTAAAGCTGTATTTGCCCCTTTTCTTTCTAACAGGGCATTGGTAGCCACGGTTGAACCATGCGTAATGTTGGCGGGTTGATTGCGAGCAACGTAAAAATAACCATCTAAAACCGCGGCTGCAGGATTATGAGGAGTGGAAAGCACCTTATATACTTTCCACTCCTTACCATCTTGATAAATAAAGTCAGTAAAGGTCCCTCCGGTATCTACTCCTATAACGATCATTTTTTACCCCTACTGGTGAAATTTTGTTCTTTTTTTTTCATTACTAGCATTAAAGCCTTGTTCAGCCAGAATTTGGCGTAATAAAAAAATCCCTTCTTGATCGTAAAATCTATTGTAAGTTATAATTTGAGCCTTGGCTTTAAACAATATCTGGTGACGCAGGTAAACAAATTTGGGCACAAAAATAAAATCAGCTGCTTTGAGCAAGTCAGGATCAAGCAAAACATCTCGCAAAGAATAGGTCTGAAAAAAAGCATACTTTTCTTTGAGATGGCAATGGGCCCTGGCAAAGTATCTGGCACACTCCAAGGTTTTAGTGATAACTATAATGCGCGCATTGGATGGAACTTGGTTTAAGTCGATCAATTCTTCTATATCCGGGGTTACTTTAAGTGGGATGGCTTTCATTTGATGTTGTTTTAAAACGGGTAGACAATAATAGGTGGTAACTATAGGTAGGGAACTTTTTTGTTTGGAACAAAGGGCTATACAATCGTCTAAAAGAAGCGGAATTATTTTTGCGCTTAATTGCTCTTCTAACTCGACTTTGCCTGCATAAAGGTTGTCGTAATCCGTATCTACTAAAAAAAACTGTTTCTCATCCGTAGAATTATTTGATTCGCAAAAACAGGCCGCCACACCAGATAACAACTCTAGGGAAGAAAATCCCATCCTTTCGCCTAGCTCTTTCCAGAGATTGAATTTGAGCTTTAATTCTTTGTACATTTGTTGTTTGTCCGCTGAAAGTTTATAGTTGATAATAGTGCCAGCCTTTTTTTTGCTAATGAGATAACCCAAAGAATTTAGGTCTTGAAAAACTTTTTTGACGGTATTTAAATTAACCTGAAATTCTTCTGCTATTTGTTCGGCTAGGATGTGTTTGGGTAAAGCATTGCTCAAAATGTGGTCAACTAACCTCATCTTGATCAAAGCCTGTTTGTAAAAGACGTCATCTAAAACCATACCTTCAACCCTCTTTTTTAGTTCTCTAATTTTAATAACTTGTTGAAGTTACTTTGTTTTTTAATTGCAATTTCTCAATCTCAATTTCTCAATTTCTTTTTCTGTGGAAAAAGAAATCTTTGAAGATAATAGTTTAATTATTTTTCTTTAAACATGACTAGACTAAAAACTACGTTCAAGTCAACAATAAAATATTATGTTGTTTTTATTTTTGCAAAGATTAAATTCCCAAAAAGTATTCTTGATGCGTCTGCAAAAACTTTGTTTTTCTCATTTTGATTTAAAGTATTAGAAAATATTTAATTATTTAAGCCAGTTACAAACCAATGTTTTGAAAAAAATGCAAATTTTTGTTTTTTGCAGGTATGCCATTTTTCCAAGTTATAATTTTGCGATTTGACCAAGGACTAAGAATGATGATGCTTGAATACTTTGTGTTATCTGGAAAAAAGCACTTTACAGGCGCCTTTTATAGGACAATGTGGCATTGTTTAGAAAAAAACAGGTGGTTGTCAATAAATTGTCATAAAATTGAGATAATCAGGCTCATATTAAAAAAAAGCCGCTATGAGCTATTTTAAACGATCAAAATTTTAAAATGGGTTAGAGGTGAAATATGGATAAAAAATATTTGTTTATAGGCGGAGGAGTAATTATTGTTTTTCTTATTTTATTTGCGGGTTATTATCTTTATCAAAAATATTTTTTAGTGTAT
>Ga0256840_1004660_pt1 | contig 10163 bp, 6 predicted proteins | sample 355202metaG_FD_185969 | JGI IMG/M metagenome (GOLD analysis project Ga0256840, IMG submission 185969) | Hydrothermal vent microbial communities from Mid Atlantic Ridge, Atlantic Ocean - 355-202 | ecosystem: Environmental > Aquatic > Marine > Hydrothermal vents | place: Atlantic Ocean: Mid...
GCATCTTCAAGCATACGTAAATACAGAGAGTACCCTATCTGCTTTATATGTCCAGACTGTGCTTCTCCGATGATGTTACCTCCACCACGTATCTCTAAGTCATGAAATGCAAGTACTGCTCCAGACCCTAAGTCTGAGTGAGACTCAAGAGCCAGTAAACGACGTTTTGCATTTTGCGTAAGGCGTTCTTTATCTGCTACCATAAAGTAACAGTACCCTTCTTTTCCACCACGTCCTACACGACCACGTAGTTGGTGTAAGTCTGCTATACCAAAATTGTCGCTTCCATCTACTATCATGGTATTGGCATGAGGCATGTGTATACCTGACTCTACTATGGAAGTAGAGAGTAGTACATCATACTCACCATCTTCAAAAAGCATCATCTCATCTTCTGTCTCTTTGGCTGAGATTTTGGAGTGTAGTACTGCAATGCGAAGCTTAGGTAGTATCTCAAGTAACACTTTTTTCTTTGCTTCTATACCTGCGATGGAGTTAAACACATAAAATATCTGCCCGCCCCTACGCATCTCTCTTAAAATGGCCTCTTTGATGACTTTATCATCATACGACTTTACAAAAGTTCTTACCCCTTGACGTTCGGTAGGAGGAGTCAGGATTTCAGAAAAACTTTTCACATCCGACATCGCAAGGTTTAGTGAACGTGGTATAGGCGTAGCTGACATAGAAAGTAAATGCACATCTATGGCTATCTCTTTAAGTGCCTCTTTTTGTTTCACACCAAATTTATGCTCTTCATCTATGATAACCAGTGCAAGGTTTTTAAATTTGGCTTTAAGTAAGGCATGTGTACCTACCACCACATCTATAGTCCCCTCTTCGAGTCCTCTAAGTGTCAGTGTTTTTTCTTTAGCTGTTGAAAATCTATCTAGTTTTGCTACTTTTATCCCATGGTTATAAAAACGTTCCTTTAACGACTTATAGTGCTGAGAAGAAAGCAATGTTGTTGGTGCTATCATCATCGCTTGATAGCCGTTCTTCACAGCTATAAACATCCCGTTCATCGCCACTTCTGTTTTACCAAAGCCCACGTCAGCTGAAAGTAGTCTGTCCATCATTTTACCCGAAGACATATCATCTAGCATATCATTTATAGCTCTTTCTTGATCTTCAGTATGTACAAATCCAGCTTCAGACATAAAGATGGCATGTTCTTCCATATTTTGTTTGAGTTTTATGCCTTTTTTTAAATGTCTTTGAGCCGACAGGTTTATGATTTGTGAAGCTATCGCAAAGAGCTTTTCTTTGACTTTGGCTTTAAGCTTTTTAAAGCTGGCTTTACCCATACGATCAAGTATAGGCAATGCCCCACCCTCTGCCACATAACGGTCTATGACTTCAAGATTTGACACAGGTATGAGTAAGGCATCTTCGTTTTGGTAATGCATCACTACAAACTCTGACAAAGAACCAAGTATTTCTCTTTTTTCTATGCCTTTGAAAATACCCACACCATAGTTTTCATGCACCACATAGTCACCAGGTTTAAGCTCGTCTAATATGATAGTAGCTTTTTTTACTTTTTTACGTTTAAGTGGCTTATTGAATGAGAGTATGAGTCTGTCACTTCCAAGAAGATTGACAATCCCATCTTGGTAAACAAATTTTATGTTTTCAAAAGAACTGAGTTCAGACCCTCTTACGATACTCTCATTTTTAGCAATAATAACTATTTTCTTGTCTTTATGTGACTCTAACAGTTTGTTGTGATTGACTGCCTCTAAATCTCTATATTTTGTACCTTCAGCAATAGCAGGAAGCAGAAATGACTTGCGAGCTACAAGAGGTTCTGTTAGTTCATACACTTCTTTGAGTTCATCATCCAGATTCGCTGCCCATATGCACGAGAACTGCTCTAAAGCACTTTGCCCCAAATCATCTAGATGCCAAAGCCCAAGAGAGTCTATGTCTTTGACAAATGTGTCATAAGTACTCATCTCACATCTGGTTTTTAACGCTTCATATTGTGTCTCATCTAAGGCTAAAAAGGCAGGGCAAAAAGTGAGTTCTTCTAGTTCTTCACTTGCACGTTTTTGCGTGCCTTCATCATAATGCTGTATGGTTTCCACTTCTTCATCAAACAAAGAGATACGATACGGTTTGTCTGCATCTATAGGATAGATATCTATAATGTCCCCACGAAAAGAGACTTCTCCCCGTTGTGCTGCTATGTCGGTAAAGTGGTAGCCCCACTGGTAAAGTGTGTCTTTAAGCACTTGAAGTTTAAGTGTCTCTCCAAATTCTATGGTTTGAGAAGCGAAATACTCAGGCTTAGGAAATGGGATGAGTAGCGTTCGTAGTGGCGATATAAGTACTTTCTTCTTAGTTGTTTTATGAAAAGAGGCTAGTTGTAAAAAAAGTAACTGAACATCTTGGGCATACGCACGTAAGTCTTCCCCTACACTTACACGTAAATCGGGCAAAACAAAAGCATCATACCCAAGCAGTACAGCGACATCTCGTATTTGTACTGCTTCTTTGTCATCGTTGCAGATGAGTAATTTGTTCTCATTAAGTGTTTCTAGGTATTCATAAATATTACTTTGGTACATTGCTCTCTTTTCTCTGTTTTAAAAACGCTTCTATGACATAAAATGAACCAAATACAAGATAATTCTCGTCTTCTTCTATTTTATTTTCAAAAGTGCTATAGTCTAAACCCACTGTTTCTAACGCTTTTTCTATCAACTCTAACGTTGTAGCACGCTGTGAATCAATCTTAATAATTTCTACACGTTTTATTTTAGGTTTAAGTGTACGTAAAACCTCTTCATAATCTTTGTCATCCAAAGAGTTGTAAATAAGCACTATCTTTTTATCTAAGGCTTTCTCTATGGCACGTGCTGCCAAAGGGTTATGCCCTACATCTATGTGTATATTCTCTGTCAGAGCATAAAAACGTCCAAAGAGTTCTAAATCCATTAAATCATTGATATCATAGTGGATATCTAATATATCCAATGCCATCATTGCTACAGTAGCATTAGATATCAGATAGTCAGCCCATCCTTTGGCTTCGACAATTTTTTGTAATTCGTAGGGGTCAACCTGTGTGTTGACCCTTGGGCAGACACATAGGTCTGCCCCTACATCATTTGCAATATTTTGTGCCACTTCCACCACCTCATCATAAAGCTGAGGAGCTAACAAAGCCTTTTTCTGAATACTACGTATTTTCGTACCCGCTATCTCTTCAATAGTCTCACCCAAAAATGCTTGATGGTCTAAACCTATAGGAGTAATAATACTTAACTCTTTATCACATACATTCGTCGCATCAAACTCACCACCAAGACCCGCTTCGAGTACCATCAAATCGAAATTTTCAAATACTATAAAAGCTAAGAGCGTGGTATACTCAAAATAACTCAATGCCTCTGACACATCTTTACCCAATGTAGTAAAAAGTCTTTGATGTGCAGATTCTAATACCTCATCAGAAGCATCTGTACCATCCAGCCAAATACGTTCGTTAAATTTTAAAATATGAGGAGAGGAGTAATGCCCAACACTTAAGCCACTTTTGTACGCCAAATGGGCTAAGATTCGACCTGTTGAGCCTTTTCCATTGGTTCCTACTAACTGTATCGTTGTTGGTCTTTTGATATGTGGTTTTAGTAACCCATAAGCGATATGAACACGCTTATGGTCTATTTCTTTATAGTAAAGAGGTTTTGCCTCTAAAAAAACATTGAGTGTCATGACTTAGTTTGTCTTTTTGCCTTCAGAATTTTTCTTTTTCTCAGTCATTAAACCTTTTGCCCCTACATACGCCACAAACTCATCTAACGCCTTAGCTAAACCAATACGTATGGCTTCCGTTCTTAATGTAGAAGAGGTCAATGATGAAGCCTGAATATCTGACTCCACTCTACTTGAAATACGTTTTTTAATAATGCCCTCTTTGGTTTCCATCTTAAAATTAACACGTATATCTGCTCGGTAACGTGTTACATATCCATTTTCATATGCCAATGGTGCGTAACTTGTCCCTTTATAGTTTACATAAATCTTACTACCTGCTTCCTCTTTAGAAGTAACACGACCTTTAAATCTTGTATAGACCAAACGGTTCATCTCATCTTTAATAAAGGGAGCATTTTCTGGTTCAATAGCATCCACTGCAACTTCAACATAGACAGAATCTGCAAAAATATGTTTAATATAATGCGATGATGGTTTATACCCACATGCCGTAAACAATAACACACCCATTGTCAATAAAACTAATCTCATACCTACTCCTTATTTACGCTGGTTTGACAGCTAAGTTTACCAATTTATTTGGTACAACTATCTCTTTAACTATTATCATACCTTCAAGCCACTTAGCACCTGCTTCTTTTGCAAGTGCAAGTATCTCATCATTTGAAGCTGAAGGACTTACTTCAAACTCTGTACGTTTCTTCCCACCTATCATCACCATATATTTGATGCTATCTTGCACAAATACTTCTTCTTTGACCTCAAGCTTTGCAGCCAAGTTTTCTCTAGCAAACAACATTTCAGAAAGTTCGGTCGCTACATGAGGGATGATAGGTTCTAAAAGGTTAAGCATGATATACATTCCCTCAGTCCAGACTTCACCATTATCTTGTTTGTCCAATGCATTCAACGCTTCCATACACGCAGCGATGAGTGTGTTAAATGCAAATGTTTTTTCATACACATCTGTAGACTTTTGCAACGCTTCATAGACTTTTACTCGTGCAAGTTTGCTTTCTTTACTCAGCGTACTTTGGTCTATAGTTGGCAATGTATTACCATTTACTTTAGCATTTCTATCATAGAGTTTTTTGATAAACCTAAACGCACCCTCAACAGCTGAGTCATTCCACTCTAGCTCTTTGGCTGGAGGTGCAGCAAAAAGCGTAAAAAGTCTCGCCGTATCTGCACCATACTTTTCTACCAGTGCATCTGGGTCAACCGTATTCCCTTTAGACTTAGACATTTTAGTCCCATCCATCAGTACCATACCTTGTGTAAGCAAGTTCTCAAAAGGCTCATCTACATCATGGTAACCAAGGTCACGAAGTACTTTCGTAAAGAAACGAGCGTAGAGTAAATGTAAGATGGCATGTTCTATACCACCGATGTATTGGTCAACACCTAGCCAATAGTTTGCGTCTTCTTTGTCTATACCTGTGTCGTTCCATTTTTTAGGATTGGTTGCATAACGGAACTGATACCAACTAGACTGCACAAAGGTGTCAAGCGTATCTGTCTCACGTTTGGCCGATTTCCCACACTTAGGACAAGCACAGTTAGACCATGTTGGGTGGTTTTCAAGTGGGTTACCCTCTCCTGTGATTTCTACATCATCAGGTAGTGCTATAGGTAAGTTTTCTATCTTCTCAGCCACAAGCCCACAGTCATCACAATGAACAAAAGGTATAGGAGCTCCCCAGTAACGTTGACGAGAGATTCCCCAATTTCTTAGCTTGTAGTTAGTTGTACCTTTACCTAACTTCTGCTCTTCGTAATAAGCGATAATCTGAGCTTTAGCCTCTACGTTTTTTACACCGTTAAAAGCTTCTGAGTTTTCTAAATTGCCCTCTAGCGTATATGGCAATTCATCCCCACCAGAGATAACACGCTTGATAGGCAAATCATATTTTGTAGCAAATTCAAAGTCTCTCTCATCATGTGCAGGTACTGCCATAACAGCCCCACCACCATACCCAGCGAGTACAAAGTTAGCAGTCCATACAGGTATCTCTTCTTTGGTCAAAGGATGAATGACAGTAAGTCCTAAGTCATAGCCAACCTTGCCCTCTTTGGCACGTTCTATCTCTGTCATGTTTGTGATAGTGACTATCTTTTCTGCTACATCACTCTCTAGTAAATCATTGTCTAGCAAATACTTCGTAATAGGATGCTCAGCAGCCAATGCAGAATATGTCACACCATAGATAGTATCTGGACGGGTAGTAAAAACCGTGTACTTCTCAAAGTTCCCACCTAGCTTCGCTTTAGAACTTTCACTTAGTTCAAAGTCAAACTCAAGCCCTTGAGACTTTCCTATCCAGTTACTTTGCATGGTAAGTACTTGGTTAGGCCACTTGCCCTCAAGTTGTTTCAAATCACCCAACAAATCATCTGCATATTTGATGATGTCTAGGTAATACCCTGGCATCTCTTTAAGCTCCACAGGATTGTCACATCTCCAACAACAGCCTTCTTCTACCTGCTCATTGGCAAGTACAGTATGACAGTCTTCACACCAGTTTACAGTTGTAGACTCACGGTAAAGCAAACCCTCTTCAAACATCTTGATGATGAACTCTTGTTCCCACTTCGTATACAAAGGGTCACAAGTAGCAAACTCACGCGACTTTGAAAATGAAAGTCCAAGCGTGTTTAGTTCTTTTCTCATGTAATCTATGTTTGCATACGTCCAGTCTTTAGGATGCCTACCATGTTTGATAGCAGCATTCTCTGCAGGCATACCAAAAGCATCCCAACCGATGGGGTGTAGTACATTAAAATCTTGTTTTCTGTAGTAACGAGCAAAGGCATCACCTATGGCGTAATTTCTTACGTGACCCATATGTAGTCTACCAGAGGGAAAAGGGAACATAGAGAGGATATATTTCTTTTTTCTTGTTAAAGCATCATCAGGCTCAAAAGCCTTCTCATCATCCCATTTTTTTTGCCATTTGGCTTCAATCTCATTTGGATTGTAACTCATATTTTCTCGTCCTTCTCTCACCTCTTGTTCCCTCTCGCCTGAGTGGGGATGCATCTATCATAGGTGGTTAATTTTATTGGAAGGATTATAGCTAATAAGGCTTTAGGGGTGGTTTGAGTTAAATTATTATTTCACTGTTATTCAAATTAATGATAACTCTATTCCCCTCCGCCTATTCCACCATGAGAATCAAAAAATTCATATGTTCTTGTTCCATCATTATGAGATAATGTATCCCCCTCATCATCTCTATAATTATGTAACCTATGTAATTTTATCATCGCATAAATTGCACCAAATAAAGGAATTAAAAGTATCCAAAATATTTTAAAGAACTTTTCTTCAATTTCATAAAATATATCTTCATTTATCACTAGAATAATCGCTACTAAGTCTAACATCCCTAAAAATGCATAAAAATATAACATTTACTTTTCCTTTAAATTACTTACCTAAATGTATCACAATCCCTCATATCGCCAGAGCTAAGACCACGTTTAAGCCATTCCATACGTTGTGCAGATGAACCATGGGTAAAGCCATCTGGGTTTACGTGTCTTCCAGACTTTTTCTGTAAAGTATCATCTCCTATAGATGATGCCGCTCTGATGGCTTCTTCCAAATCACCTTTTTCTAAAATGCCGAACTTTTTATGTGCATGATGAGCCCATACTCCAGCATAACAGTCTGCTTGGAGTTCTACTTTAACTTGCAAAGCATTTGACTTGGCACTAGGCCCACCCCAACTTTGTTTGGCTTTTTGTACTTTGGCAAGTGTACCTTGTAAGTTTTGTATGTGATGTCCTATTTCGTGTGCAAGTACATAGGCTTGAGCAAAGTCTCCAGGGGCAGAATGGTTTTTGGCTAACTCTTCAAAGAAACTCTGGTCAAGGTAAACTTTTTGGTCAGCAGGACAATAAAAAGGTCCCATAGCAGAAGAAGCAAAACCACAACCAGACTTTGTTCCACCACGATAAAGTACCATATTTGGTTCTTTATATCGCATGCCGTATTGTGGTAGTATCTCATTCCAAACTGCCTCTGTGTAACCCAATGTAGTTGACATAAACGCAGACATTTCGTTGTCTTGAGCTTCGTTGGCTACAGTCGTCTTACCTGTAGCACCACCCATGCCTATAAGCGACAATGGATTAAATCCCATGAAATATGCAGCAGCTCCTACACCTACAACAAGCATTCCCACCTTTGAACGCAACAGTGGCTTCACTATAGGCCAGAGCATCATCATCGTTCCCATAGAAGGTAATCCACGCCCTCCACTACCACCTGATGTGGCTCTTCTGTCTTCTACATTGGAACTTTTTCTTCCACCTTTCCATTTCATACTAACACCTTTTAATTCATATTTTAATTTAAGTAAATTATACCGATTAAAAGTAAAATTTAACTACAATAGGTTTACTAAAAAATTGGGGATTCATTGTGTCTTTAGCCTTAGCAAGAAAATACAGACCAGCTACTTTTGACGACCTCATAGGTCAAGAAGCAGTCTCGCAGACCTTATCACTTGCACTTGATGGCAACAGACTCTCTCATGCTTACCTTTTTTCAGGACTTAGAGGTTCGGGTAAGACTTCTACTGCTCGTATCTTCGCTAAAGCACTACTTTGTGAGCAAGGGGCTAGTTCTCACCCTTGTGGTGTTTGTGCCCACTGTACCATGGCCGCAGACAATGCCCACATGGACATCATAGAGATGGATGCTGCGAGTAACCGTGGTATAGACGACATCAAAGACCTCATAGAGCATACCAAATACAAACCAAGCTCAGCACGTTACAAAATATTCATCATCGATGAAGTTCATATGCTGACAAACCAAGCCTTTAATGCACTACTAAAAACCCTAGAAGAACCACCAGACTTTGTAAAGTTCATTTTGGCGACGACTGACCCTTTAAAATTGCCTGCAACTATCCTTTCTCGTACACAGCACTTTAGGTTTAAGAAGATTCCACAAAACCTTGTACTTAAACACTTAGAACACATTTTGGACCTAGAAGAAGTGGGCTATGAAGTAGAAGCTTTGGACATCATCGCACGTTCAGGTGCGGGGTCATTAAGGGACTCACTCACACTCACAGACCAAGCCATAGTCTACTCTAAAAACTTTGTAGATGTTGCGACCGTTACAGGGATGCTAGGCATCATAGAACCTAGCCACTTAGAAGCACTACTAAATGATATCATGTCAAAAGAAACCTCAAAAGTTTTAGCGTTCATCAACATGGCACGAGACTATGAAGCAGAGATGATTTTAGATGAACTAACCCTTTACTTAAAAGAATTGCTCTTAGGTGGTAATGGCAAACTAAGTCCTATGATAATAGAGCGTTTCTTTAGAGTCATCGCAGAGTCAAAAACCCTACTCTCTCTAGGAAGTGATGGAGAGTTTGTACTTTCATTGGCACTGTTTAAAATGATGGAATCATTGCAGATAAAAGACATAGATACCATGATACGTGGACTAGAAAATGAACTCAAAGGTGTAGAAGTCTCAGAAATCATGGTCACGTCACCTACCCCAGATGTCTCAGCTCCCTCAGAGGTCATCACCATCACACAAGATGAGATAGACTCCTCTTTACCTACTCCTCTAGTTAAAAAAGAAGCAAATAGAACACCTATATCTGAGCCCAAAAAAACAGAAGAACCTGTTGTCGTTCAAGAAGTACAAGTACCTTCTGAAGTCAGTGATAACACTTCGCCTTCGATAAGCTCAGGCATCGTAAATTCGACAAGTTCGGTGACTGAAAATTCGGAAAACTCAGCAAATACAGTGGCTGACCCCATCAAGATCAATAATGTCACTGAGCCTGCCGAAGTGCTCAAAGTCAACCCCCATCAAAAAACCTTTGATGCCCTTGTCAAAAAAATCTATGATAGAGACTACGACTTAGGTCAATGTTTTGAACGTAACATCTCGTTTGAAAGTTTTGAAGAAAATAAACTCACATGGGGTTCTAGTGCAGAAGGTGATGACAAAAAAACACTCATCACCCACTGGGGACTCATAAACATGTTTGTCAAAGACCTTTTTGGCTTTGAAACCAAAATAGTCAATGTGGCTAAAAAAAAAGTAGTTAACACTTCGCCTTCGACAAGCTCAGGCACCGAAAATGTTATACAAAAAAGTAATAAGGTCACTGAGCCTGTCGAAGTGGTCGAAGCCAAGCCCCCACATTCAGATGCAGATACAAGCTCCATGATAGAAGAGATAGAAATGAAAAGCTCATGCATATCCCCTGAAGCTGGAGACACAGAAGCTGCAAAAGAAAAAGATCCATCAACCCTACTACAAGAGCCTATGATAAAAGAAGCGATAGCTCTTTTTGATCCGAAAAAAGTGAGGATAAAGAGAAATTCTTAATTAACTGATGTTTTATTTTGATCCTTTATATCTTCTTTTAGAAAAAATTCTAATGTTTTGG
>Ga0256840_1004661_pt1 | contig 10163 bp, 10 predicted proteins | sample 355202metaG_FD_185969 | JGI IMG/M metagenome (GOLD analysis project Ga0256840, IMG submission 185969) | Hydrothermal vent microbial communities from Mid Atlantic Ridge, Atlantic Ocean - 355-202 | ecosystem: Environmental > Aquatic > Marine > Hydrothermal vents | place: Atlantic Ocean: Mid...
TACCCTATCCTCCAAAGCGATACGAAATGCACTTCGTAAAATAGTTTCTAACAAATACCAACAACAAATTATAAAAGAGGCAATCACTGCCAAAGCAGTGATTGTCTTAAATCCAAGGGAGTGATATTATGGAACCAAGGTATGAAATATTGCCAAACCTCCATCGTATCACAGAATACAGAGGAATTACGAGGGAATATAGTGGGAGGTTATATACAAACGCTCTAAAATATGCCCTTAACATCCCCCACAACTCCAAACTGGCACTAAGGGGCTACGAAATATGCAAAAAAGGAAGCCCCTCGGATGTGGTGGTATATACTATAAAACACAAAAATGGCACGTTTCCTGTTGTTGTGCCGATATATGAGTTTAGATATTCCTACCCATCATACTCTGAATGGTATGAGCATTTAAAAAGAATAATTATAAATAAAATAGATGACCAGCGCCCGCTATCAAAATTACAAAAGTGGGCGCTGATGTGTGCAAAGCTGGAAAAACCATACACTATTGTATGTCGTGCCACCCTCTAACTTATTTTTTTATCATCTATTTTTACAACAAACCCTCTCATATCATAAAATCCTTTATCCCCTTTATTCCACCTATCATACATATGTGGGGGGATTTTTAATTTAACAATCTTCTTTTCAGGATTATTAAACTTTGAATATATAAATGCTGAATCCTCTAATAATTCCTTACCAACACATTCAAATAGATATCCTTTAAACTTTGTAATGTTTGATTTATACTTCTTTTTATAATCAATTATATCTACTTTCCTTACTACTTTTATTTTCATTTATTATTACCTCCTAATACTTTTATTACATCGCCTAAATGACAAAATATTGTTTTTCCTTGTGTTTTTCTTCTAATGTCATAATCTGGCAATTTATTCTTTAATGTATAAAATGAATAGGTTTTGATAATCTTTGCTAAATCTTTGTATCTATAATAATTATTCATATATGCTATGCCATCAACTACCGTATCTATACTTCCATCACCACCGTGTCTTATTTCTACATTAAATTCTATTTTCTTTTCTTCTTTTTCCTTTTCTTTCTTCTTTTCGTTTAATATCTTTATATTATTTAAGAATTCTGCTGTTTTACTGACTTTAATTGGATGATACTTATTATAAATATCACGATAATATGGCGTCTTCGCTTCTATATCTGGTGGTAAATTAAATGTCTTTTCTATAAAGAAAGATTTTGGCTGTATGACTATATTTGAGCCGCTATATAACTTTTCTTCTAAATAATATAACCTTCCTAAATACTCTTCCAAATCCCTTAACCAGATGTAATGCATATCTTTTTCTGCTATTACTAACCAATCTAATCTTCTTATAAGTTCCTTTGACATGTTTTTAATAGATGGTGTGCATATAATCCAACAAATGTTTAAATACCTGACAGTTTGCAAAATTTTTTCTAACTGTTTATTTCTTCTTGTCATAGCATCTTTTGACTGCCATAATAGCTGGCCTTCGTCTATATGTATTACCAAAGGGCCAGGGTTCTTTCCATTCTTTTTTATATATTCTGCCCTTTCCTTCAATAACTCTTGTAACTCATCTATATCTTCTTCTGACATAATAATTCTTCTTTTAATGTCTGTTAAATAATTTTTATCTAAAATATGTGCGTAATGCACTGCTAATGATGATTTACCACTTCCTTCTGTTCCAGCAATCAATATCCAAAAATCTTGGCTTTGATTTATCTTCCAATTGTAATAAGCCTTTAATAGATAGTATATTCCGTATTTTTTGACATTTTCATACATAAAGCATCACCTGGGTGTAAAGGTAATAGTAGCCTTTTATATCATATCTTGGCGCTTTATCGGGTAGGTTGCTATAAAATTAAACTTACGCCCATAAGTTTAACTGGTATGTGGAAAAAATGTAATGAAAAAATTGTTTAATGTTCTATAATAAATCTATCTGCCAAATAATTAATTAACATTAACCACATACTGGATATAATATCATTCAACACCATTGTCATATTTGTATAGTTATTGAAGTTAATAACAATCACTATAAAGTATATTGTTGTAATTAACAATAATCCTGACCTTAATAAACAATGTTTATATGATAATTTATCATATTTATCTACTATTACATATGTCATAGATAATAAATATATTGCCCACATAGAAAATAATAATGCCGTCATAGATAATATTTCATCTGATACGTTTGAAACACTAGTGTAAATTAATACTGCTGAAATACTGCCAGCTAATAATGTTCCTACTTTCCACATTTTCTTAAACTCCATAGTATATCCCACCTTTTCTATTTTATTCACTTTTCTTTATTATTTCGTACACATCTTTTCTAATATTGTCTATCAATTGTTCTGGATTTGATATATGGCAGTTATACACCTTATCTATTATATTTTCGTTTTTTTCTTTATCTATTATCTTTAAATGTAATTTTATATTAATTCCTTCATAAGATACCTTCTTGCATAATATTTTCCATCTTTCTGTATCAACTTCATTGCCTATTTCTTTCCAAAAATTCATAATATTACCCATAGAAACTATGTATTGTTCATTCTTTTTGTTGCATCTATATGATATACTTAAATGTTTCTTATCTATTCTAAAATAATATTTGCCATCTATATTGCATATTTCATCACCCCCAAATAGTAATAAGACACTATATGAAATACCATATATGTCTGGATTTACATATATTTGGGTTTTAATCGTCATTTATTCCATCCCTCCATCGTTCTATAAAGTCTGATAAAAAAATATCTAATGGTAATGGGTTTCTATTAGCTACCTGGTCTATTTTAATCAATCCGCATATATATGCTGCCTTTACAATATTTTCTAAAAAGATGTCCATATTTTCTTTTGTTATGTCGTTCCTTACAAATATTCTTTCGTATATCTGTTTTAATGGTTTATTCAATGAGGTTTTTGATACATACGGGTATAATAGATGATACATTGAGTTTCCATATTTTATGTAATTTAAAAACACCTGATGTGGGATTTTATCCCTATTAATTTTAAATGCCGTTTGTAATTCTGAATGGGCATTTATAAAAGTTAAATACACATCAATTATTTTATATCTTAATTTTACCTCTGGTGCTATTTCTGTATTCCTATTGTGTTGTTCTTTTGTCATAATTATCCCTTTCTTTTAGTGCTTGTCCAATTAAGTATAGAATAACACCTATTAACATAATTACTTCTAAGAGGTTGAAGTTAAATACCGATATATGCATTGCAATAAATAACAATGCCATACTTACAAGTCTGTAAGTTTTATTATTTATATGTAATCGGTTAAAAGCCGAATTTATAATAACACCACTTATCAAAAACATTGAAATTGATAATATAGCTATTGTTAGAATGCTAATAATTATCACCATTAATTGACATATGTTTTAAATTTTTAATTTTAAAAAAATATATAAAAAATGTATTAATGTTTATTGGTATTATTTTCTTCTTTTTCTTCTTTTTCTTCTTTTTCTTGTCGGAGAGTCTCTTTTTAAGTCACTCCTGTTTGCCCTGTCTTCATAATATAGATTACCATTTTTTGATATTCTCCATCCAGGAGGGAGGGCCTTTCTAGCTTTATCAAGTTTTTTGCCTCTTTTGTTTTGATTTTTATGGGTTTGTTTATTTACCTTTTTAACCACCTTTGGCTTTGGCTTAGTGGCTTTTTTTACTTTACTTTTGGCTTTTTTAATAGTGCGTTTTCTTATTGACTTAACTCTTGATTTTGCAGAAGATTTTCTTGGCATATATATCACCTATTATAATTGAATTAAAGACCTATATGTAAATACTTGCTTTAAACTTTTCTTTTTTATTTTTGATGTTAGTCCTATGTCGCTACGATTAAATGATTTAGAAGACTTTTTTATTTTAAAAGGTGGCATAATATTAGAATTTGGAATACTGGAAGGTGGAGTTGGTGGCACATATGGCAAATAATCACCAGTCAGTGTTGATGGAACAGTGGTGTTTTTTTGAGGATTTTTTGGTTTTGTATCTTGTGGAAGTTTTATTTTTAGGCCGGTATCTTGTTTTAGTATGGTTTTGGTTTTTGTCTGAGTGTCTGGTTTTGGTGTTTGAATATTTAATTCTTTATTAGTCAGCCTGTATGCTAGTTTTGGTGAGGATGTTGGTTTTAGTCGCATGTTATTAAATAGATTAACTGACGCAACAGGTGTTCGGGTATAGGTTAATTTTAATTTAGGTTTCTTTGGTTTAGTGAATGCCTTTGTTTTTGTTTTTGGTTTAGTTTTGTCTTTTAAGGTTATTTTTGCAAATGAGTTTAATTGTGATTTTTGTTTAAGCCCAACTTTGCCTGTGCTAAATTTATCAAATAAAGATATATTTTTATTTGCCCTCCCTCCCTTCCCTCTGTCAGTCATTGTTTTTTTACTTTTTTTAATAAGTGATTTGGGTTTAACATCTACGGCATCTAATTCAAATCTATACTGTGAGAATTTTTTAGAGTTTATCGCCCCCTCGTAGTAGAAATAATCCTTTCCTGTAAATCCTTCAATATACCCTGTTGGATTATCCCCTATTCTTGATATGCCCTTTTCCAGGAACGGCTCGGCATTAATATCAATATCATAGTTATCTCCTTTTTCCAGTTTAAATATGTTTTTATTTTTAGGAGATGATACTTCCTTTACATTGGTTGGCATCTTTACTGGATGGTCAAGTGATATTAAAGCCATTCTATCCTTTTTACTCTCAGCATATTTTGCCCTTCCTTTTCCATAAACTTCAAACTCTGTATAAAACAGGTCTTTATCATAGTATTTAAATGCCTTTTCAGTTGGGGTTTTGAAGGCTTCAAATGTGTTAAACAGGTTTTCACTTTTAAAATACTTTTCATCAGGTGTTTTTACTGATTGGATGCGTTCTGTTGTCGTTGAAATATGCAGGCTTTTAAACTCTGGTGTGTGTTGTATGGTTATTTCCCCATCAGGCAATAAGTGTTGTATGGTTTTACCAGAGGGGGTGTCTTCTATTAGTGTGGTTCTTACTAAATTATCATTATCGTAGTAGTTTCTCACACTGAATGAATTCTCATTGAATGTGTAGTCATATCCTTCTATTTTATTGCCCTTTTCACTCCACTTGAATGGTTTAAATGTTTCTACTGTTGTTGATGTGCCTGTCGGGGTTTTGGTTGTGGTTTTTAATGTGGTTTTATCTGTAAGGGGATTTCTAACCATTGTAGTGGTTTCTTCAATGGTTGTGATAAAGTTCGGAGTGGATAGGGGTTTAACGAAATAATCAGATGGTAAGTAGTTTAAAAGCTGTATTTTTGAATATTTGGTATATGATTTTGTTTTAATGTCAAATACTGGTTTTGATTTTCCCCCCAAAGGTATTGCCATTGATGCAATATCTGATATAGTGTCTGGATTTGGGTTAGTTATTGCCCCTGTTATCATTGATGGTGTGCTTTCTGCTGCCCCAATACCCAACATTGTAGCACTATCTATTCCATTGTAATTATTATTTGTCAGCGTATCTTTTTCATATATGTCTATTGCCGTTGCTGGATATACTGCCGATTTTATCACTGTTTTTCCTATTGTTTCCCCAATATAGTTATTCTTATCAACTATGCCTAAAATACCAAATCCTCCATTCTTTTCAAGTTCTTTTCCTACCGTTCCACCCATATTTATTAAAGTGTCTGACGCTTCTGTTATTGGTTTATTGTCATTTATAAACTGTTCTTCTGCCCCTGTTTTCATCTTGTCTAAATCATTTAAGTTTATTAGTATATTGCCTGTTGTTTCCATTGATTTAATAGCCTGTCCTGTTATTGGTATGCTTTCCATTGCATTGAAGGCATCATTTACTACTTTATTTGATTGATTACCTAAAACAGGGGATATTTCATTACTTATAATACTTCTTACAGTATCCACTTCATTAGTTTTGGTTAAATAGGAATTATATTCATCTTTTGTGGTTATAACTGGCACAGATATTGAATTTTTATCATCATTTGGATATACTGCATATACATTTCCGCTATCTATATCTAAATTTAAATTTGGTTTTGCTAATTGGACACTTTGTCCATTGCCTAATTTTAATGTTGGATAATATTGTTCTGGAATTACTGGACTATATAAATTCAAATTTGATGGGGCTTCTTTTATGTCGCTTGGTTTTATTACATTGTTAGAATTTGATATTGTTGTGTTATTTGAATTATTTTGTGAAATAGTGTTAGTTTTTTCTATAAATGAATGGATTGTTATATTTCCTGAATTATCTGTATGTATCATTCCTGGGTGATTTTGTTCTATTGTTTTCAATGCCTGCTTAGGATTTAATGTGAAAGATACTAAATTTCCTGTATTGTCATAAAGTTTATGGGAAGTTTCGTCATAATAGTAGTTTGAATTATCAGTTCCTTGCAATTTTATATAGTTTTTAACTTGATTTGAAGTGTTGTTATTCGCAATACTGCCTGAAGATACTAAATCTGATGTTGAAGTGTCATATTCTGGGTCATAATCATCGTCATCATCATCTGAATTTGAATAATTAGAAGAATAAGATGAAGAAGAATTATCATTTACTACTATTGCCCCAGGTTCTTCACTTACATTACTTGCACTGCCTGAATACAAAACTTCCCCGGTATTTATATCTTTAATTTCTACCGTCCCATCGTCATAATATGTTCTTGAAGTCGTATCTGGGTCGTATGTAGTCATAAATAATCACCATTTGATATTATTTGATGTCCTGTTTGTATTTAAATACATATTTCCAAGGAAGATTACATTCATTAACGCCCAGGCACCAAATAGATATGGTGCATTCATTAAAGAATTATTTACACTTCCTTTGCTAATTATTTCCATTATTGCAAAAAATAATATTACCGTTATTAATGATTTCCAATATCCGTATTTTCTTTCTTTTATATATACTGCCGTTTGAATAAATATGGCAAATATAGGTATTATAAATGGAAATCTTCTAAATAAATCATTTATTAAGTTTCTACTAATTAAATCATTTACGGTATAATATGTTCCATAATCATAGGCAATTGTTGGTTTGTAATCTACTTGACCAATATTCGTTTCTACATAATTATCCCAATCTTCATCATATATTGAAATATATCCACTAACTACATTGTCTGTTGGATTAGAAACTACATAGTGTGTAATGTCTATTTGTGTTATTTTCAATGGGCTGTTATTTATGGGATAATTTGTTAAAATGGTTGATGGGGCATTGTCTGTTGGAATTAATGTGATATTTTGGACTACATGCGCACCTAATTTTATTGGAACATTATAATACTCTGCTGAAACTGTCATAGATATTACAAATAATAAAAGGATGCTAAATAGGATATATTTTTTATCCATAATCTTCCACCATTCTGCCTGTAAATAAGTATATTACATAAGATAACAGACTTAAATAATGATATATTGCATATAACCCCCATATTGGGACAGGTATATGTAAAATATCCACCATTATTGGTTTATTTGCCGTCAATAACATCCAAATTAAAGAAATTCCAACCTGTATAAATTGGATTGGTATAGTTAGCATACTAATTGCATTTGTATATCCCGATGCACTATCTGCTGTGTTTTGGACTATGGAAGTAATGTCTATTGGTGTTATTTGATACACATCTATCCAATATATGCCCAACCAGGACATTATGACAGGTATTACAGCAAATGCCCCTGATATAAATAAAATTATTTGTATATTATACCACGCTTTCATATTAATCGCCAAATTGCTTTTGTATTGCCCAAACTAAAAATGATATTCCTAATAGACTTGCGCCTAATTCTTTCCTATATGGAAAGTCCAATGGTATTGTCATAATTAATGCTCCAACTACACATCCTATTAATGAAAAATCTAAACCTGATATGCCTGTTATTATTAAAAATAATGGAAATATAAACAATACTGACAATAATATCATTTCATTAGATAAATTACTTAATGGATTGGGGTTTTCTATGTATGGTAATGATTTTGTGGCAACTAAATATCCATCTTCGTTATAAACATCTACTGATATGTCTCCATCTATTATAATATCAGTGTTTATTGTTGTAGTATCTTCTAATATTGAAATATTCTTATCATACACGACCTGTCCTGCTTTTGTTATCTTTAATCTATAATTTCCTGGATTTTTTGTTTGTATCACTACATTTAGTTTGTTTTCCTGACTTTTAGATAAATAAATATAGATGGGTTGACTTGCACTTGAAACATAGGCATCTATTTGTGTATCTGCTGTCATGGTTTGTAATAATTTGCCATCCATTGTATAAACTGATATTACTGACCCTAATGGCACGGTGCAAATTGCTGGATTTCCATATCCTACTGTTTTATTGCCTAATTTAACTATTACATTTTCATTTGATGTTATTTTAACTGGAACAAATGAAGTCCCTAATGTTCCGATATAAGCAGTTAAATTAGTATTTATTAGCGGTATTGTTGTGTAATATCCTTCATCTGTTGAAATATAAATTCTATCACCATATTTTCCTGATATGTTGTTAATTGATGTAGTTTCATTTATTTTAAAGGCTTCCTTTCCATCTACCGTAATGTAATAATTTAATTTTGAAATGTCCTGACCTTCAAATAGTGGTAATAAACTAATTGTAGCATTTTTAATGTCGGCATCTACTGTTAATGTTTTATCATCTTGTAATATTTCTGCTTCATATATTTTTATTGTATAAGTCCCTTCTGTGTCATATGTGTGTTTAAATGGATATGTTCCTGCTGTTTTTGGTATAGGTTCCGTAAAACCATCCCCCCAATCTATATATCTATTAGATGTTGTATCGGTATGTGTTGTTATTGTGATAACTTTGTCATAAGGCGTAGTTCCATTATTTATTGATGTTATGTCCATTGAAGGCAGTATATTAACAATTAATTTATATGAAACTATATCTGATGTAGGTGTAGTGGCATCGTAGGTTATATAATATTGTCCTAATTTTGAATAATCTAAATTATGGACTGTTGTATTAAATATCACTGCGTCTTGTAGGTTTGGGGGGTAATATAATGAGGTATTTACTGAATATGCTGGTAAGGTATAATCTACTACTTTAACTGAAACAATTTGGGAATTTAAAACAAGATAATCATAATTCCAATCACCAACATAGTCTTTAAAATAAATATTTGCTGTATCTGCGTATATGTTTGAAATTAATGCTAATATAAACACCAAATAGATTAGCCTTTTCATAAATACCACCAAAAAATAAGAAAAAATTAGTTTAAAATACGCCCGCCAAATGGGCTACTACAATGGCCGCTACCATCAATATAACCCCTCCGAATAGTATAGACATTACAACTTTAATTAAACTGTTTCCTTCCTGTCCAGATACTTCGTTTCCTGATAATGCAAATACAACTGCTAATACAATACCCACTGCTGCTAATATTAAGAATGCTACACTTACTATGTTAAATGCTGGGTATATTTTATCTTGTATTACCATTGAAATGGCACTGTTTTGTGTAGATGAAATAACTAAACCAGGACTATTTGCTATTTCTTTTGGAACATAAAGTTTTACTTGGTAATTTGAATAATATTCCGTATATGGGTTATTGAATTCTACTTTATATTGCGTGTCTGAAATCTTTGTAATGTTATAAGACCAATGAATTGGTATATATTTTGTTCCAAATGCCCTAAATAATGCTATATGTGTTATTTTTCCAAATTCACCAACTTTAACTACTGGATTACCCCGTATTGTTGTTAAATTTTCTGGTATTACAAATGACCCTGTTAATACCCCATTTGACATTATGCTTACTATATCTTTATCTGGCTTACTTTCTTTCGTAAGGTATATTTTTCCAGTTTCATTTGTTGTTATTGTATTTCCTGTTGCAGTATCTATTAAACTAGTTCCCCGTACTACTAAATCCCCCGCTGATGCCTCATCCCATCTTACCCTTGTTTGGTCTGAACTGGTGTCTGAAAATATTGCATATTCTAAATAGACATTAATATCGTTTGTTGTATAATATTTTGGTGTATATTGTATCATTGTTTCATTTGAGGT
>Ga0256840_1004662_pt1 | contig 10159 bp, 9 predicted proteins | sample 355202metaG_FD_185969 | JGI IMG/M metagenome (GOLD analysis project Ga0256840, IMG submission 185969) | Hydrothermal vent microbial communities from Mid Atlantic Ridge, Atlantic Ocean - 355-202 | ecosystem: Environmental > Aquatic > Marine > Hydrothermal vents | place: Atlantic Ocean: Mid...
TTTTTTAGTTCTTCTTTTTAGACTTTGTTTTTTTTGCTTTTTTTGCTTTAGTCTTTTTGGTTTTTGTTTTTTTTTTTTTTGTTTTTTGTTTTTTTTTTTTTTTTTGATAATTTGTTGTTTTTAAGTAGTTTATGTGTTTTTTACTGTTTTTAACTAAGAAAAACGAAATTTTTAAAAACAGCTTAAAATGCGTATTTTGTTTTAAAAATAAATAAGTTAAATAGTTTTTAATATTTTAAGGGTTAAAATAGTTTATTTTATATTTGCAAAATATAAACGTAGCTTTTTAAGCTTAACTATTTAAAAACAAAGTAACATGCAATTATCAGAACAAGAAATTGTCCGTAGAGAATCACTTCAAAAATTAAGAGATTTGGGTATAAATCCATATCCAGCAGCACAGTTTAACACTACGACATCTGTCAAACAGGTAGTAGAAAATTTTGCTAAGTTTGAAGGGAAACAGGTAGTTCTTGCAGGTAGAATGATGAGCCGTAGAATAATGGGTTCAGCATCTTTTGCAGAATTGAAAGACGGTTCTGGTAGAATGCAAATTTATTTAAATCGTGATGAATTGTGCGCTACAGATGATAAAACAATGTATAATGAGGTCTTTAAAAAATTATTAGATATTGGCGATATTATAGGTGTTAAAGGCAAAGTTTTTAAAACCAAAGTAGGCGAAGTGTCTATTAGAGTTAACGACTTAACAGTGCTTTCAAAATCACTTAGACCATTGCCAGTAGTTAAAAAAGACGCCGATGGTAATGTGTTTGATGCATTAACAGATCCTGAATTACGTTATCGACAACGTTATGTAGATTTAATAGTAAACGACCATGTAAAAGAAACCTTTATAAAACGTACAAAAATAACCAATGCCATTCGTCAGTTTTTTAACGAACGTGATTATTTAGAGGTTGAAACACCAATTTTACAACCAATTCCTGGTGGCGCAGCAGCAAGTCCGTTTGTTACACATCATAATGCTTTAGGTATTCCGTTGTATTTACGTATTGCGAATGAATTGTATTTAAAACGATTAATTGTTGGTGGTTTTGATGCAGTTTATGAGTTTTCAAAAGATTTTCGTAATGAAGGAATGGATAAAACCCATAACCCTGAATTTACAGTAATGGAATTGTATGTGGCATACAAAGATTATAATTGGATGATGAATATGACCGAAGAGTTGTTAGAAACCATAGCCATTGCATCTAATAAAACGGCAATAGTTACTTTTGGCGAACATCAAATTAATTTTAAAGCACCTTATGCTCGTGTGCCGATTTTAGAAGCCATTAAAAAACATACAGGTTTTAACCTTAACGGAATGAACCAAGATGAGTTAATAGCTGTTTGTCATAAATTAGATATTGAAGCCGATAAAACTATGGGAGTTGGAAAATTAATTGATGAAATTTTTGGTGAAAAATGTGAGCACAATTACATTCAGCCCACTTTTATAACCGATTACCCTAAAGAAATGAGTCCGCTTTGTAAAGAACATCGAGATGACCCAAGATTAACCGAACGTTTTGAATTGATGGTTGCAGGTAAAGAATTGGCAAATGCTTATTCTGAATTAAATGACCCAATAGATCAAAAAGAACGTTTCGAAGAACAATTAAAACTGTCTGAAAAAGGCGATGACGAGGCCATGTTTATAGATCAAGATTTTGTACGTGCTTTAGAATATGGAATGCCACCAACCTCTGGTATTGGTATTGGTATTGATCGATTAACCATGTTTATGACAAATAATTCTTCCATACAAGAAGTGCTGTTTTTCCCACAAATGCGACCTGAGAAAAAACAAGTTGCTATGACTGACGAAGAAAAAATAATTTTTGAAATCCTTAAAAAAGAACAAAAAATAAACTTGACAGATTTAAAATCACAAGCTGGTTTGAGTAATAAAAAATGGGATAAATCTTTAAAAGGCTTAACTAAAAAGAATATAGCAAAAGTAGATAAAACTGATGAAGGTTTGTTTGTTGAATTGAGTTAATAAATGAAAAGTGAAAAGTGAAAAGTGGAAAGTGAAAAATGAAAAGTGAAAAGTGGAAAGTGAAAAATGAAAAGTAGAAAGTGAAAAATGAAAAGTGAAAAGTGAAAAGTGGAAAATGAAAAGTGGAAAGTGAAAAGTGGAAAATGAAAAGTGGAAAATGAAAAGTGAAAAATGATTCTTTGATAAAAACCAAAATTAAAATTAAAAATAAAACTTCAAAATTCAACATTCAAAATTCAAAAGCCAACATTAAAAAATTAAAGCATAACAACGTTTGAGCAAACAAGAGTACATAGAAGTTTATGGGTCACGAGTCCATAATTTAAAAAATATCGATATTAAAATACCACGCAATAAGCTTGTAGTAATTACAGGTATTAGTGGTAGCGGAAAATCGTCTTTGGCTTTTGATACCATTTATGCCGAAGGTCAACGTCGATATATTGAAACTTTTTCAGCTTATGCTCGTCAGTTTTTAGGTAATTTAGAACGTCCAGATGTTGATAAAATTGATGGTCTTTCTCCCGTAATTGCAATAGAGCAAAAGACCACAAATCGAAGTCCAAGATCTACGGTTGGTACAATTACCGAAATTTACGATTTTATGCGTTTGCTTTTTGCCAGAATTGGCGATGCTTATTCGTTTGAAACGAACGAAAAAATGGTGTCAAATTCCGATGAGCAAATCCACGATTTAATAATAAAGGATTTTAATAATCAAAACATTAATATTCTTGCACCAGTAATAAAATCCCGTAAAGGGCATTATAGAGAGCTTTTTCAGAGTATTGCTAAGCAAGGTTTTGTTAGGGTACGTGTTGACGGTGAAATTAAAGAAATCACTAGTGGTATGAAAGTTGATCGCTACAAAACACACGACATTGAAATTGTTATTGATCGATTAAAAGTTGATGCTATTAAAAAAGGAGGGAAGCATGATGCAAAAAATAGCGCTAACAGTTCAAAAAGATTATCCGAAGCCATAAAAACAGCGATGTATCATGGCGATGATACCATTTTAGTTGTTGTTCAAAATGAAGATAATGCACGTTATTTTAGTAGAAATTTAATGTGTCCATCAAGTGGAATTGCTTATCCACAGCCAGAACCAAATAGTTTTTCATTTAACTCTCCAAAAGGTGCTTGCTCGCATTGTAATGGTCTTGGTAGCGTTGATGAGGTAAATGTAGCTAAAATATTTCCAGACAAAAAAATATCAATTAATAAAGGTGGAATTGCACCAATTGGCGAAGAAAAAAAATCATGGATTTTTAAACAGTTAAAAACCATTGCCAATCGGTTTGATTTTACATTAGATACGCCAATTAATAAAATACCAAAAAAAGCAATTGATATAATTCTTTATGGAGGAAATGAAAGTTTTGATGTTGCCTCTAAAGTTATGGGAATTACACAGAATTACGAAATAGATTTTGAAGGCATTGTTCATTTTATAACCAATCAGTTTAATGAAAATAGTTCGAGAACTATTAAACGTTGGGCAAAAGAATTTATGGATAATAATGTTTGTTCATCTTGTAATGGTTCACGTTTAAAAAAAGAATCTTTGTATTTCAGAATACAGAATAAAAATATTTCAGACTTAGCACAAATGGATATTATTCAGTTGTCAGATTGGTTTAAAGCAGTTGAATTAAATAAAAAACAACAAATCATAGGTGTTGAAATTTTAAAAGAAATAAATACACGATTGCAGTTTTTATTAGATGTTGGTTTAGATTATCTAAGCTTAGATCGTAGTTCAAAAACACTTTCGGGCGGCGAAGCACAACGTATCAGGTTGGCTACACAAATTGGTTCGCAATTGGTTGGTGTTTTATATATTTTAGATGAACCAAGTATTGGTTTACATCAGCGAGATAATCAAAAATTAATTCAATCATTAACACATTTACGTAATATTGGTAACTCTGTTTTAGTGGTAGAACACGATAAAGAAATGATGTTAGAAGCAGATTACGTTATTGATATCGGACCAAAAGCAGGAAAAAATGGTGGTAAAATTATTAGTAAAGGTACGCCAAAAGCATTGCTAAAAAGCAAAACCATAACTGCGGATTACCTTAACGGAACACGATTTTTTGAGATACCTAAAAAACGAAGAGAAGGAAACGGAAAAAAGATAATACTCAAAGGCGCAACAGGTAATAACCTAAAAAATGTTAATTTAACCATTCCGTTGGGTAAAATGATTTGTGTAACAGGTGTTTCAGGAAGCGGAAAATCATCTTTAATAAATGAAACGCTTTACCCAATAATCAACAAGCATATTTATAGAGCTGTTAAAAAACCGTTGCCTTACAAAACCATTTCAGGCTTAGATAATATTGATAAAATTATTGATATAAATCAATCGCCAATTGGAAGAACGCCAAGGTCAAACCCAGCGACTTATACAGGTGTTTTTAGTGAGATAAGAAGTCTTTTTGCCAAAACTCCAGAAGCTTTAATTCGAGGTTATAAACCAGGTAGGTTTTCGTTTAATGTAAAAGATGGTCGTTGTGAAACTTGTCAAGGTGGCGGCGTTAGAGTAATTGAAATGAATTTTTTACCCGATGTTCATGTTGAATGTGAAACCTGTATGGGGAAACGTTTTACACGAGAAACCTTAGAAATAAGATACAAAGGCAAATCCATTTACGATGTTTTAGAAATGACTATTGATGAAGCTGTTCCGTTTTTTAAAAATATTCCTAAAATCCATAAAAAATTAAAAACCATACAAGATGTTGGTTTGGGTTATATAAGTCTTGGACAGCGTTCTACAACGCTTTCTGGAGGCGAAGCACAGCGAATTAAGTTAGCAACCGAACTGTCTAAAAGAGATACAGGTAATACCTTATATATTTTAGACGAACCAACAACAGGTTTGCATTTTGAAGACATTCAAGTATTGATGCAAGTGCTTAATAAGTTAACCGATAAAGGTAATACAGTGGTAATAATTGAGCATAATTTGGATGTTGTTAAATTAGCCGATTGTATTATTGATGTTGGACCAGAAGGAGGAAAGCATGGTGGTGAAATCTTATTTGAAGGCACGCCAGAACAAATGATAAAAATCAAAACAGGTTATACAGCAAAGTATCTTAAATTGGAATTAGTTTGACCCGATAATCATCTCAATAAATTCATCAAATAAATAAGAAGAATCATGTGGACCAGGACTTGCTTCTGGATGATATTGAACAGAAAAACATTTTTTGTTTTTTAACTTCATACCAGCAAGCGTGTCATCATTTAAATGTAAATGTGTAATCTCAAAATTAGGGTTTTCTACTACTTGTTTTTTATCAACAACAAAACCATGATTTTGCGAAGTAATTTCCGATTTACCAGTTTTAATATTAAAAACAGGATGGTTTATACCTCGGTGTCCGTTGTGCATTTTGTAAGTATTAATACCTTGTGATAACGCAATAATTTGATGCCCTAAACAAATGCCGAATAAAGGTAAATTTTCATCAATTATTTCTTTTGCTAATTTTTGTGCAGCAATTAGCGGTTCTGGATCGCCAGGACCATTTGAAAGAAAATAGCCATTAGGTTTAAATGTTTTCATTTGTGCTAAAGTAGCATCAAACGGAAATACCTGTACATAACAATCTCTTTTTACCAACTCTCTAATTATGTTTTTCTTTATTCCGATATCTAAAGCAGCAATTTTATATGTTGCATTTTTATTACCAGCAAAATAAGGCTTTTTTGTAGAAACAGCTGAGGCTAATTCCAAACCAACCATTGATGGCATTTTATGTAATATTTTTTGTAATTTGGTTAAATCATTATCGGTAGAAACAACTGCATTCATTGCGCCTTTATCTCTAATATAACTAACAAGCGCTCTTGTGTCAACATCGGTAACAACAAGTAAATTTTCGTTTTCAAAATACTCGGTTAAGCTCCCATTTGCTGAAGTTCTTGAAAATTCTGTGCTAAAATTTTTACAAATCAGTCCAGATATTTTCATACTATCCGATTCAACTTCCTTATTATTTACACCATAATTACCAATATGCGCATTGGTTGTAAGTATAATTTGACCAGTATATGATGGATCTGTAAATATTTCTTGATAACCAGTCATACCTGTATTAAAACATATTTCGCCAGAAATAGTGCCGTTAATACCAATAGACTTCCCTTCAAATGAAGTGCCATCTTCTAATAATATAATTGCTTTTGATATAATATTACTCATTTTATTTTACTTAATAAGTTGCACAAAAATAAAAAAGACAAACTAAATAATAGTTTGTCTTTTTGTAAATTATAATATGTTTATTAACATTTTATTCTTCTTCGTTAGAATTAGTAACAGGCGCTGTAGTTGTATTTTTCTTACCACGTCTTGTTCTCTTTTTCTTTTTACCGTTTGGATTGTATACTTCGTTGTAATCAACAAGTTCTACCATTGCCATTTCAGCGTTATCACCTTGTCTGTTACCTAATTTGATAATTCTAATATAACCACCTGGTCTATCAGCAACCTTTACAGCAACATCTCTAAAAAGTTCAGTTACAATTTCTTTACGTTTTAAGTATTTAAAAACAATACGTCTATTGTGTGTTGTATCTTCCTTAGATTTAGTAATTAAAGGCTCAATATATTGGCGTATAGCTTTTGCTTTCGCTAAAGTAGTATTAATACGTTTGTGCTCAATAATTGAACATGCCATATTAGATAACATTGCCTTTCTGTGCGCAGTTTTTCTACTTAAATGATTGAATTTCTTTCCGTGTCTCATTTTATATAGTCTTAAATTTAAGTTTTAGAAACTCAAATATCTTATTATTTATTCTTTATCTAATTTATATTTACTCAAATCCATACCAAATGTTAAACCTTTAACATTTACTAATTCATCTAATTCTGTAAGTGATTTTTTACCAAAGTTTCTAAACTTCATTAAATCGTTCTTATTAAATGAAACTAAATCTCCTAATGTGTCAACTTCAGCCGCTTTTAAACAGTTTAAAGCTCTTACAGATAAGTCAAGATCGGTTAATCTAGTTTTAAGTAATTGTCTCATATGAAGTGATTCTTCATCATAAGTTTCAGTTTGTGCTATTTCATCGGCTTCTAAAGTAATACGCTCATCAGAAAATAACATAAAGTGGTGTATTAAAATCTTAGCTGCTTCAGTTAGTGCATCTTGAGGTGTAATAGAACCGTCACTGTCAATATCAAAAACTAATTTTTCATAATCTGTTTTTTGACCTACACGAAAGTTTTCAACTGCATATTTTACATTTTTTATAGGTGTAAAAATAGAATCAATAAAAATTGTTCCTAATGCAACAGTTGCTTTTTTATTATCCTCTGCCAATACAAAACCTCTACCTTTATCAATAGTGATTTCTAAATCAAGGTTCACAGATTTTTCCATATTACAAATAACTAAATCTGGATTTAGTACTTGAAAACCTGAAATGAAATTTTGAAAATCACCTGCTGTTAATTGTTCTTGATTTTTTATTGAAATTGATACAGTTTCGTTGTCAACGTCATCTATTTGTCTTTTAAAACGAACTTGTTTTAAATTCAATATAATTTCAGTTACATCTTCTACTACTCCTTTGATAGTAGAAAATTCATGTTCAACACCATCGATTCTTAACGAAGTAATAGCGAAACCTTCTAAAGAAGATAATAAAACTCTTCTTAAAGCATTTCCAACCGTTAAACCAAATCCTGGTTCAAGAGGTTTAAACTCGAATCTTCCTGAAAAATCAGTTGAGTCGATTAAAATTACTTTGTCTGGTTTTTGAAAATTTAAAATTGCCATAAATATATTATATAATATTAATGATTATTTAGAGTACAACTCTACAATAAATTGTTCGTTAATGTTTTCTGGTATTTGAATTCTTTCTGGTGCTTTTACAAATTCACCAGTTAAATTATCAGCATTAAAAGTTAACCATTCATAAACTTTAGAATTGTTAGCTAATGCATCTTGTATAACAGTTAAAGATTTAGATTTTTCTCTAACACTTATTACATCTCCTTCTTTTACTGAATAAGAAGGTATACTAACTAGTTCATCATTAACAGTAATGTGTCTGTGTGAAACTAATTGACGTGCTCCATTTCTTGAATTTGATAATCCCATTCTAAATACAACGTTGTCTAATCTAGATTCACAAAGTTGTAATAAAATTTCACCTGTAATTCCAGATGTAGCAGAAGCTTTTTTAAATAAGTTACGGAATTGTCTTTCTAAAATTCCATAAGTATATTTTGCTTTTTGTTTTTCTTGTAATTGCATAGCGTATTCAGATTTTTTACCTCTACGTCTATTATTACCATGTTGTCCTGGAGGATAATTTCTTTTTTCAAAGTTTTTATCATCTCCAAATATAGCTTCTCCGAATTTACGTGCTATTTTAGTTTTTGGTCCTGTATATCTTGCCATTTTGTTTTTATTAAGTTCTCAATATTGAGAAAAGAGGGATTATGAATTAAGGCTTACTTATCCTTCGACAATCTTTTTCCTCTTTGTTATTAAATTAATTATACTCTTCTTCGTTTTGCTGGACGACATCCATTATGAGGTATTGGTGTTACATCAATTATTTCTGTAACTTCAATGCCATTATTATGTAATGTTCTTATAGCAGATTCTCTACCATTTCCAGGTCCTTTAACATAAACCTTTACTTTACGCAAACCTGCTTCGTGTGCAACTTTTGCGCAATCTTCAGCAGCTGTTTGTGCAGCATAAGGTGTGTTTTTTTTAGAACCTCTAAATCCTTGCTTTCCAGCAGAAGACCATGCAATAACATCGCCTCTTTTGTTAGTTAAAGAAATAATGATATTATTGAATGATGCATGTATATGTGCTTCACCTATAGCATCAACAATAACTTTACGTTTTTTTGTTTTATTAACTTTTGCCATTATAAAATAGTATTATTTAGTTGCTTTCTTTTTATTAGCAACAGTTTTTCTTTTACCTTTTCTAGTTCTAGAATTGTTTTTAGTTCTTTGTCCTCTTAAAGGTAAACTAGTACGATGACGAATACCTCTATAACATCCAATGTCCATTAAACGTTTAATGTTCATACGTGTTTCTGTACGTAATTCACCTTCAATGGTAAATGTACCTACTTGCTCACGAATGTTTGCAATTTGATCATCAGTCCAATCTTGAACTTTGATACTTTCGTCTACATTAGCCTTTGCTAATACTTCTTTTGCTCTGCTGTTACCAACTCCATAAATATAAGTTAATGAAATAACTCCTCTTTTGTTTTTTGGTATGTCTACTCCTGCTATTCTTGCCATAATTTATATATTATCCTTGTCTTTGTTTAAATCTAGGATTCTTTTTATTTATTACGTATAATCTTCCTTTTCGTCGTACAATTTTACAATCTGCACTTCTTTTTTTGATAGATGTTCTAACTTTCATTTTATTTTTCTATTTAATTGAGATACTTTCTCGCTAAAATAATAAGTTTGCAAAACTACAAAATATTATTTACATTTTATTAATATCTATAAGTTATCCTTGCAATTGATAAATCATAAGGGCTCATCTCTAATTTTACTTTGTCTCCAGGTAATAATTTAATATAAAATTTTCTCATTTTTCCTGAAATATGCGCAGTAACTTGGTGTCCATTTTCTAAATCAACACGAAACATTGCATTTGATAATGCTTGTGTTATTACGCCATCTTGTTCAATTGGTGGTTGCTTAGCCATTCTATTATGCTTTAGATTTTCTTTTATTACCAGTTTTCATTAATCCATCATAATGACGATTTAATAAATGCGATTCTACTTGTTGTATAGTATCCATTACCACACCAACCATAATAATTAATGAAGTTCCACCATAAAACATTGCCCATCCACTTTGTACATCAAATTTTACAATAATTGCAGGTAAGATAGCTAAAAATGCTAAAAATAAAGATCCTGGTAAAGTTATTCTTGATAATACAGCATCTAAATAATCAGCTGTTTCAAATCCAGGTTTAAAACCAGGTATAAATCCACCGCCTCTTTTTAAATCATCAGCCATTTTATTAGTAGGTATTGTAATTGCAGTATAAAAATATCCAAATATGATAATTAATAATGCAAATAAAACATTATACCATAAACCAAACATAT
>Ga0256840_1004663_pt1 | contig 10159 bp, 8 predicted proteins | sample 355202metaG_FD_185969 | JGI IMG/M metagenome (GOLD analysis project Ga0256840, IMG submission 185969) | Hydrothermal vent microbial communities from Mid Atlantic Ridge, Atlantic Ocean - 355-202 | ecosystem: Environmental > Aquatic > Marine > Hydrothermal vents | place: Atlantic Ocean: Mid...
GCAAAACTGCTTGCCGAAAGCCATTGCAAAGGTTATCCAAGACTACTACTTCATAACCTTGTTCAGTTAAGGCCAAGACAGTATGCGAACCAATATAACCTGCACCACCAGTAACCAGAATTTTGTTCATCAACTTTTCTCCTTGAAGAGAGTTCAAATTACGGTTATGCTTTTTTTTTAAAAAAGACAAGCAAGACTTAAGAACTGCTTCTCCTAAATAAGTCAACAATATTAACGGATATATTTGAAGATTTAAATGCAAAAAGTCAAAAGTTGCCTTTTTTGATAACATTGCTTACTTGCAACGCGTTGTAATAGTTAAAAATTTTTTTGCTTAAACTTTATCGACGTCCACCAAAAATAATTTTTGCAGGAGTGTCACTTTAAGATGCTTCTGCAAAAAATCTTTTTTGGTGAAAATGGACGAAGTTTAAAGAACAAAAATCAAATAACTTCAGTAGGTTGCAAATAAACGTTTTTAGAAAACACAATCTTTGACTTTTTGCAGTTACGTCTTTTAAGATGCGCCTGCAAAAACTTTGTTTTTAGCTGTTCGTCTTACAATCGCAAAACAAACGCTCAACTATTTAAACAAGTTACAAGCCAGTTTGTTCAGAAAAAATGCAAATTTTTATTTTTTGCAGTTACCTCTTTTAATGAGCTTAAAAATACAAGGAGGAACAAGTTTATGGGGCAGGATTTTTGTTTAGTTCAAAGCATTAAAACCAAATCTCCTTCTGGCCTAGCCAATGTTTATATTCATCGCAAAACAGGGGCCAAGATTCTCTCTATCCAAAATTCAGACCAAAATAAAGTTTTTACCATAGCCTTTCGTACTCCACCTGTGGACAATACAGGGGTTGCTCATATTTTAGAACATTCTGTTTTGTGTGGTTCTCAAAAATATCCTTTAAAAGAACCTTTTGTTGAGCTTTTGAAAAGTTCCTTGCAAACGTTTTTAAATGCTATGACCTATCCAGATAAAACCTGTTATCCTGTGGCCAGCACTCATTTAAAAGATTTTTACAACTTAATTGACGTCTACTTGGACGCAGTATTTTTCCCTTTGCTTCACCCCTATACCTTTGCCCAAGAGGGATGGCATTATGAATTAAACAGGGTAGAGGACGAACTTAAGATAAAAGGCGTAGTCTATAACGAGATGAAGGGTGTTTATTCTTCGCCAGATAACTTGCTTGCTGAATTTTCTCAACAGACTCTCTTTGCAGGCCATACCTATGGTTTGGATTCTGGAGGCAAGCCCGAAGAAATCGTTCATTTAAGTTATGAACAGTTTGTGGCCTTTCATCGCAAGTATTATCATCCATCCAATAGTTGGTTATGTTTTTATGGAAACGATCCCGAAGAACAACGTTTAAAACTTGTTGCCGACTACTTGGATCGATTTCAAACAATGGAGATTAATTCAAGGGTGCCAGACTTTACTCCTCAAGACTTAAATTTTAAGCAACTAACCATCCCTTATGCCTCCACGTCTTCTCAAGACAAGCCAATGTTTACTTTGAACTGGTTCTTGGGTGAACCCCAAAACGTAGCAGAAAATTTTGCCTGGAGGGTTTTAAATTTAGTGCTAATAGGTCTGCCCGGTTCGCCTTTGCGGAAACGATTAATTGAATCAGGGTTAGGCGAAGATCTAGCAGGTATTGGTCTAGAAACAGATTTGCGTTACTTTTACTTTTCCATAGGGCTGCGCGGTATTTTGGAAAACAACATTTATCGGGCTGAAAAGATTATTTTAGAGACCTTACAAGAGTTAAGTGTGGGCATTGACTCAGATCTGTTAGAAGCTAGTTTAAACTTGCTCGAATTTCGAATGCGAGAGAATAACACTGGCCTTTTTCCCCAAGGACTAAGCGTAATTTTACGCATCCTAAGCCGGTGGATGTACACTTCTTCGCCTTGGGAGCTTTTTGATTTGGATGCAGTTTTTCAAGAGTTAAGGACAAGGGCAACTCAAGGTTACTTTGAACAAATACTTAGGCGTGGATTTATTCACAACAAGCACACGACCAAGGTCGTCTTGTTGCCTGATCAAGAGCTGTTTGAACGCTCTGCTAAATTAGAGCAACAAAAATTAGCTCAAATCAAACAAGGGATGACCTCTTTAGAACTCGCAAAAATCATAAAACAAACTCAAGAACTACAAGAGTTTCAGCAACGTCAAGATAAACCTGAGGATTTAGCTCGCTTGCCAAGGCTTAAACTTACAGACCTTGATCCCAAAACAGACGACTTCTGGGCTGAAAAATTTTCTGTGCAGGGTATAGACGCATTTAAAAGTATTTTGCCTACCAATGGAGTAATCTATCTGGATTTAGGTTTTAATCTGCAAGGATTAAATCTGCAAGAATTGGTAATGGCCAAGATTTTGGCTAAAATGCTCTTGGAAATGGGGACCAAAAAAAGAGATTACGCTCAACTTGGCACTTTAATCGCCAAGTTTACGGGGGGAATAAGGTCAAGTTTTTTTCTGGATCAACACCTGGATTCTGACCAACTAGTTTTGTTCTTTTGGCTACGGTCCAAGGTCCTACCGCTGCATCTGACAAAACTTTGCGATCTTTTGGCAGAGATCTTACTGGAATATAATTTTTCAGACAGCAAACGTCTTCAAGAAATTCTACTCGAAGAAAAAGCAGGGTTAGAGGCAAGTTTTATCCCAGCAGGACATAGTTACGTTTTGCAACGTCTAAAAGCTGGTTTTAACCTGCAAGGACAGGTCGAAGAATGCTTAAGCGGTATTAGCTATTATCAGGAAGTAAAAAAGTTGCTTTCCCTTTTAGAGCAAGAACCCGCAAAAGTTCTTGCTGACTTTACTCTTTTGGCTCAAAAGATATTGCAAAAAAATAACCTCCTTCTTCATTATACAGCAGAAGACAAAAATAGCTTATCTGTTGAAAAAATGCTTCAAGATTTGCTTTCTCTTTTTTCAGAAGGGCAAAAGCCATCCTCTCCTCTTAAAATAAATTTAGACGTGGTTGACGAAGGTATAATGGTTCCAGCTCAGGTCAATTACGTAGGTAAAGGATATAAGTTAAAACAAAAATTTTTGGGCGGAACAGGCTTGGTTGCGAGCAATTTGTTGCGAAACAGTTATCTTTGGGAAAAGGTTAGAGTTATGGGTGGTGCTTATGGAGCATTTTGTGTGCCAGATTTATTTAAAGGGGAGTTTTATTTCTGTTCTTATCGCGATCCCAATTATGTAAGTACGTTAGATACTTATGATCAAGCAGGTAATTTTTTAACCAACTTAGAGTTAACGTCTTCAGAATTGGAAAAAATTATCATTTCTACAGTAGGCAGTTTTGAGCCGCACAGACTACCTGACGCCAAAGGTTTTGAATCTGTGTGCAAACAGCTAAAAGGGCTTGGCCCTGAAAGGCGGCAACAATTAAAAGAGCAGATTTTGCAAACCAAAAGAAAAGACCTTCAACGGTTCGGCGAACTGTTAAATGAATATCAAAAAGCTTTAACCGTTATTCTTGGGCCAGAAGAGACTTTGCAAAACTTAAAACAAAAAAAGATTATAACCCAAGTTATGGACCTACATAACCTTGATTAATTAAAACCAAAATTGGGCAGTAATTCCAAGAGAAAATTTGGGATGTAGAAAAGAAAGTTGGGATAGAGAACAGACTAAAAGAAAAGACTTTGTTTTTTTTATATCTTGACACTTAAACAGACCTTCACTAACTTAAGTCAGCTTTTTTAGAGCTGGACAGGATAAAAAACGTAACTGCAAAAAACAAAAATTTGGGTTTTCTTCCCAAAAGTTGATTTATAACTTTTTTAAGACGTTCCTGCAAACACTCTTTTTTGGTGAAAATTGACAAACTTTAAAAAGTAAAATTCAAATAATTTCAGTTGATTACAATCGACTTTTTGTCAAAAAACGCAATTTTTGACTTTTTGCAGTTGCGTCTTTAAATAAAAAAGTTTTTTATGGTTTTAAATAGGGCTAAGAAAAACAAAGTTTTTGCAAGCTCACCTAAAGAATAATAAGGAGGTGTTATGGCCAAGGAAGAAGCGATAGAAGTAGAAGGGGTAGTAGAAGAGGCCCTTCCCAATGCTATGTTTAGGGTTAAGTTAGAAAATGGGCACGTGGTTTTAAGTCACATTTCAGGCAAAATGAGAAAGTATTATATTCGCATTTTACCGGGGGATAGGGTGAAAGTAGAGTTGTCTCCATACGATTTAACCCGGGGAAGGATTACCTATAGGTTTAAGTAAATGGAAGTAGATCTGCATACTCATTCTACGGCCTCGGATGGGACGCTTTCGCCCACAGAATTGATTTTAGAGGCGAAAAAATTAGGTCTTAAAGCTATAGCTTTAACTGATCACGATACCACTCAAGGGCTAGAAGAGGCTTGTCAGGCGAGTCAAAAAGAGGATGTCGAGTTTATTCCAGGATGTGAACTTAGTGTGCAGTTTAAAGGCATGACCCATATCTTAGGCCTTTGGATCAATCAAAAGGCTCCTGTTTTAAATAAGGCTTTTTTGTTTTTGCAGGAAAAAAGAAAAGAAAGAAATCTTAAAATCATTGAGAAATTAAATCAACTAGGTATAGAGCTTACTTATGCCGAGGTTCAAGAAAAGGCCAAAGGAACCGTGGGCAGACCGCACATTGCTCAGGTTTTAACCCAAAAAAAAGTTACCCGTTCGGTTCAAGAGGCCTTTGAAGTTTTTTTGAACAATCAAGGCAAGGCTTACGTGCCTAAAGAAAAATTTTCTCCTGAGCAGGCTATTGAACTTTTAAAGCAAGAGCAGGCTACAGTTATCTTGGCTCATCCTTTTAGCTTGAATCTTTCTGTTTTAAAATTAGAAAAGGCTTTGATTTATTTAAAAGAGTTAGGTTTGGATGGGATAGAAGCTTTTTATTCTGAGCATTCTCCAGCGCTTACTCAAACCTATTTGCATTTGGCCCAAAAATTGGACCTTCAAGTCAGTGGGGGATCAGACTTTCACGGCCAAAACAAACCTCACATCAAGTTGGGATCAGGTAAAAATAATTTAAATCTTTCCTATACACTCGTGCAAAGATTAAAAGAATATCGCGCCAAACAAGGTTTGTGGGTTTAGATTTTATGTTGCCAGAACTGCTTTGTCCGGCTGGGGACAAAGAAAAATTTTTTACTGCCTTAAGATACGGGGCAGATGCCATCTACGTTGGGGGAGAGGATTTTAATCTGCGGGCAAAAACCAAGGGAGTTGGCCTTAAGGATTTACCTTGTTTGGTTCAAGCAGCTCACGCTGTCCAAAAAAAAGTTTATTTTTGTCTAAACGTCTTGGCTCAGGAAAAGCACCTTGGCCCAATTAGTTTGCTTTTAGAAAAACTTGCCAACGTTTCCATTGACGCTTTGATCATAGCTGACCCCGGCGTAATCAAACTAGCGCACAAGTATTTGCCCCACGTTCCCATTCACCTAAGCACTCAGGCCAATACTTCCAACAGCGTAAGCGCATTGTTTTGGCAGGAATTGGGAGTAAAACGGATAAATTTGGCCAGGGAGCTAGACTTTAAGCAGATAAAACAGATTGCCCAAAAAGTTAGTTCAAAGCTGGAATTAGAACTATTTGTCCACGGTGCCATGTGTATGGCCATTTCTGGACGTTGTTTTTTAAGCGCCTATCTTAATCAACGTTCAGCCAATTTGGGACTATGCACCCATCCTTGCCGGTTTGAGTATAGTCTAAAAGAAAAAAATAGAGATCAGGCTATTTTTGAGGTGGTAGAGCAGGGATATTCAAAAATTTTGGCCAGTGAAGATTTGTGTCTTTTAAAATACCTAAACTGGATGAGAAAAAATAAAATTGCTTCTCTGAAAATAGAAGGAAGAAACAAAAGCGTGGCTTACGTGGCTACAGTAACGGACGTCTATAAAACAGCCTTGCTGGACCTTGAACAAAGAAGGTTTAATTATTCGAAATACGTACGAGTTTTACAGCCTACGTTTACCCGCAAAGTAGGGACTGGTTTTTTTTTAGGACGTCCCAAATTGCTTTATTTACCTAATAATAAAAATAACACCAAAACTCTGGCCTGGATAGCCAAAAAGATTTCTCCTGAAAAGTGGTTGGTTAAAGTTAAACAGACTTGGTCTGTTCAACAAAAAGTAAAAATAAGACTGCCGCGCTTGCAAGAAATAACTTTAAGTCCTGGGGCTTACTGCTTGGAAGGAGAAAATGGTCAAAAAGTAGAAGTCGCCCATCCAGGCTTAACTTATTATCTTTATTTTGCTCATCCAAAACTGAAAACCTATTTGACCGTTGGCACATAAACTAATTTATCTTTTGAAGATTGGCTGCAAAAAACAAAAACTTCGTTTTATAAGATTTGCAATTGATTGTTTTTAAATGTTTTGGCGTAATGTTGCATAAAATAACAGAAAAATAACAATCATTTTGGATTGAACAACAAAGTATAATCTAATTTTTCAAACAAACCAATGGTCTAAACAAAATTATTGACACTACCAAATTGAGTATATACAGCCTAAAAAACAGTTTTTTTGAAAAAAATTGATACTCCTGCAAAAATTGTTTTTTGGTGGGGTTGACCAAAATTTAAAGTATAAAAAAGTCAAATAACTTCATCTAATTAAAAGATGCTTCTGCAAAAAATCCTTTTTGACGGAAATGGACAAAGTTTAAAGAACAAAAATTCAATAACTTCACCAGGTTGCAAATAAACGTTTTGTTATTAAAATCGAGCTGTTTTGTCAAAAAACACAATTTTTGAGTTTTTGTAGTTACGTTTTATAAGATGCGCCTGCAAAAATTTTGTTTTTTCCCGGTTCGGCATAAAGTCATAAAACAAACGTTCAATTATTTAAATAAGTTGTAAGCAAACTTGGTGAGAAAAATGCACGTTTTTGATTTTTTTTGCAGTTACGTCTTATAAATTGTTTTAATATTTAACGAGGTTAGCCCATTTGAAAAAAAAATAAAGTTTTGGCAGGCGCATCAAAATTCAATCTTGTGTTTGCAAGTTTTGGTGCTGCAAAAAAAGAAGTTTGACAGGTTTACTTGGAAAAAAACTTTAAAAAATTTACGAGTTTTAGGAGTAGTAAATGCAAGAAAAACAAACACTTATATTTGGATCAGATCACGCAGGAATCAATCTAAAACGCACTTTAATGGATTATTTTCATCCTGAATTTGAAATTATAGATATCGGCACCCATGACACCAATAGTTGTGATTATCCCGTTTATGCCCGCAATCTTTGCGTAAAAGTTCTTGAACTTCAGACCTTAGGCATTCTTATCTGTGGTACAGGTATAGGGATGAGTATTACCGCCAATAGGTTTAAAGGGATTAGAGCAGCCCTCTGCTTAAACGAATACATGGCCCAAATGGCCAGAAAACACAACAATGCCAACGTGCTTTGTCTAGGGGAACGCGTTATAGGCATAGATTTAGCCAAAAGTATTGCCCGCGCATTTGTCGGCACTGAATTTGACGGAGAAAGACACTTAAAAAGAATAGAATTAATTGAAAAGTTAACGTAGTTGACCTAACTGCAAAAATCAAAAAATATGCCTTTTTAATAAAAAAACAGGCTGTTATGTTTAATATTTTCCAATCCTGAATACTGCCTACTTGCTTATACTCAACCGTTGAATAAGGTCTTTCAGCTCAGATATTACTTTGCCATTATTCCAATAAGAGCCAAACCTGAATTAGCATTTGCGCGTTAGGTTTATGCTGAATTGCTTTCATCGCCATGCTCGCGAATCTCCTTTTAGCCATTGGGTGAAAAGTAATTTGATATTGTATAGACAAGCTATGAAATTGCTAATTTTATCAAGACCTAAATAGAAGTTGTTATTTATGAACTACTTAATAAATCTCACGGAACTAGCTTATAAGATGTGCCTACAAAAAAACTTTGTTTTTCCTGGTTCGGCTTAAAATCGTAAAATAAATATTTAATTTTTAACAAGTTATAGATAAGCTTGGTGAAAAAAACGTAAATTTTTTATTTTTTGCAGTTGCGTCTTACAACAAAGCAAAATTTCTAAGTACAGCGGCAAGCTTATGATCCTCTCTGGCCAACTGTTTTAAGGCCTCAATCAATTTTTTAAGACGATTTTTATCTTCCAAAAAATCTTCTTCCATTGCTTTTACCTTTGTCTCAAAAGGACGAATCATGCTCCTTCTGTCCCAGATAGCAAAACCTATACTCATAACAACAATTCCGGCAAATGCCCCAATAATGGCCATCATAAGTTGAATCATTGCTTCAAATCTTTGGTCCACTTGTTCAAATCTTTTGTTCATATCTTCCCTCAACTCTTCAAACCGCTTATCCACCTGCTCAAAACGTTTATCCACTTGCTCGAAACGTTTATTCATATCCTCTCTTAGTTCAGAAATTCTAAGCTCGATTTGTTCAAATCTTTTATCCACCTGTTCAAACCTTTTATCAATCTGATTCAATCTCTCATCCAGACGAATCAAAAACTCCCTATCGTTCTGAGTAAAACCTACTTCTCCAGCTAAAGCAGTATTACTCAAACAAAAGATTATCCAAAACAAACAAAGGACGTATCGCATTTACCTTCTCCCTTGATCTTTGTTTCTAAAAATTTAGAAGCTGTCTTCAACTAAACCAATGTTTACTTTTTCTTTAATGGATTTAAAATTTTTAGATTTAATTTTTTAAAATCTTTAACATTTCTTGTAACAAGAATTAAATCATAAACCATCGCTGTAGAAGCAATTATATTATCCGCTAATTTTATTTTTCTAATCTTTGTGTTTTTAATACATTGAAAAGCGACTTCTCCTGAAGTATCAATGATTTTAAACGCTTTAAGTAAACTTAAAACGTTAAAAAAATCTTCTAGTTTAAATTCAAATGATAAAACTTCTATAAAAGTTATTCTGGATATGCAAATATTTTTAAAATTTTCTTTAAGAAATGTTGTTGCAATCTTTTCCCCATTTAAATGATAAATAAAAATATTTGAATCTACTAAAAATTTATATTTTCCTATCATTTCTTATTTCTCGTTGCCATTTAATTGGATCTATTTTCTTCTTAAAAATACCAGAAGTTTTTTCTAATAGTTTCGTTCCATCTTCTTGCTCAATTGGCAATACAGTAATTTCTACTTTTTTATTTAAGTATTCTTTTGGGATATGAATTTTATAATATTCGCTCTCAACTTTTATTATTTCTTTTATCATTATTTTCTCCTTCTAATTTAAGTTAGACATTACATCAATAAAATAAGCTATAAGCTCAAAGACGCAACTGCAAAAAGCCAAAAATTGTGTTTTTTGAGAAAACCGTTCGCTTGCAACAGTCTGAAATTACTTGGTTTTTTATACGTTAAACTTTGTCAATTTCTCTCAAAAACACTTTTTGCATGGGCATCCTCAAATAAGTCAACTTACCCTGAGTGACAAGACAGATGTCGCATTTTATTGGGAAACAAAGTTTTACCCGTCCCTTTCCGTGAACTCTTGCTTCACAATCCGTAAGCTGTGTGATCAATAAAACAATGCTCCTGCAAAACTTTATGTAGAGCGACTAGTGATTCAAACTAAAAACAACATATATTCTTTTTAATAACCTTTCAATATTAAATTCAAAACTCTCATTCAACCCAAACCTTACCCCATTCAGTCAATCTAAAGGAAAACAAACTATCCAATCCTTTTATAGCTATAGGCCGTCTATCTTTTTCAACTTTAAGTATTCTTTTAAAACGTTTAAAATTTTTTCTCACAAATTCCTTGCTCCCCAAAAATACCCCTTCACTAAAATATCTAGTGCGATACAAAAATCTATCCTTTTTATCAAAAACAAATTTTTTTCGCCTCTCACTATCTAATATTTTTTCCTCAATCACTGCCCCTTTATTTTTTTCCAAAGCTCCACATTCGTAAACGTATTCTCTATAACTTGCAATTTCTTCTAATTCTTTTTCTAGTTTGAGCCAGTTATCTTTATTGGCTGTACCTGCCAAATAACCAAGAGACGACCACCTATAGTCTTCTGGTCTTTTGACTATGCCTGCCCGAATGGGATTTAAGTCTATGTACGCTGCACAATTGAGTAATCCTTCACCTTTTTCAATAATTACGCTTTTATACCTATCTGCCCAAAAGTAACCTTTGCGGC
>Ga0256840_1004664_pt1 | contig 10156 bp, 10 predicted proteins | sample 355202metaG_FD_185969 | JGI IMG/M metagenome (GOLD analysis project Ga0256840, IMG submission 185969) | Hydrothermal vent microbial communities from Mid Atlantic Ridge, Atlantic Ocean - 355-202 | ecosystem: Environmental > Aquatic > Marine > Hydrothermal vents | place: Atlantic Ocean: Mid...
ATTCGATAGAGTCTATCTTGATAACCATACCATCAAGCATCATATCAAAATTATCTCGCTCCTGCACCATTTTTTGATAAAAAGCTTCTATCTCTGAAGCTTTCTTGCATATAAATCTCATAGGAGGTTCTCTAAAACCTAAAGCGTAGATAAATTCCATACGCTTATGCAGTAACTTTTCTTCTAGCGTGTTTTCACCAATGCCATAAGGTAAAAAGACAAGATTTCGCGAAGCGGTGATAGTAGAGTCTAGTTGTCGCAAAGAGCCCGCTGCCGCATTTCGAGGATTTGCAAAAAGTGCTTCACCTTTCTCAAGGCGTTCGCGATTAATAGCCTCAAAATTTTCTTTAAATATCACAACCTCACCACGAATCTCTATGCGTTCTTGATAGTCAATACTTAAGGCAATAGAGCGAATGGTTTTGGCATTTTGCGTGACATCCTCACCTATACTTCCATCACCTCTTGTGATAGCTTGGAGGAGAGTACCCTTGTCATAGATAAGATTTAAACTCGCACCATCATATTTTGGCTCACAGTAAAAACTCATGTCTTCGGTTAATTTAGCAGATTTTTCTATCCATTTTTGCAACTCTTCAAAGTTAAAAATATCTTCTAACGACCACATACGAGTAAGATGAGAAGCTTTTTCAAAACCATCTAAAATAGCACCGCCAACTCGCTGAGTAGGTGAATCTAAGGCGATACTATCAGAATTTTCCTCTTCAAAGGAGAGTACCTCATGATAAAGTTTATCATAGACTTCATCACTTGTGATAGCATCATCAAGTACATAATAGTGGTGTGCGTAGAGTTTGAGTTTTTCGATGGCTGATAGGTACTGTTTTTGTGTCATAAGGCTCTTTTGAAATAATTGCCATATTTTAGCGAATTTTATGCTAAAGTATCAAACATAGAGAGACGGGAGATTGTCTAATGTTAAAAAACCTTCAATAGGCATACAGACATTTGAGAAAATACAAGATAAAAAAAGAGTTATATCTAGTTGGTATCAACTCGAAGGTAATAAAATAATTGCAGTGTACAATTTGCTATCAAAAAACAAAACACTACTTTGATTCTCAGATGCAGTGGGATTTTTATCACTGTGAGAGTTGTGAGTTTTTCTTTAAAGACCCAAAGCATTATCTTGATGATACAAAAGAGATAAAAGTTTATCAAAACCACAACAACACCTTTGAAGCATCTGGTTATGTGGAGATGTTTGAATCTTTTATCAGCGCAACATTTAATCCCTATCTAAAAGATATCAAAACTGTCTTAGAATTTGGTTGTGGACCAGGCCCTGTTTTTGCCAAGCTTTTGGAGATGAAAGGCTTACATGTAAGCAAATATGATAAGTTCTTTTTTCCAAAAAAAGTCTATGAAAATCAAAAATATGACCTTATTTCTACTACTGAAGTGATGGAGCATATACAAAGCCCAAATGAGATTATGCAGTTTTTTCATCAACACTTAAACAAAAGTGGCTATCTCGCCATCATGACTCAATTTCACACCAACAAAGCAGAAGAATTTTTAAATTGGTGGTACAGAAAAGACCCTACGCATATCTGTTTTTTCAGAGCAAATACTTTTGAAGTTCTAGCGCAAAAGTATGGTTTTAAAATTGTTACATTTGATACGAAAAAAACTATCTTATTGCAGAAAATCTAAAATAACATAAAGATCGAATTCTTCGCTTAATCTACTCCATTTCTAAACTCATTAAATACATATCTTCGCCATCAATCACTTCTATATCTACACTGCCACACTGCAAGCAAGTATAGTGAGTTTTCTCAATCTCGCTTACCGCTCCGCACTCCTTACACCGTATTGTTAAAGGCTGAATATTCATCACAAATTCTGCAGAATCTGCAATGGTTTTCTCTTTAAAAGTATCAAAAGCAACTTCAAGAAGATGAGGTTCAATTGCACTCATTGCGCCAAGTTTTGTTATAATTTTTGTTACTTTTGTTGCTTTATTTTCTTCGGCAATATTTTCTATTTGCTCTAAAAGTGCTTGTACGATACTATATTCATGCATACTGTTTTCCTAATATTAATAATCATTCATATTTTATGCTTTTAACCTTAATGGTGTCTGCCTTGGGCATATTTTATAGACAAATTCTGCTCTTAAAGTATGAAAACTACTCTTTTTATCCCAAAATTCTGGATACATTGTCTCTATCTCTTGCTCTCTTGCATTCTCTATCTCTCGCATATGTTCTTGAAGAAAGTCCTCTTTCTCCCATAAAAAATCGTGATATCTATCTTCGTCTTCCAAAAGCTTACATGTAAAGTTTTCTAACTTCTCTTGATAGTGCTCATTTTTATATACCGCATCTATCATTTTGATACTTTTTGCATACTCCGCACTGATTGGCAGACAGCTCTGTAGTAGCTCCTGTGCTTTTTGTTTTCCAGCACGCTTAAGAAGTGTGTAGCTGTGATATTCGCTTCCACTCAGACCAAGAGTTTTATAGTGAGGGTTAAGCACAACGCCCTCTCTTGCTAGAATATAATCACAAGCAAGTGCCAAAAAAACACCACCTGCACCTGCATTTTTCTCCAAAGAGGCTACGCTTATCACATCGTCTGCAAAAAGTATGCTTTTTACTAAATCATTCATAGCGTTAATATTACTCCAGCCATCTTCACCATTTTTTTTGCTATCTTCTAAGATATTTAAGTGGATCCCATTGCTAAAAAAATCTAATCCACCCATCAACACCACAACTTTAGCTTGGGTTTTTACATATTCAAAAGCGTATTTTAATTTCATGCATTTATCACTGCTAAAAGCACCATTGTGAAAATTAAAATGCAGATAAGCAACCTCCTCTTTATATTCACAAGATATCTCATAAAAAGTTTGATAACTTCTGTCAAATATCAATGGAAGTCTCTCCTCTTTTATTCCTTTGATGCGTTCTTTTAAGACATAAGTTGCAGGAAGCTTAAAGCGATGAGGCTCTTTTAAATGGCTTATCCATAGCGCACCATCAATCGTTCCTATACAGATAGCTCCATCTCGTTTTGCTAAAATCTCTTTGGGTTTGCCTCTTAATTTTTCTTCTCGCCAAGCACCATAAAGATAGCACCTCGCACCTAGAATCTCATCCAAAACACCAGGGTGACTATCGCTCATATGAATTTTTTTGAGTATATCTTGTGTAGTCTCTCTCTGCCAATCTATCTGGCGATCTTTTTGATTCAGTTGTAAATGCATCGGTTTTGAAAGTTGCGCCAAGGGGGTAAAATTGCTGTTTTGTATATTTTTTAAAAGTGTTTCGATTGCTTTGAGTGAGGCTCTGTTTAGCTCATTTCTATATAAAGAGGACTTATAAGTATTTCTCATCTGAAAAAACTCTTGTGCATAGATAGCACCACTATCAAACTCATCATCTGCCTTCAAATAGACAAGACCCCACTCTCGCCTCTCCTCTCTCAGAGCGTTATCAAGAGAGTACGCCCCTCTATCTCCTCGTACTCCTGGATGGAGTATAAAAGTTGCGTACTTTTCATACAGTGCTTGAGGGACAAATTTTTTCAGATATGGGCAGATAATAGCATCGGGAGCGAAAGCTTCTATCTCCTTAGTAATCTGCATTTCATCTATAAAAAAGACTACATCAACACTTATTTTTCTATCTTTTAGATAGGTATATGCAAGCTGTGAAGTTGAATTAAAAGCAGTTACAAGTAAGCTTATCTTCATTTTTTAGCAGATCCTAGGCAATAGCTCTCCTGTTGGAGTATCTAAGAAACGTTTTGTTCCGTATGAGCTTAAAAGTATCACTCGCCCATCATATTGATGTGTTACATCAGCTATCTTTAGCGCATTTGATGAGTTTTCAAAGCTGTGTAAAACTTCAAGGGCTTTAGCTTCATCCTCTTTTTTTATAGCAAGTACAAAAGTGCCTTCATTGGCGAGACTAACTGCTTCAAAACCGAGTATCTCACATATTCCAGAGACCTCAGCAGAGACAGGAATACTCTCTTCTTGCACCTCTATGCAGATATTGGACTGTTTTGCCCACTCATTTAAAACGGCGCTAACTCCCCCTCTTGTGGCATCTCGTAAGGCTGTGATTTGAACATCAGCTTCTATGAGTGCTTGGACTTGGTGCGTCAAAGAGGCACAATCACTCTTGAGTGTTGTGGAGAGTTCTATCCCCTCACGCGCTGCAAAGATTGTAGCACCGTGAGAGCCGAGGTCACGACTGACTAAAATCACATCCTCTTGGCTGATACTGTTTGAACTGATACCACATTTTTGTATCTCACCAATACCTGTAGTGTTTATAAAAATCTTATCAACACTCCCACGAGGAACAACTTTTGTATCACCGCTCACGATAATAGCACCATTGTTTTCAAGCTCATGTTTCATACTTCGCACTATCTTTTCAAGCTCACGAGTCGCAAAACCCTCTTCTATGATAACGCTACATGTAAGATACTTCGGCTTCGCACCCATCATGGCTAAATCATTACATGTACCACAAATCGCAAGCTTTCCAATATCACCACCTGGAAAAAAGAGAGGACTTACAGTAAAACTATCAGTAGAAAACGCCAACTCCCCACCATGAATAACTGCCGCATCTTCACTCTGCGAGAGTATCTCATTTTCAAATGCCTTATAAAAAATCTTAGTGATTAATTCATTATTCTCTTCACCACCATTTCCCATGGCTAGGGTTATCTGTTTGTTCATTTTCGTCCTACATTAAGTTACAAATTTTCTCTTTAAGTTGTGTAAACTCATTGTCAGTTAGTTGAGTTATCAGCCCTTTATCTACAAGCACATTATCAAAATCAAGTGTACAAATCCAATTGGCTATGATAAAGCTATCTCTTTCGAGTCTATCTCGTGATTGAATTTTCATTCTGAAATCATCTTCTATTGCTACAGATGAGAGCGGTACTACCAAAACTTGTTGATATGTCTTTTTTTCTATAGTTCGATTAAGAAAATTATTTTGCATCACAACAGCTGGGCGGATTTTTCCAAGTTCAGAGTTATACTTTTTTTTAAAATCAACAAGATATATATCCCCCTGTCGAATCATAATCTCTCTCCAATCTCTGCTATAGCTTCATCAAAAATTCCTGCAAACTCTTTTTGTGACGCTTCTAAACCTGCCGCATTTTTTTGATACCACTTCCTATACTCAAGCTCTTCAATCATATCTTTTATATAAGGCAGATCCTTAGCAGAGATAAAGACCCCCTTTACCTCGTTTGTCTTTTTATTGATAATTTCTGCAACATCATCAAGATTGTCTAAAATTGATGGTTTTTTTACCAATTCTGATATGGAAATCGTTTTCATATTATCATCTCCTATTTTTATATAGGATAATTATATCATATTAAGTTCCCATATTTGTAATATGCTGCGCATGCTCCCTCACTGCTTACCATACAACTCCCAAGTGGAGACTGTGGCTTACAAGCAGTACCAAAAATAGTACACTCTTGTGGCTTTGCCATGCCTCGAAGTATATCTCCACAGATACAGAGTTTATGGTCTTCTATCTCCTCTTTTGGGAGAATATCTGCATATATTTTCTCTGCGTCTAAGTGAGCAAATATATCTTTGAGTTTATACCCACTCTTAGCAACATTGCCTAAGCCACGCCATTTAAAAAGACTTGCTTTTTCAAAGTATTTCTCTATCAGTGTTTGTGCTTTGAGGTTGCCATCATGCGAAACAAGACGCTTATACTCTATCTCAAGTTCGCAGCGTCCTTCATTAAACTGTTTAACTATCATCAAAATAGCTTCCATTACATCCACAGGTTCAAATCCCGCTACAACAACGGGGCGATTATACTCACGAGGAAATTTTTCGTATATTTTACTTCCCGTAATGACACTCACATGACTCGGGCCTAAAAAAGCATCAATACGGTTATTGTAAGAGTCCACATGCTCATCACGAGAATCTATCAACTCTACCATCACCTCAGGCACAGTAACATGGTTGATATGAAAAAATATATTTTTTATATCTCTTTTTATAACTATATCTATCAAAGAGGTTGTCATAGGCGTTGTAGTCTCAAAGCCTATGGCAAAAAAGATTATCTTTTTTTCTGGATTTTCTCTGGCAATTTTAAGTGCGTCTAGGGGAGAGTAGATAAAACGCACATCTGCCCCTTTTGCACGCGCATCTTGCAAACTACCTCGACTCCCTGGAACCTTTATCATATCGCCTAAAGTCACCAAGATAGTATCTTCAAGTTCAGCCAAGATATAAGCATGATCAATACGCTCTTTTGGCATGATACAGACAGGACAGCCAGGACCATGGATAAAGTTGATATTATCAGGTAAAAGCTGCGGGAGTCCAAACTTCATAATAGAGTGAGTATGTCCACCACACACTTCCATAATATTAATAGGGCGTATCAGTTTTGTTGCTTCTTGCTTAATAAGTTTTGCAAAGCCAGCTATTACTTCTGGATTGCGAAAACCATCATAAAGGTCTTTTAATTGTAACTCAGACATCTCTTTGAGGGCAGTTATCATCCTCTTGCACTAACTGCCGCCGATCCTCTTCATCAAGTTTTTCTAAAATTTCATTATACACCTTAAGCGATTCCAAGGCATCTTCCTCGTCTATTTTATTCATAACAAAACCGATATGAAGCAGAACATAATCCCCAATTTTTACATCGCCTTCTTCCATAAGGTCTAAGCCTGCTTCGCGTGTAACCCCCATGGTATCAACTGTAGCAACATTTCTCTCTAAATCTACTTTCACAACCTTACTAGGAATAGATAAACACATCTTAATTTCTCATCTTTCTTTTAAATTCTATCCAATCAACTACTCTCTGGATTGAAGCATTATCTTTGATATTTAACTCTAAAATATCTACATTTGGCTTGATTTTTCTCGCCTCTTTTTTCTCATGCTCTATATCATAATCAAAATGTTCAACAAGATCCATTTTTGTAATCAATATTAAATCAGCTTGGCGAAACATTACAGGATATTTTTCTATCTTATCGCTTCCTTCTGGAACAGAAACAAGAACTATGTTTAGGTGGCTACCAACATCGTAAGAAGCTGGACAGACTAGGTTGCCAACATTTTCTATAAAACAGACATCTATCTCTTTAAGAGGCATATCATGCAAGCCTTTATGCACCATAAATGCATCCAAATGACAAGCTGAACCCGTCTGTATCTGATAAGCAGGAATACCTTTTGCCTTAATGCGATCTGCATCACGAGAGGTCTCTAAATCACCCTCAATCACACCAAATTTAAAATCCGCAACATCAGCCATATATTCAAGAAGTGTCGTCTTTCCACTGCCTGGTGAACTCATAAGATTAATACATAAGACATCGTTTTTATCAAAATGGGCACGATTATGCCCTGCCTCGTGATTGTTCTTATCTAATATCTTTGTGATAACACTTATCGTTTTTTTATCGTTAAGTTGTGGGTTGTGATGCAAGGTCTCATGAGCTGCTTGGTGCTCGTGAGAGTGGTCATGATGGTGATGACTCTCCTTAACTTCTGAATCTGTTTGTGTTATACTACATCCGCAATCTGCACACATATGTTAATATCCTTTTTTATGCCAAAAGTATATTTTGTACCAACTACTACTGAAACGAATTCAGCAGTTATAAGTACTCTTCTTGCATTTGTTTTATCTATTAAAAACTCTTTATTCAATTTTAAAAGATTTTATACTATATTATGTAAAAAGAAGATAAAAAACAGCATTTCTTCTATAATTTTGGGACTAGAAATTTGCAGTGGATGAAAAGATGTTTGTATTGCAACAGTAGAGTATATAAACTTAGCAACAATAACATAAAATGCTCTACATGTAAGCGAAAGCTCTCTATCGAAAAAACAAACAAAACTCTCTTTCTGCTCCAATGCTTTATACAAAATAAAAGTGCCCTTGAAGCTTCAAAACTTTATTATATCTCTTACATCAGCGTTAAAAACTATTATCATAACTTTCGAGCACTGTGCGCTATGATAAGTGAAGAAATTTATATTCAAATTCAAGGCAAATGCGTGGAATATGAAGAGTATTTTTATTTGGAAAAATCTAAAAAAAATAGAAAAAGTGCTATATTTGATGCGCATAATTTTTTAACTTTTGATTATGATAGCTATATCTATACACTTATACTGCCTTCTCTTGAAAAGTACAAAACACAGCTTATTCATGACAAACCCGAAGATTTCTATCTGAAAGAATTTAGTAAGTTCAAAAGAAAAAGTAGAATAATTAAAGTCTCTAAGTATCATAATGTCATAGTAGAATTTTGGGATTACTTTGAAGAAAACATTGCACTTTACAAGGGAGTCTCAAATGAATATTTTGCTTACTATCTCAAGGAGTTTGAGTTTAAATTTAATTACAACAAAGAAGACGCTTTCAAGCTACTTTTGAAAAATTATTACAAAAATGAAAAATTTAGTAACTCAAAGCCTTGATAGCACTGTAGTCTTTGACTACTCTATACTATTTTTAATTTTTACTCTTTACATGTAAGGCGTGATACGCTTGCCCTAGAGATATGCCACCATCATTAATTGGGGTTTTTTCTTGGATAAAATATTTAATATTGTGCTTTTGAAAAAGTGCTATTGTCTTCTCAAGAAGAACACTATTTTGAAAAACACCACCACTTAAAAGCACCTTTTTGTCTGGATACATCTGTGTAATAGCAAGTATCATCTTTGCAAGTGCATTAATAAACTTTATAGCGATATATTTTTTCTCTTTTTCTTGCAGTATCTCTTGCAAAAGTTTTTTATATTCTACAACTCCATCATTGATAACAAAAGTATAAGAGTCATTACTTGCATATTTGTTTGCTTCAGTTTCAAGTATCATACCGCTCTCGCCCTCATATGCAAGTGTTCTTAAATGTCCACTCAATGCATACACTGCATCAAAAAGTCTGCCTATAGAGCTTGATTTTGGGCTATTAATCGCTCTTGTATGCATAAGATAAAAGGTCTGCAACTCCTCTTGTGTAAAAGAGTTCACAAGCTTATTTTTCATCCGTTTTATTGTATCAAAATCATACGACTCAAAAAGAAGTGAAAGAGCCACTCGCCTAGGCTCTTTAACCGCTCGCTCGCCACCCAAAAGAGAAAACTCTTCTAAATGTACTACTCTTGAATAATTTTGTGGCGAAGCTAAAAACACCTCTCCGCCCCATAGCATCCCACTATCACCATAGCCAGTACCATCAAAAACAAAAGACAAGACCTCCTCTTGCAAGGCGTATTCCGCCATACAGGCAAGCGTGTGTGCATAATGATGCTGTACTTGTATCAGCTGAACATTCGTATGCTCTTTTATATATTTTTGCGCCCATAATGTTGTCTCATATTTTGGATGTTTGTCACACACTATAGTATCTGGTTTAAAGTTATAAAATCCACAAAAAGTCTCTACTGTTCGCGTGAAATATTCCATAGCATCAAGTGAACTCAAATCTCCAATATGAGGCGAAAGGACAATATTTCCATCGAAAGCAAGCGTAATAGTGCTTTTTTGATTTGCACCTAAAGCTAAAATCTTTCGCCTGCTTTTTTGCTTACATGTAAAGCTATACGGTGCAAAACCTCGTGCAAGGCGCAGCATAATATTGTGTCCTGCAACAGTGCTCATTACACTGTCATCACAGGCATTAAGTATCTCTCTATCGTGTGTTAGAGAGATATCCACAATAAGTGGCAGTTTTGCAAAAAGCTCATTTTGATGACGAATTATTGGTTCATCACTCAAGTTTGCACTTGTGGCAACTATAGGTTTTTTCAGTTTTTTCAAAAGCAGTTCATGCAGAGGGGTATAAGGCAAAAAGACACCTAGTTTATCTATATTTGGAGCAAGCAATTTTGCTAAAAAACGAGAGCGACTCTTCTTTTTTACAAGCACAATAGGACGCTCTTTTGAGAGAATAAGTGCTCTTTGCTCTTGTGTTATATCACAAACCCTTTCTATGGCTTTTATATTCTCAAACATAATAGCAAAAGGCTTAAAAGGGCGATATTTTTGCTTACGAAGATTTAATACTGCTTCTTCATTTGTAGCATCACAGATGAGATGAAAGCCTCCTAAACCTTTAAGAGCAACTGTTTTTG
>Ga0256840_1004665_pt1 | contig 10153 bp, 6 predicted proteins | sample 355202metaG_FD_185969 | JGI IMG/M metagenome (GOLD analysis project Ga0256840, IMG submission 185969) | Hydrothermal vent microbial communities from Mid Atlantic Ridge, Atlantic Ocean - 355-202 | ecosystem: Environmental > Aquatic > Marine > Hydrothermal vents | place: Atlantic Ocean: Mid...
TCAAAAAGTGAGTTTCCCCAAGCAGGTCCATGACCAGCAGCATTGGTTGTATATGGTGTTGTTGGTGCAGAACCACCGTAGATAGAAGAACAACCAGTTGCATTTGCTATCATCATATGATCACCATACAATTGAGTTGCTAAGTTAATATAAGGAGTTTCTCCACATCCTGGACATGCTCCATGGAATTCTAGTAAAGGTTGAGCAAATTGTGAACCTTTTACTGTATTTTTAGATACTAAATCATCTTTATATGTAACTTCATTATATAGATAATCTGCATTATCTTGTTCGCCTGCGTCTAGTTCTTCTGCTATTGGAACCATCACAAGTGATTTCTCTTTTGTAGGACATACTTCTACACAAAGATCACAACCAGTACAATCTAGAGTTGAAACTTGAATCTTATATTTATATCCCTTGAGACCTTTTCCCTTTGCATCTAGAACATGATTTTTAACACCAATTGGAGCTGCTTCTAGCTCTTCGTCATTGATTAAAAATGGTCTAATAACTGAGTGAGGACAAACAAATGCACATTGATTACATTGGATACAGTGCTCTTCTTTCCAGATTGGGACCATAGTAGCAACACCTCTTTTTTCGATTGCTGCTGTTCCATTGACTGCTGATCCATCTACATGATCCATAAAAACTGACACTGGCAGACTATCGCCTAGTGCCTTATTCATAGGCTTACAGATTGTTTCTATATATTTGCCACCATTGTACTTACTAGGAGCAGCTAGTGACATTTCATCCGAAAGTGTTGCCCAAACAGGGTCTACAACAACTTCTTCTATGCCAGCTTCTCCACTTTCTATCGCATCGTAGTTCATATTTACAATCGCTTCACCCTTGTTTCCATAAGATTTAAGAGCAAATTCTTTCATAAATGCTTTTGCATCACTAAAGTCAATGATGTCTGCAAGTTTAAAAAATGCTGATTGCATAATTGTATTTGTTCTATTTCCTAGTCCAATTTCTCTTGCAAGTTTTGTTGCATTGATAATATAAAATTTTACTTTTCTTTGTGCTAAAATTCTTTTTATTTTATTAGGAATTTTCTTTGCAGTCTCCTCAGGAGTCCAAATTGAGTTCAACAATAATGTTCCATTGTCTTTAATTCCACCGATAACATCATATATGTCAAGATATGCGGCAACTGAAACAGCAACAAAATCAGGACGAGATACCAAATAAGTAGAACGAATAGGATTTGGTCCAAATCTAACATGACTTCTTGTGTAACCACCAGATTTTTTTGAATCGTAAGCAAAATATGCTTGTGCATAAAGATCAGTCTTGTCACCGATAATTTTTACCGAGTTTTTATTAGCTCCAACAGTACCATCAGCACCCAAACCATAAAATAGACACTCTTTTACTTCAGAGCCACCAAGTGAAAGGTTTTCACCAACTTCTAGTGATTTGAATGTAACATCATCCACTATACCTATAGTAAAGTCACTCTTAGGTGCGTCTAATTTTAGATTGTCATATACAGCGACCATCTGTGCTGGATTGACATCTTTAGATGAAAGTCCATAACGACCACCTACTATAATAGGAGCATTTTCCATCTCATAACATGCACCTTTTATATCTAAAAATAGTGGTTCACCAACACTACCAGGCTCTTTTGTTCTATCAAGAACTGCGATTTTTTTAGTACTTTTTGGAAGTACATCAAAAAAGTATTTTAAACTAAATGGTCTAAAAAGATGAACAGTAACTAAACCTACTTTTTCACCTTTTTTTGTCAAGTCGTCAATAGTCTCTTTTAAAGCTTCCGTAACAGAACCCATAGCAACGATAATTTTATCTGCTTTTGGATCCCCATAATAAGTAAATGGTTTATACTCTCTTCCTGTTTCTTTAGAGATTGCATCCATATACTTAGCAACGATATCAGGTAGTTCATCATAATACTTATTTGATGCTTCTCTTCCTTGAAAATAGATATCATCATTTTGTGCTGTACCTATTGTTTTAGGATTTTCTGGGTTTAATGCTCTATCTCTAAATGCTTGAATTGCTTCTTTATCAACAAGTTTATCAAAAACATCATAGTCCATTACTTCAATCTTTTGAATTTCATGAGAAGTTCTAAAACCATCAAAGAAATGCACGAAAGGAACTTTTCCTTCTATTGAAGCCAAATGTGCAACACCAGCTAGATCCATAACTTCTTGAACAGAACCAGCTGCTAAAGAAGCAAATCCAGTTTGTCTAACCGCACACACATCTTGGTGATCTCCAAAAATAGATAAGGCATGTGTTGCAATTGATCTAGCTGCAACATGAAATACTACTGGCAAAAGTTCGCCAGCCATCTTGTACATATTTGGTATCATCAACAATAGACCTTGTGATGAAGTATAAGTAGATGTTAAAGCTCCCGCTTGAAGTGAACCATGAACAGCTCCAGCTGCTCCAGCTTCACTTTGCATTTCAACAACTTTTACAGGCATATCAAACAAGTTTTTCTTTCCTTGCCCTGCCCACTTATCTACATGGTCTGCCATTGGCGATGATGGTGTAATAGGATAAATCCCCGCAACTTCGGTAAATGCATAAGATACATATGCTGCAGCTTCATTACCATCCATAGTCTTCATAACTTTTGCCATATTCAATTCCCCTTAATTAATTGTTTTTTATAATTTCGTTCATTTTACTTATCATTGTCTTAATATCCTATAAATAGGTAGATAATCATTTATCTATTAATTTAACTTTAAACAAAAACGGAACACGTTAATTCTGTAATTATACAAAAAAGATATGAAAAAAATATAACAAGCTAAAAGCTTTTTATAAGTTTCACTGCCTGATATGTATCAGAAACTACATAACTTGTGTAGTTTTGTAACTCTTTTATAGTTCCATAGCCACAATTTACACCTATTGCTTTTATGCCTGCATTTTTTGCTGATTGTAAATCTAAAACAGTATCTCCTATCATCCAGGTAGATTTTTCGTTAGAATCTAACTCTTTCATAGCTTTTAAAATTGGTTCTTCATGTGGCTTGGGATTTTTCACATCTTCTCGTCCTATTAAGATATCAAAGTGGTGCATGATTTCCATATGTTCCAACAGCTCCCTAGAATACTTTGATGTTTTTGTAGTTACAATTCCTAAAGTAGCAAATCTAGCCGCACTTTCTATGGCCTCTTTTGCAAAAGGAAGAAGATTTGTTTTTGAACGAGAAATGAGCCTATAATGTTCTTTATAAGCATCAACATGCTTCATTTTGTTTGCCTTGATACCAAGTTTTTCGAACATGATATCAAGAGGATAACCTATAAAAGATTTTATATCTTCTTCATCTGGTACAACTTCGCCAAATGTCTCATATGCAACTTCAAAACTCTCCAATATAGCCTCCGTAGAATCTATAAGCGTTCCGTCTAAATCAAAAAGTATTGTCATTTTTTAGTATGTACATCCATCTGAGGATAAGGGATAGAAATTCCTTTTTCATCAAAAGTAAGTTTAACTTTTTCGATGGTATCAAAATATACACCCCAATAATCTTCACTTTTTGCCCATACTTTAACCGCAAAGTTTACGCTACTGTCTGCTAGTTCACTAACTGCCACAAATGGAGCAGGTTCTTTTAAAACTCTCTCATCAGCATTGACTATCTCTTCTAATGTAGATTTTGCAAGCTTTAAGTCGTCGTCATAACCTATGCCAAAAACAAAATCAACTCTTCTTGTTGATTTTGCAGAAAAGTTAGTAATATTTCCTCCAACTATGCCGCCATTTGGTATGATAATCTGTTTGTTATCTGGAGTTAGAAGAAGCGTGCTAAAGATATTGATTGCTTCAACGCTTCCAGTTTCTCCTGCGGCAGATATAAAATCTCCTATCTTAAATGGTTTAAAAAATATAAGAAGAACGCCTGCTCCAAGATTTGCAAATGTATCTTTAAAAGCCAAACCTATAGCAAGACCTGCTGCACCAAACATAGCCACAAATGATGTTGTATCAACACCTAGATTGTCTAAAGCAGAAAGTATTACTATGACATACAAAACTCCATATATGACTTTAGAGAAAAATCCTGAGATTGTTTCATCCATATCTGCTTTTTTCATCATTTTTGTTATTAATGAAGATATGACTCCAATAACAAACTTTCCAATAAAAAATATAGCCAATGAGCCTATTATTTTCAACCCATATACTGTTACATATGACATTATTAAATCAAACATATTAACTCTTTCTATTTGTTAAAGCTAGTATCTACTCGTCTATTTTGAGCTCTACCAGCTTTTGTTTTATTTGTTGCTATAGGCTGACTTTCCCCATATCCGCTTACTATGATTCTATTTTTATCTACACCTCGTTGTATAAGCTCGCTTGCTACTGCATTTGCTCTTTTTAAAGAAAGTGCTTGATTGTACTTTTCACTACCTTTTGAATCTGTATGTCCATCTACAGCAACACTGTAGTTGCTATTTTCGTTCATAAACTCAACAACTTCTTTAATACGAGGCATATACTCACCAGATATATCTGACTTGTCGTGTGCAAAATTTACATGTAGACGAACAACTTTCATACAACCATTGCTATCAACTACTTTTCCTGCTGGAGTAGTTAGACAGTTGTCATTTTTATTGAATACTCCGTCATTGTCATCATCTTTAGGAACCTCTTTTACTACAACTGGTTGAGGTTTTACAACTGGTTTTGGTGCTTTTTTTACTACAGGTTTTGGTACTTTTTTAACAACAATTGGTTCAGATTTGATAGGCATCTTTTCATGAACTTTTTTTCCAAATGGAACTACAAATCCCAAAGAGTAAAACAGGTTATTGTCTCCACCAAAAGTGATACCATGTCTAACTTCAGCTTTTACGGCAAATCGGTCTGCTATCCAATGTTTTACACCAACGCCATATTGAAAAAATCCATCGTCACTATTGTTAAACATAGGATTTCTATAATCTTCATAACCCAAGCCAACTAAACCATACAGAGCTGTATCTTTTGTAAAATCATACTCTTTTACCAAATCTACGAAAAAACGATTTATGTCTGTATTCTGTGTCGAATTATCATAATCTACATTGCTTGCTCTTTCAAAACCAACTTCAACCATATCAAAAAACTTATTTTCTACATAAACACCATATCTCAACCCTAAATTGAGTTGATTTGCTAAATCTAAGTTACCCTCTGGTTTGACTCCACCAACAGTAAAACTTAGCTCCGACTTATAGTCACCTTGTCCTGCAAACATCATTGAAGATGTAACTACCAATGCCAATACTAATTTTTTCATTATACTTCCTTGTTATTTATTGAAACTAATATCTACTCTACGATTTAGTGCTCTTCCATCTTCATTCTCATTGTCTGCGATTGGTTTAGTCTCGCCAAATCCTTTTGTCATAATTCTATGTCTATCAATACCTTTTTTGATCAATGCTATTGCAACTTTTTGTGCTCTCAATACTGAAAGATTATAGTTATACTTATCTGTGCCGACAGAATCGGTATGTCCATCAACAGCAACGCTAAGCGTTTTATTCTTTTTCAAAAATTCTGCTGCTTCATTGATTTCATCTTTATACTCATCTTTTACATTGTACTTGTCAAAATCAAATTTAACATTTAATCTTATTGTTTTGATATTACCATCTTTGTCTAGAACTTTGCCAGATTTGTCAAAGACTACATCATCTTTTGCATGCTTGATAATAAACCCAGCTGGACGATTTTCTTCAGGAATATCTGAACCATTTGTTACCCCAGAGTTTGTAGCGTCATCTACTGTTTTAAACATACTTTGCCCAAAAGAAAAAGAGACTAGTACTACTAATAAAATTACCATATTTTTCATAATTTATCCTTAGAATTTATTAACTATTATTTTAACATAACTTTTATTAAGGTTGCTTAATCCAATCTATAACATTATGCATGACTCCTATTATGGAGGGACTTACTGGTTCTATCTTTTTATTTACAACTGTTATAGAATTTGGTATGACTAAAAAAAGATATGGATTGTCATCTGCTATAAGAGCAAAAATCTCTCTATAAATCTTATCAAACTCTTTTTGATTTACTATTTTCTCTGCTTTTTTTATAAGAGTATCTACTTTATTATTTTTATAGCTTATAAAGTTAAATCCACCCTTTTTACTTGACTCGCTATGCCAAATACTATAAGCATCAGGCTTAAGCCCTAAAGACCAGCCCATAAGAACGGCTTCAAATTTTCTAGGAAGAACTACAGTATTTAAAAAAGCTTGCCACTCCATCACTCTTAGATGCATAACAATTCCTGCTTTTTTTAGCTGGTGCTGTATAATCTGTGCCGCATAACTCCTAGAACTGCCTGTGTTTGTTATCAGCGTGAACTCAAAAGGGTTGGACTCATCATAACCTAATTTTTTAAGAAGTCTTTTCGCCTCTTTTATGTCTTGTTTTGGTGCTTTTACATCTTTGTTAAATGCTCCTGTTCCAGGCATAAAAGGACCACTGCAGACTCTACCATGACCAAAATAGAGTATATCAACTATCTCATCCCTGTCTATTGCTAAGCTAAGTGCTTTTCGAACTCTTTTGTCTTTGAACTTTTTATTCGCCATATTTAACCCAACATATGAGTAAGAGTGTGCTAGGTCTTCATAAATAGAAAAATCTTTCTTAAAGTTATCATCTATCTGTCTTTCTAGCTGTAGAGGCGTTAAACTTCCTACATCTAGTTTTTTTGATTTTAGCATTAAAAACTTAGCAGAACTGTCTGGTAAAAAATGGAAAATCATCTTATCTATATTGGGCTTATGTTCGTAGTACCTAGGATTTGCATTTATAACTATGTCGTTTGAAATGGAAAACTTTTTTAGCGTATATGGACCTGTTCCTATGGGAGACTGATTGAACTTTGAAGTCATCAAATCTTTGTCGTTTTTTAAAATATGTTCAGGAAGAATCTCCATCATCCAAGTTTCCAATGCCTTAAAATAAGGATACTTATATTTCACAACTATTTTATAATCATTTATCATTTTAACTGACTCTATATGCGAAAAACTTGAAGAATAGGGTGTATATATTTTGGGTGATATGATTGTATTGTAAGTAAAAAGTACATCTTCAGCACTAAAAGGCTCGCCATCGCTCCAAAGAACATCGTTTCTTAGAGTAAATTCTAAAGTTGTATCATCCAAAAACCTATAGCTCTTTGCTAAATCCATCTTTATGTTTGCATCTTTATCGTAGGTTATAAGAGCATTAAATATCCATCTTGTTATCTCAGAACTTACTGAGTCTGTTGAAAGTATGGGATTGACCCTACTTGGGCTTGCGGAGATTGACATATGTAAAGTAGAAGCATTTACATGTAAAGATATGAGTAAAATAAGTATAATTGTTTTCATGTGGTATTGTACTGAAAAATTGAGCAAAAAAAAAGCGTTCCTGCGGGCAACGGGAACGCTTTATTTAAAATTTATAAGTTCTATTTACAAAAAGGAGGTTTTTGTCTTGGTAATGAAAGTATATAGTTTTTATATAAACACTCTTTTAACTGTTTATAAACAAAAAGTAAATCAGACTAATTTAATCCTATTTAGTTTCTAGCAAAACAATTATCGAAAATTATAATAGCTCAAGAGCCTCCATTAAATTTTTATTCCAATCTTTCAAAACAGTATCAATGTGGTAGTACTGTTTTCCAAAGGCATTGTCAATAATGCCTTGAATATTTCTGTTTTTTGTTTCTACAATCTGAACTCTATTCTCTTTTGAGTTTTTATACTTCTTTATAAGCTGATTGTTTTTTTCTATTTTGTTTTTGTAAAACTGTTTAGGAGTATTGCCATCTTTATCTTTAAGATTTTTATCTGCTCCATATTTAAGAAGTAGTTTTATTTTATCTCTCATATCACTTTTTATACTTACAAAATGTAGTGGATAGTATCCATTATTTTTTCTGTTGATATTTAAGTTGTATTTTCTTATAACCCACTCTATGAACGAAATATTTATCTTCTGCTTAGAGTAGTTAAACAGATGTGCTTCTTTGTATGAGTCACCTAGCATAAACAAGAGTAGATTTTTTTGATTAATTATATTTTTATGAGGATTATACCCTATGTTTACAAGATACTCTATTGTCTCTTTTTGTTCATCTAACGAAGCTACTACGAGAGGATTGTTTTTTGTTGTATCAAAGTCTAACTTTATACTTTTATCAAAAAGTATTTTTGCAAAAGCTAAATTCTTATGAAATATTGCTACATAAAAAGCATTTTCTCCTCTTTCATTTATAAAATCTATATCTGCACCTTTGCTTAAAAGTAAATCAAAAAGTTCTTTATTGTTTTTTATAACAGCATAAAAAAGAAGAGAGTAAGTAGTTTTTTTACTTTCTTTGTAAGTTGCATTTACATCTGAACCTTTTTTGATAAGCTCTATAAACTCCATTTGGTTCTTTTTGTCTTCTTCTTTGTCTGCATAAAAAAGTCCAGCAACTTTCAAAAGCTCAGCAAATTGACTATCTTGGGTCAATTTCTTGAACTCATTTAGATATGCTTTTGCTTTTTTCTTATCGGTCTTTAGATATTTTGAACCTACAATATAGAGCTCTATAAGCTCTTTGTATGCAAGTTTTCTGTGCCTTGTCAGATAGTTGTTGTTGATGTTATAAATCTTAGGAAATTTTTTATCGTAGTTTGCCAAATTATCAAGATGTTTTATGCCTAAGAGCATGACATCTTCACTTGTAGCATGTTTTGTAAAAAGTTTTCCAAGTAGGAACATTGATTTTTGATAGCCTTGCGAAGCAGATTTACTAAACCAGTAAAGTGCCTCTTTTTTATCTACTTGTGTGCCTATCCCATCAAAATAACGCTCTGCTACCCAGTATTGAGATAGAGGGCTTCCTTTTTTTGCATCTGTCAGAACTTTGTTAAACTGTTCTATCTCTTGCAATAAATTGGCATGAAGTGTTACTGCAAAAATAAGCAGCAACAGTATAGATTTAATTTTTTTAAAAACCATTACAATAGCTCTTTACCCATAGAAAAAACAATCATTAATAACAGTACAAAAAAGATATTTTTTTATCATACTATTTGTATCTCAATTCTCAATTTTTTTGTTATCTTATCGTACTTAGCATACCAAAGAAAAGTATAGCCATATAGATTAAACTCTCGGCTGTATGTAAAGCTTCTATCTTTGAGTAATCTTCCTACTAGCTCATGGTGTAGATTTACTACATCTTTTGCTCCGCTTAAATCTACAAGTAGTACTTTATAGAGCAATTCAATATCTTTTGAGAATATTTCATTTCTGTTGTAATTATTAATCGTTGTTTGAAAAATCAGTTTTTTATCTTCGTAAATTAAAGAACTCAAACCTTTGTCGAACTTTACTACATTGTCTTTGTTCTTATCCCATCTTTTATCTTGATACTCATGATTTTCTATCCATCGTTTGTCTTGATTGTACATCTTTTTGAGACGATAGTAGAGGTCATAGGCATTTGAAAACTCTCTGTTTTTCTTCTTCGATACATCCCAATACTTATCTCCAAGTGCTTCTTCAAGAAAGAGTTTTGTTGTACTAATATTTTGAAAATGAGACTCTAAATATCTTTTAGCATCTTTATCCCCCAAATTCGCAGCTTTTAGCGTGTAAAATTTACTTTTTTGATTGTCTTTTTTGTACTCATAGTAGACGCCCAAGTTGTAGTTTTCGATAGAACGATAACTGTTGTCCCAATATGCCTTTTTCCAGTACTCTCCACCTAGCTCTTTGTCTTTGATTCCGAACTCATCATTGAAGTAGTACATCCCAAGATTGGTATAGCACTCTGAAAAGTGCTGTGATGCTCCATCTTTCGCAGCTTCAAAAGATTTTTTTATCTTTCCTTGTTTTTTATATATATCACTTAAGTAGCATATTGCTCTTTCATTGTCTGCTTTGATGGAAAGTTTGAAAAATTTTTCTGCATTACTCAAATCATCTTTTTGCTCATATAATCTGGCTATAGTTTCAGTAAGATAGTACTCTTTTGCTTCAAAATCATCTACTATTTTTGATGCATTGTTTTCGTAAGACTCAACAAGGTATTTCAAACTCAAATCACTCTGTTTTGTATTGCTTTGCAGAAAG
>Ga0256840_1004666_pt1 | contig 10152 bp, 5 predicted proteins | sample 355202metaG_FD_185969 | JGI IMG/M metagenome (GOLD analysis project Ga0256840, IMG submission 185969) | Hydrothermal vent microbial communities from Mid Atlantic Ridge, Atlantic Ocean - 355-202 | ecosystem: Environmental > Aquatic > Marine > Hydrothermal vents | place: Atlantic Ocean: Mid...
AGCTGATGTTACAGTAAGCGTTTCATCTTGAACAGGTTTTGCACTGTTTGTACCATCATTTGAGTCATTAGTATCATTGCCATCTACATTTATATAGCCATCTGTAATAACAACTTCTGTTCCATCCTCTGTAATTAATCTGCGGTACTCACCTCTTCCATCCGTTAATGTAATTTTTAACTCTTTATAAAGAGAGTCATTAGTATCTGGATTGTTAGTTATGATATCCGCACTTTGACAATCTTTTGCTAATGTATTAGCATACACATGAACTATTGCACACGAAGATGCTAGTAGCTCATTATCTATCCCATTTTCTATCATCTTAGCGATATCACCTAAGTAGGTAAAAGTTGTAGTTGCTTTGGCAACATTACCCAATCCTTGGAAAAATTTCGCGTTTTCTGTGCCTGGAGCTGCTGTTTCAACCTTCTCAAATACTGCTATCGCTTTTTCTAAATACTCCATCACTTTTGGATTATCTTTAGCATTTTTTTGAATCTCTTCTGCAAATCTTGCAAATGCTTCATCATCGCCTGTAGCACGAGTAGATCTCAATGCTGGAGCCGCTGTAGCTGTTGAACTATCTGCAACCATTCCAATTAGGTCGCTTGTAGTAAGACCAGCCGCACCCATATAAGCACTTCCTAATGTCATATCTTCACTTAGAGTTGTTCTATTTGCATCACTATCACTCTCTAAAGCAGAGATAACCCCTGTAAAATCACCATCATTTAACATTTGTTCTATCTCTAAGCGATCTTCACCATCTGTGTTTGAACAACCACTTAACAATAACATTGCTCCAATAAATGAAGCCATTAGCATTTTTTTCATCATCATTTCTCCCTGTATATTTTTTTATCACAAACAATTATATCATAAACAATATTTTGTTTTTATATTAAAATTTAATTTTTATATAAAATTAAAACTTATCTTGCAAAATAAATAGATTCTTTAAAAGCATCATTTATGCTCAAATTTGGTAAAATTTCTTCATGATAAATACAAAAGAGTATATTTTAAAAACCATTAAAAATCGTCCCCTTATAATTGATGGGGCGATGGGCACACAACTCCAGCAACGAGATGATAAAATCTCTAAAGAGGCATGGGAGGGTAACGAGGGGTGTAATGAACTTCTAAATGTTACTGCACCTGAGGTTCTTAGTGAAATTTTTCATGCGTATCTAACTGCTGGTGCTGACTTTATAACTACAAACACCTTTGGCTCATTCTCGTGGGTACTAGATGAGTATCAGATAGGTCATAGAGCTTATGAGCTTACAAAAGCTGGAGCAGAGCTTGTAAAAAAAGAGTGTGAGAAATTTAGCACGCCTGAGCATCCCCGTTTTTGTCTTGGTTCTGTTGGTCCTGGTACAAAACTACCATCATTAGGTCATATAACTTATGATGAGATGTATGAAGGATACACTGAGTTTTGTTTAGCTCTTATAGATGGAGGGGTAGATGTTTTCTTACTAGAGACTGCTCAAGATCCACTTCAGATTAAAGCTGCACTCCATGCATCTCAAGAGGCTTCAAGACAAAAAGGGGTAGAGATTCCTATTATGGTATCAGTTACAATAGAGTTAAGTGGAACAATGCTTATCGGAACTGATGCTGCGACTATCGCTACCATATTAGAACCTTTTGATATTTTAAGCCTAGGGTTCAACTGTGGAACTGGTCCAGAGCAGGTTTTAAAACATGTTAAAACTCTCAGTGAGCTTTGGCATAAACCCATAAGTGTTCATGCAAATGCTGGTCTTCCTCAAAACCGTGGGGGTTACACCTACTACCCTATGGGTCCAGATGAGTTTGTAACGCAACAAGAGAAGTTTTTAGACTATGATGGAGTAAGCTTTTTAGGTGGATGTTGTGGAACGACACCACAACATATAAGAGCTCTTGTAGATAAAGTATCTAGTGTTAAACCAAAAGAAGCAGCTGGCTCACATCCAACCTCTATAGCTTCACTTTTTAACACAACTGAGTTGATGCAAGAACCAGCACCCTTGCTTATGGGGGAGCGTTCAAATGCAACAGGCTCAAAAGCTTTTCGTGAGCTTCTCTTAGCAGAAGATTATGAGGGAACTCTAAGTGTAGCTCAACAACAAGTAAGAGCGGGAGCTCATGTTATAGATGTCAATGTCGGCTTTGCAGGACGAGATGAAACTAAAGATATGAACGCCGTTATGGGGATGTATAACCAAAAGATTGCACTTCCTCTTATGCCAGACTCTACTCAAACAACTGGACTTGAAACTGCTTTAAAAAACATAGGTGGTAAGCCCATACTTAACTCTGTAAACCTTGAAGATGGGGAGGAGAAATTTGATGCGGTATGCTCTTTAGCTAAAAAATTTGGAACCTCTTTAGTATGTCTTACTATTGATGAAGTTGGAATGGCTAAGAGTGTTGAAAATAAATTAGCAGTAGCAGACAGAATAATAAACCTAGCTACCACTAGACACGGTATAAAAAAGCAAGATTTAATTTTTGATGTATTGACATTTACACTAGGAAGCGGGGATGAAGAGTACTGGGATGCTGGGATTAATACCATCGAAGCTATCAGAAAATTACGCCTTAAACATCCAGAGGTTGGGGCTACATTAGGCTTATCTAACATCTCTTTTGGACTCGATAAAGATGCCAGACCTTATCTTAATTCTATGTTTTTGCACCATTGTATAGAAGCTGGACTCACATCTGTTATCATCAATGTAAAGCATATTATCCCAATCAATAAAATAAGCCAAGAAGATCAAGATATATGTAACGATTTAATTTTTAACAAAAAACCAAACGGGGAAGCTCTTTTCGCATTTATTGAGCATTTTTCATCCAAAGAGGCACTAGATACAAGTGCAGTTGATGAAGAGTATTTGGCAATGAGTGATAAGGAGAAAATAGCTAAACTTCTTATGGATGGAGATAAAGAGAGGATGATTCCTCTAGTGGAAGAGGCTCGTAAAGAAATCGCTCCCGAGATAATTGTCAATGAGATTCTTATAGATGCGATGAAAGTAGTTGGTGAACTTTTTGGCTCAGGGCAGATGCAACTGCCATTTGTACTTCAGAGTGCAGAGACTATGAAAAAAACAGTTGACTTTCTAAACCCATATTTGCCAAAAGTAGAAAAAGATGTAGATACAACTCTAGCACTCGGTACTGTAAAGGGTGATGTTCATGATGTTGGGAAAAATCTTGTTGACATTATCCTCTCAAACAATGGTTTTAAAGTAAATAACTTAGGGATAAAAGTTGAACTAGAAGATTTTATACAAGCTACAAAGGATGGTCATATCTCTGCATTTGGGATGAGCGGACTTTTGGTTAAATCTACTCAAGTGATGCAAGAGAATTTAAAAGCTCTCAAAGAGGCAGATATCAAAATCCCTGTTCTTCTTGGAGGGGCGGCACTTACAAGAACTTTTATAGATGAGTTTTGTCGCCCTTTTTATGATGGTCCTATCTTTTACTGTAAAGATGCTTTTGATGGAGTAACTGCCATGAGTCGTATAGAAGCAGGAAACTTCGATACTGATTTGCATGGAAAAGAGACTCAAGAAAAAGTAGTTAAAGAGAGAAAAGAGATAATCATTCCACCTTTTTCAGAGTTAAAAATGCCATCTCGTGATGTAAAAGTTCCAACCCCTCCATTTTGGGGAAGACGAGAGATAAAACTAAGCCCTCAACAAATAGAGATGGCTTTTGAGTGGATAAACCACAAGATACTATTTAAATCTCGTTGGGGATATAGTTCAAAAGGGATGAGTAAAGAGGCTTATCAAAAACAACTTGATGAAGTTGTTTGGCCAGCTTATGAAAAACTAAAGAAACAATTTTTAGATGAAAAACTTTTTGAACCAACTATCATCTATGGCTACTGGCCATGCCGTTCAGACGACAACACCTTACTCATTTTTGATGAAAGTGAGGGTTACCACTCAGCAGACGAAGTAAACACAGAGCCACTAGAACATGTTATGGGCAGGGCCATAAAGCAGTTTACTTTTCCACGCCAAAGCAAGAAGCCACACCGTGCTTTAAGCGATTTTTTTCATCAGGACAGACATGATGTTATAGCACTAACATGTGTGAGTGCTGGTGGCAAACTAAGTGATGTGGAAAGAGGTATCATGGATGCTGGAAACTACACAGAGTATTATCAATTTCACGGTCTAGGAGTTGAGCTAGCAGAAGCGTTAGCAGAGATTGCTCACAAACAGATAAGACTTGATTTAAATATAAGTGATAATGAGGGAAGTAAACTTAGTGATGTTCAGATGAACAAATATCAAGGAAGTCGTTATAGTTTTGGTTATGCTGCTTGTCCAGACTTAGAACTAAACCGTCCTTTATTTGACCTACTAAAACCTGAAGAGTTTGGGATAGAGTTAAGTGAGACTTTCCAGATACATCCGGAACAATCAACATCAGCACTTGTGGTATATCACCCTAACGCTACTTACTATAATGTGTAACTATCTTCTTCTATAACTAAGAGCCTCCAAGATATGGCTCTTTTGAATAACTTCACTTGCATCTAAGTCAGCTATAGTTCTTCCAACTTTTTGAATCTTTTTTATACTTCTAAAAGAGAGTGTAAATCTGCTTATAGCCATATCTAAAACATCGTGTGCCTGCGTATCTAAAATACAAAATTTTTCAATATCTCCATCACTAAGCTTTGCATTAAATCTGTCTTGTCCTCTATTTTTAGCAAATATATGTGCTTCAACTACTTTTTTATGTAGCTCCTTTGAACTAACACTTACTTTATCATCTCCATTTACATTTTGCATCACAACATTTAAGTCGATTCTGTCTAAAAAAGGGTCTGAGAGTCTGTTTTTATATCTCTGAATTTCTAAGTCGCTACATCTACACTCTAGGTGCTCGTTTAAAAGGTTTCCGCACGGGCAAGGGTTCATCGCACCTATAAATAAAAAATCACTCGGATACTCAACTTTAGAATTTACCCGCGAGATTCTTATGCGATTGTCTTGCATAGGCTCTCTCAATGCTTCAAGAATATTTTTTGAAAAGTGAGGAAGTTCATCGAAAAATAAAACACCATTATGAGCCAAACCCACTTCACCAATTTGAGCCTTGTGAGAACCCCCACCAAATACACTTGCTAATGTGGAGGTATGGTGTGGGCTACGCATATTCCTATGTGGCTTAAACTCTGGTTCTATTAATTCAAGTGCCTGCAACTTAGCAACATCAAGTATCTCATCAGACTTCATAGGTGGTAAGATATAGCGTAGCCTTTTTGCAATCATACTCTTGCCACATCCAGGTGAGCCCTCAAAAAGGATATTGTGAAAACCTGCCGAAGAGATAAGTGCCGCCCTTTTAGCAATCTCTTGCCCTTTAACATCCGAAAAATCATCCAAGTATTCTTGAGTGTAGTAGTATTTCTCTTTCTCTATCTCATAAAAAGGGTATTCAATATTTGTTTGTTCTATACTTGGGATCACCGTATTTTGATTTTTTAATAGTCCCATCGCTTCCTCAAGGTTTTTCACACCGTAAAATTCAATATTTGGAATTTTTGATAATTTTTTCAAACTCTCATGCGGAACGATAGCTTTTGTAACTACTTGTTGATTTGCAAGTGAAAGAAGTAATGGGTACAACAGAAGGTTCTCTTTAACGCTTCCATCAAGTCCTAATTCACCAAAAACAAACCACTCAGAAAAATCATCTTTTTCTTGATTGAGAGCTATCATCAAAGCGATACTTAAATCAAAATGGCTACCATCTTTTTTTAAATCTGATGGACTAAGAGAAAGCGTAACCCTCTTTGGTGGAAACTTAAAGTCATTAGATAAAAGTGCAGACTTCACACGCTCTTTTGACTCATTGATAGAGATAGATGTCATCCCAATAACACTAAAAGATGGCAAACCCTTCGTTAGAGTTGACTCAACATACACAACCTTAGCATCTATCCCCTCATATGTAGCACAAAGAATTTTTTTCATAATTTTTCCGTATAGTTTTTTTCATAAGTCACACATCTTTCATTAAGCATTCTATACACTATTTGTAAAAAAATTAAAAAATATTGCATTTTGTCATTTTTTTTAATTCAATCTACAATATTACCCAATTTTTCTAGCAGTTAAAAATAAGTAATCTTTTCCAGTAACTATAACCCTATACTTTTTTTGTTGCAGATACTTTTTACAAAAATGTATATCTTTTAAAACTAAACTAAGTTCAGAAAATTGGTAGTTTGGAGCCTTTGCTCCATATATCATCTCCCCATCAATCCATCTACAATTTGGAAAGCCCAAGATGATAGCTCCATCTTTTTCTAGGTAGTTTTGATAGAGGTTCATAAAAGTGGCATTAAACTCTATGTTTGAACTTTGCAGAGTTCCTATGGAGATGATGAGGTCAAACTTTTCTAGGTTGAGTTCATGGAGTTTATTTATATCATGGCAAAAAAATGCAATATTTTCATCTTTGAACTTATCTTTTGCGTACTCTATTGCCGATTTTGAATAGTCTATCCCTACAAACTCTTTTATCTCAAACTCATCAGATGTGAGCATCTCTTGTATCACTTTAAACTCATCGCCCTTGTTTATTCCAAGATTAAGAACTCTTTTTTTTGCTTTAATGTTTATAAATTCTAAGGCTTTTTGGTAATGATACAAAAAAGAAAATTGTTTTGATTTGTCTATGTTAAAAAACTCGCTATCTACACCATACTTTTCACTGCTTTTATCTGTTTTGTGAAAAGAGGCATCAAGGCAAAGTTTTTGAAATCTAAGAGTTACACTTTCAGTATTTACAATAGGGGTTAACATCTTCATAAAAAAAAGTTGCGCCAAATCTATAAAGGCTTTGTAACCAATGCTTTGTAACTGTGATTCTAACAATTTAGCTTCAACAACTTCACCATCTTCTAGTTCTAGCTTTTCAAATAGCTCTAGTATCTCAGATGTAGTTTTTCCACTTAAGTCCATCTAGCGGTGCCTTTTATGCCCACGAACAGCTTTTCCTGTGTAGTTCTTTTTAAAACATCTCTGACAAATGCTATACTTTGAGTTGATAGGAAGAGCCACTTGGCAGATTCTACATCTAGGAACAAAGTGACTTTGTTGTAAAGACTCCTCTATAAACCTGTTGAGAATATGTCGTGATTGACGAGCTTTTTTCTCATCTACAAAATACTCATCAAACCTGTAGCTCAACCAAAGATAGAGTGAAATCTCTTTGACCATATCCTCTGCTCGAAGTAGCTCCTCTGTGGTTTGGGCATAGCTACCAACAAGAGCTGGAGGAAGATAGTGAACTGGTTTTTTATGTTCAAGACTAAGTATGTAAGATTCAAATGCTGCTACAATATAAGGAGATTTAAGAGTAAGTGGCGCACAAGCGAGATGATATTTTGTAGCTATATCTAAGTTATATTCATCTACTATGATAGCAGCCTCAACCATATCACTAAGGTTTGAGGCTCTAAAAGGACCGTTGAACTCCATATTTTTTACAAAAAACTTAAGTATCTCTGTGAGTGAACTCTCCTCTAAGATACTTCCAACAAGTTTTATATGCTCTAGGTTTGCCATAACTTTAAAAGGTATAGTGATTTTATGCGCCTCTTTAAAAAAGTTTTTCTTTACAATTTTTAGGGCTTCAGGGTTCAATGCTCCAACAAAGCCCTCTTCATCTAAGCCATACCTACCAGCACGACCAGATATTTGATGCACCTCTGAGGGGAGTAAGTTTCTTTGGCTTACCCCGTCAAACTTTTCAGCTTTAGAGAAGAGTATGGTTTTTATAGGGAGGTTCATACCCATGGCTATAGCATCTGTTGCTATGAGTATTTGAGTCTCTTTTTCCCTAAATCTTCTCGCTTCTTCCCGTCTTACTTCTGGAGAAAGATTTCCATAAACAACACTTACGCTAAAAAATCTTGCGAAATTTTGCTTGAGTCTTAACACATCTTTTCTACTAAAAGCGATGATGGCGGTTCCCTCCTCAACATCTTCAACATCAGTAGGACTATCTAAGAGTGTAAGCGGATTTTTTCGCTCAAACTCAATGATTTCAAGCTCTTCACCAAGGTACTCAGCTAAGGCGATGATAGCTTCTTTAGAGTTGCTTGAACCTGTCATGATTATCTCTTTTGCAGGTGCTCCGATGATAGCATTTGCCCATGCCCAACCACGGTCACGGTCATCTATCATTTGCACTTCATCTATCACACAAACATCTACATCCACCTCAAAGTTTAACATCTCTATGGTGGAGCTTATGTGTGTAGCATCCTCGTTTAAAAGTTGCTCCTCTCCCGTTATAAGTGAGGCATCTATCCCTTTTTCTTTTAAACCCTCATAGCCCTCTAATGCTAAAAGTCTTAGTGGAGCAAGGTAGTAGCCAGTATCTGCCTCTTGAAGCTTTTGCATTGCTTGATAGGTTTTTCCGCTGTTTGTTGGACCGATATGCAGAGTGAGTTTTCTTCTAAGCTCACGGGCTAGTGGAAAAAGGTTTTTAAAATCTCGTATGGTTCTCGCTAAAAGTGCTTGTCTTTGTTTTTTTATGAGTTGGTCATGGATGCTTCGGATAAAAATTCTAGTGGTTTTACGAATAATTTTTGGCGTTATGATGAGAGATTTTGGCAGTAGTTCAACTAAAAACTCATACACTTTGTTGTGGAGTTCTTCATCGCTAAAGTGAAGCAGTGTTGCATACTCACCACACTGCTCAACCAAAGCGTTTAAGTCAGTTAAAAATTGCTCTTCATGCTCTTTCTTTGCCTCGCTTAAAACATCTTCAAAATCAAGTTTTTTACCATCCCATATATCTTCTAAAAGGGAGTTGAGCTCTATATGAATCTCTAAGATATACTCTATATTTGTTTTAGAATATGGAAGTGTAAAACTTTCTATAACCTTTACTAAAAGCTCCTCTTCATGAAGCTCTATCTCTACTATGTCAAGTTCAATTCCTATGATATCTTTTAAGATATTTTCATTTAAAAGTGGATACTCTACCTTGGTTTTTGGTGGAGATATCCGAAGTGCTTTTGAGATCTCTTTATTTGTTAAGTATGGATGGGGGTCTTGCAGGTTTTGTATAAAGCTATCTATCTCGTCTTGCTTTTTAGAGATGACACTCTCTTTATCTGCTTGTATCTTTTGTATAATCTCTTCAATACTTGCATCTTGAAGATATTCATAGCTATAAGGTTTTGTATTGAGGGTTAGGATTTTGTGAAAATACTCTCCAAATATATGGTACTTTAGAGAGGCATTAAACTCTAAAGAATCATCTATATCAAAAGTTCCATCCAGTGCTTTTTCTAATTCACTTTTTTTCAAATCAAAACGGATATGTTTGAGTTTTGATTCCATCTTTTGTATAGTTATTTTTTTGCTTCTCACATCCATAAAAGCTTCAAAAAGAAGAGCTGCTTCATCAGATGATGCATCCAACTCCTCTAAAATAGACTCTATCTTTTGAGTTCTATCAAGGTTAGGTGTTTTTGGAGTGTTGGATCTATAGATAATTCCATTTGCTTGAAAAAAGTTTAAAATATCTTGACGGAGGTCACTATCAGCCTCAGACCAGAGCATCCGAGCTGTTTTTAGAAGAACTTTTTTGTTATGCTCAATATCGTAAATGCCTAAAGTATGAAAAAGTTCACTAAGTGTTTGAGCATCAACCCTCTCAATTCCGAGGTCAAAAGGGTCATCATCAAAGTACTTTCTGATTCTTTGATTTATTTTTACATTTTTTTTATTTTTCTTTGCCATGTGAAATTGTAACTAAATCGATATAACTTTTATTACTAAATGGATAAAAAATTTAAACAAAATTTTATTTGAATTTTAAATATGCGTAAAAAGAGTAGTGAAGCCTCATACAGATTTGTAAATGATGATGGTATTGTTGTTGAAATTATCACTCATATTTCTAAAAAACAACAAAACGATACCTTCAGTGAAGTTCTAAATTTAGAAATAGATGGTACGAAATGGCTAGGAGAACATGAAAGAAAAGAGTATATGCCAAATATTGAGATTGAAAAGGAAATTGAACTAGTTAGAAATATGTCCAAAGAAGCGATAGAGCAATTTAAAAATGAAGTATTATCGAAAGTTTGAAAATATA
>Ga0256840_1004667_pt1 | contig 10152 bp, 11 predicted proteins | sample 355202metaG_FD_185969 | JGI IMG/M metagenome (GOLD analysis project Ga0256840, IMG submission 185969) | Hydrothermal vent microbial communities from Mid Atlantic Ridge, Atlantic Ocean - 355-202 | ecosystem: Environmental > Aquatic > Marine > Hydrothermal vents | place: Atlantic Ocean: Mid...
TGTTATTATAAAAAAATAAGGAAATTATCTTAAATCAGGATTGGCATCTACACTTATGTAAAGTTGCCCCTTTGGATTACTTACAGCGTAATCACCGGTAAATTTATAGTATTTTCCTTTAATTGGGGTTCCCTCATCCTTCTTAGAGAGTTTTATAACTGGGTCTTCAACAATACCTTCGTATTTAAATGATGGCAACACTTCATTAACCTTCCCATTTATTACTATTGCTCCCTTGACCATTTGCCCTCCGAATCTATCCTCAGGATTACCATCAATGATTATAATACCGCCGTGTTGTCTAATACCTGCTAAACTTTTTACATTGCCCTTAATATGGATTATACCTTTTTTTAGATACTCTCCTATTTCATTGCCAGCATTGCCTTCAACTACTATTTTACCGCCGCTCATACCTCTCCAATCTCCCCTGTAAGCAGAGCCCACATAGTCCTTAGCATCTCCCTTTATAATTAATTCTCCACCTTTTAAATTCATTCCTGCCCAACTATCAGCATTACCATTTACAGTAATTTTACCCCCTTTCATTTCTACCCCCACATACATTCCAACATCCCCTTCTACTATAATTTCTCCCTCTTTCATCTTTTCTCCAACTCTCTTTAACCTGTCTGATGAATTTTTTATTATGAGTTTTAAATCATCACTTTCATTAATTTCAACATCAAACAATTCCCCCAATTTAACTTCACTTTTGCCCTGTAATAATGTAATGTTTTTAATATCTTCCTCAGACATGTCCTTCAATTTCTCAGGGATAACTCCTGTCATTTCCACAGGTACCATAATATCGGCACTTTTAAATGTTAATATTATTTCCATACCTTTCACCTGCATATTGATTTTGATAACTAAAAATTTTATTAATAAAAATTTATTTTTAATTTTTTTATTTTTATTTTTAACTTCAATTACTTTTAATTAATTTTATTAATAATTAATAATATTTTCTTTTTATTCTCTTAATTTTAATTTATTTTAATTTTTTACTTTTTATTTTTACTTTATTAATTTATATCGGTTGCATCTATGTTAATTACCTTCCAACTGTTAGCATATTCCTCAGAAACAGGATAGTTTTCTAAGTTAATTGAATATCTCTTTTTAAATACTTCATTTAAGTCCTTCATAAGTTCTTCTTCCAGTGTTTCTCCAACTTTTGCATTTACATAGATAGTGTCTCCAAATACCTGTTTAATCACATTTCCATCTTTAACTACTAATTCACCGCCTTTAAATACATATTTGGCGTATCTAAATGCCTTTTCAATCACTTTTCCGTCTTTCTCCTCAGGAGATATATCGTATATTGCAATATCAGCATCAGCACCAATACCTAAGTGTCCCTTTTCTAAACTTAATCCTAACACTTTTGCCTGATTTGCCCTTGTGATTTTTGCAATTTCATATAATGAATACTCCTTATCACTATCTCCAACTGATGACCTGGATTTAGCCCATGGATGGACAACCTCATTTAACCAGTAATCTCTGTAATTTTTACTCATCAACCAGGCAATTACTCGTGAATATCTTGTAAATGGACCTGCATTAGGATGGTCTGTTGTTAGCATCACCTTATTTGTGTCAATATTTAAGAATAGGTCCAATCCAATAGCCCATTGAACTGAATATACTGGACCCTTAGGAGAATATATAAATGGAACAACTCCTGAGCCAGTTTCCAACTCTACATCACAGTTTGCCCATTTCAATTTGTTTGTCATGTGTAAGTCATATTCCATAGGTCCATCTGCGGTCATTGTTGTTGTTTCATCCAATGTAATCTGTCCAACATCTATCATAATGTGGCTTGATTTATTTACATGTTCGGCTATTTCCACACCTTTACTTACAAAGTCTTTCCATGAACTTCCACCATAGGAGTGAAACTGAGCATGTGTGTTGTAATAGACGGTTTCCCTTTCTCCATATCTTGGCTTTGCCTCAACATCTTTTGCACAGTCCATTGTAGCAAGAGTGGTCTCCCAATTTCCAGGATGACCTAAGTCGTTAGGATGGACATGGACAGAATGGGGCAATCCTAACATTTCATTAACAATTGTTAAACCTCTAACAATTTCCCTACCGGTTATTCCAAAGTATGGTACAGGATCATCTAATCCATGGACATTCTTTCCCCATCCCCATGCTTCTGTTCCACCAGGATTAACTATTTTTATTGCAAAACCTTTTGTGGCTCTCAAAAGCCAGGCAACATATGCAGCACACATTTTATAATCCTTTTCCATAAGATATTTAAATACCATCCAGTTATTACCAAACAATGGCATTGCTGCTTTATCTATTTGGGGAGTGTCAATAAATTCCTCATGGACGTGTTTTGCCAACAATGGTGGCATTGCCGCCTCTATAACTGTGGTATAGCCCATCTCACTGTACTCATATCCTGTTTTATAGGTTGAAGGTATTGAAAAACCAGTACCTGATTTTAGTCCTTTTTTAAAGAATAGGTCTTTTTTACTGTCCTCAGGCCTCATTATTCTACCAGTATTTACCTTAGGTCCTGATATATGGGAGTGAGAATCTACTCCACCGGGCATAACTACATAATTACTTGCATCAACCTCAACTGCCTCATTAGAAACGGATTCAACTATCTTACCATCCTTAATACATATATCCATCTTTTCTCCATCTATTCCATTAAGTGGGTCATAGACAGTACCATTTTTAATTATATATTCCATAATATACCACCATTTTTTAAATTGTAGTAATTTATCCAATTTAACTGTAATTCTGTTTTTAGTTCTATTTTTTAATTTTAATAAATTTTAAATCCTTTAAATTAATTTTTTTTAATTAATAATTTTATTAATTTTATTAATTTTAGTAATTTTATTAATTTATTCTAAATAGTATTTTTTTATTAATTTTTCCATAGGTAGAACTTCTTCATCTGTTTTCTCTATTTTTACTTTTAAAGGTCCTTTAAATGATGGCATTGCTGTACTTTCTGTATGGGGTTTAACTACTACGTTAGCCCATGGTCCCATTGGAATAAACACATGCCTCTCAAACATTTCCTGAGTAGTAGGATATACTTTTACAACTACCTCGCCATACTCAGAAATTACCTTAACATTTTCCCCCTCTTCAAATCCATCTCTCTCCATATCTTCCTTATTCATAAAACATACAGCCGCCGCTTTTTTATACATTTCTAAGTTTTTTCCAGCCTCTATTGCTTCACCTTGCCATACTGTCCTTCCAGTAGATAGTTCATACTCCTTAGCCATTTATTATCACCTAAATTATTTCTCAATTATTAACTCTATTGCATTTACAGGACATGCCTCAATGCAGGCACCACATCCACCACATAACTCAGGATTTATCAAAGTAACAACACCATTAATAACTCTCATTACAACAATATCCTCATTTTCAGGTCCCTTACCTCCATAAACATTAGGGTCCCTTGCATTTACAGGACAACTTACTACACAGTTTCCACATCCATGGCACTTTTCCTGATATACCACTAATTTATACATTTATAACCACCTAATTATTTTATTTTTTTAATTTAATCTTTTTTTAATATTTTTGCTAAAATTTATCTATTTTTTACAAAGTAGTGTTTTAAATCTTTCTTGCCATGCTTTTGATGGAGTTTCTGTCATATTTATACTGGTTCTACATACTGTTAAAGCATTTACAGGACATGCCTTTGTACAGGCTCCACATAATACACATACATTTTGATTTACTGCAATCTTATCTACCTTCTGAGCAGCACTCTCTGGTTTAGGGAATGCCAATGCATTACATGGACATACTGCAATACATCCACCACAGCCATTACATTTTTCAGAATCTACCTTTAACTCCCCTTCAAATGGCTTACTTACCTTAATGGCACCTACTGGACATACATTTTCACACCATCCACAGGTTACACACTTTTCTTTGTATATTGTCGTCTTTCCATCTATTTCCTTATACAATTCAGGGTCTTTTATTTTCTTTGCCAATGGACACTTATAACAGATTACAGTAATTGCATTATGAGGACATGCCTTTTCACACACTTTACAATATACACAAGCGTCAGTATCCACTACAATGTCCTTGTATGGGCTTATACTCAGTGGATTAAAGTCATTCTTTATAAGGTCTATTGCATCAGCAGGACAGTATTCAGCACAAATACCACATAAAACACAGGTATTTTTATTTATCTGTATCTCTCCTAAAACTAATGTTTCTCTTGGTGGAGTTGTTCTCTCAACAGTTATTGCATCCTGCGGACAGACAATTTCACACTGCTTACACAATACACAAACTGACTGTTCTAAATTAATATCTCTTAAAACCTTTGGATATTGTGCTATTTCCTTTGTAGATTTGCCATCTATTTTTAAATCCATTGCATTAAATGGACAGGCAGATGCACACATACCACATAAAACACACTTTGTATTATCTATGTCTAATTTTGGAGCGTCCATTAATCCCTTTGATATTGCCCCCAATGGACCCATTTCAATGGCTGAAACAGGACATATATCAGCACATATCCCACAACCAACACACTTATCATCTGTCCATTGTAATTCTCTCTTTTCTTTACTTCCTTCCCTAATTATCTGTAATGTTTTATTACAAACTTCCTTTATAGCACATATTTCAGTCATATTATTCCTCCAATTTTTTATTTACAATTTTTATGGCATTTATAGGACAGATTTCTATGCATTCACAGCAAAGAACGCAGTTTTCACTATCCACCATAATATTGTATTCATCAATTTTTTTTATTCCACCATATTTACACTCTAAACAAGCCCCACACTGAATACACTTCTCATAATCAATTTTTAATGTAATGGTGTAAAGATAGGTAATTATATTTTTAATCAGGTCTTTGTCATCACTGAAACCATGTATTATTTTCAATGAATAAGGTATTGGCATGTCTATAATATCACTGGCTACTTTTAAGACTCTCTGTGATGGATGGCGACCAGTTAGATAGTGGGATACTAATGATCTATCAACTTTTAAATACTCCCCTATTTCCCTCTGGGTTTTACCATCCATCTTCATGTTCATTGCTACTATTGCCTTTATACCTGAAAGTATATGCTCTGGCATGACTGTCATCTCTATGTTAGTGATATACACTATTATTATATGAGGTATATAAATAATATTACTTACATTAAGTAAAAAATAATATATATGTTTGTTAGTTATATTAGCACTAATAAAAATCCGATTAAAAATAATAATAAAATTAAAAAAATAATAAAAAAAATAAAAAAATAAATAAAATAAGATAAATAAATATAAAATTAAAAAAATAAAATAAAAAATAAAATTTTTAATAATTTAATGAAAATAAAAAGAAAAATACTTTTTTTAAATAAAATAATCCACTTAACAACGGTGATTTTTTGAAGGTTTTAGTGATTGGTATAAACACCAGACCTGTGGTAAATTCCTTTGTAAGTGGGAGACATACTGTATATTCAGTATCATTTTACAATGTCGAAGATAATAGGGCACATTATAAAAAATCAATTATAAGTGGAAATTACAATTTAAAAATAGATAATTATAATGAGGATAAACTACTACAACTATCTGAGGAATATGTAGATGCTGTTGATGCTGTTGTAATATGTTCTGGATTGTTTGAAAATGAAAAATCTAAAACACCAGATTGGAATACAATAGGTAATCCACCAAAAGTAATTAAAAGGATTAACAATAAAAAATATACAATAGGTAAATTGGAAAGGTTAGGCATCCCTGTTCCAATAACATATATTGCTTACAATCATCAAAGTGCTGAAAAATATATCCATTCTCTTGAAAGGGCTATACTAAAGCCAATATATGGTAGTGGGGGTAAAGGAATAATTTATATGGATGAATACTCCATTAATATAGATATTCTTAAAAAAATAACCTATCCAATACTTGTTCAGGAATATATTCCCTCTGAATCATACAGTGCTACATTACTAAATAGTTATTTTATATGTTTTAATAAACAACTTATTAAAAATAATGGTTATGTTGGCAACATTACACCATATAATTTAAATAGTGGAAATTACAAAAATTATAGTTTTGCCGATGGGTGTTTTGGTGGTATGGATAATAAAAATATGGAAAATAATATTATTAAAAATGCTAATAATATAAATATCAATAAAATTAATATTAAAAATATTAAAAGTATCAAAAATAATGATAAACTTATAAAAACTAAGAATGGTAAAAAATATAATACCTACATTAAAATTGATAAAAATAATAAATCTATTAATTATTTTAATAATGCAAAACATATAAAAGGAATTTTCTCTGAAATAGGGGAAAATTTTGATTTAAAAGGTTTAAACTCAGTAGATTTTATGATTAAGGACAATATTCCTTATGCTATTGAAATAAATCCACGAATACCCGGCACTTATGAAACATTGGAATTATCTTCCAACTGTAATTTAGCCAACGGAATATTAAAAGGATTGAAAATTAAACCTAAGAAAACCTATTTTAAAAAAGTGGTTTTTGCAAAGGAAAGATGTATATTTAAAAACAAAATAATAAATAACTACAATATTAGAGATATTCCTAAGAAAAACACGATTATAGAAAAGAATGAGCCAATATGCACATTGGTTGGGAGTAGTATTCATCAGATATACAGTGCCGAAAAGATTTTAAAAATGGTGGTGGTTAAAAATGTCATTAACAAAGGAAGAAATATATACCATGTTGGAAAATCCATTGGTTCAACAGGTTTTACTTGATATATTTGATGATGATGTAAGTGGTTTTGATGTCCTTGATGTTCTCATAGAACTTGAAGAATGCACTGATGATGAAATATCTCGTCAGTTGGATTTGAAATTAAACATTGTAAGAAAATTATTATACAAACTTTACGATGCTCGACTGGTAAATTACGACAGGGAGAAGGATGAGGAAACTAATTGGTACACCTACACATGGAAACCAGCATTAGAAAAACTACCTGATGTAGTAAAAAAGAGGGTCTCAAAAGTCCTTAAAGACCTTAAAGAGCAGTTGGAAATTGAAGAAAATAATATGTTTTTTTACTGTCCTGAGTGTGAATATAGATTTACCTTTGAAGAGGCTCTGGATTATGGTTTTAGATGTCCAAACTGTGAAGGCACTTTAAAGGAATATGACAATAAAAAAGATATAAAAATGTTGAAGGAACAGATTAATCTTTTAGAAACTGAGTTAAAATCAAATCCTATTTTTTAATAGGTGATAATATTGGCTGACAAAAAATATTTTTTAGATTTTATAGTCAATGAGTCGGACTTTGATGAGAACTTTAAAAATGAGTATTATAAATCCTATAAACTGTTAAAGGAATTATGCCCTAAGAAGGTAGTCAATCACTGTCTTGCTGTAAGTGAGTATGTTTATGAATTAGGAAATAAAATTAAAGAAAATTATAACATTGATTTAAAAAAGGCACTACTTGGCTCACTACTTCATGATATTGGTAGAAGTGTAAGTCATAATATGGACCATGGCATAATTGGGGCAAATATTCTAAGGGAAAGAGGCTATAATGAGGACATATGTTTAATTGTTGAAAGGCACATAGGGGCTGGAATAACAAAGGATGAATGTATTATATACGAATTACCACCGAAGGACTATATTCCTACAACTATTGAGGAAAAAATTGTTGCTCACTGTGATAACTTTATAAAGGGCACAAAAAGAGTGGATGTTGATTATTATCTAAACAAATTAAAGAACTGTGATAGTGAGGAAGATAAAACATACATTAATCGTATTTTAGAATTAAATGGGGAAATAAATAAATTGCTAATTTAAAATCATCCATTTAACACTTCCATTATATTTTTAAATCCATCCTTTTCACTTAAAACCTGTGCTCTAACTTCTCTCAATATTCTCTGTATTGTGAATTTTTTATTTCTCTGAAATCTATAACTTTTTTTAAGTAATGGGCAGGAATAATTTTGAGATATTTTTATACCATTTTGGAGAAGTATTTTTTTATTATCATCCTTTGTTAATGACAATAAGGATGGTAAATTTATCCTAATAATCTCATTATTATAATCCATTATTGACATTGGACCAATTGCAAGTAAATCTCCAAATATTATGTATTTAATGTTATTTTTCTTTCCATAATTTAGAACAGTATCTTCAATAACCTTATGGCACCTACCACAGGGATGGTATATTCCATTTATCGTATCTTTTTCAATATCTTCCATACTAATGGTGATATATTTCCAGTCGATACCCAACCTTTTAGATAGGTTCTCAATATTTTTTAAATTGCCACTATCCATAATCTCAGGAGAATAAACAGTTAATCCAATAACTTCCTTAAAAATATACTTTGAAATAATTGAAGAGGAGACGCTATCTATACCACCACTAAAAGCAATAATACATTTATTATCATTAATTTTATTTTTATTAAGATTATGATTTTTAATATTATTTTTAAAATTATTATTAATATTATTTTTATTTTTTTTACTTTTATTATTATAACTATTCAATCTAAATCCACTTAAAAATTTATCTAAGTTGGAAATACAAGATTTTATCATATCGTTTAAAATATTGTATATGTCTTCCTCCAACAGTCCTTTCTCATATACATTATTTAAGTGTTTTAAATTACGATTTAGCCTAATTATACGAATATTTTCATCCATAATACACCAAACTATTTTTTAATATTTTCCTTAGTGATTATAAGACGGTCTGTGCATGTAAAGCAAGGATCACAACTTGCAACAATAAGTTCTGCATCTGTTATATGATACCCAGGAAGTATTGCCTCCATACAGCCTAAGTTTGTGGCTGTGGGGGTTCTTACTAATGCCTGCCTAACTCTACCTTCATCATCTACACCATAAGAATAATACTGTTGTCCTCTCTGTGCCTCTGTGTAGCAATCTATTGGTTTAAAGGGCTTAATTTCATAGTTTGGATTATAAAACTTATCTGGTAAATCAGAGAGACCTTTTAATGCCTGTCTCAATATTTTTAAACTTTCAAAGCATTCATAAAATCTAACACCAATCCTTGAAAGGACATCTCCATCATCTAAAAGTATCTCATCAAACTCAAAAGGGTCATACTCAGGAACATAATTCATCTTTCTCATGTCTGATTTTATATTACTTCCTCTTGCTGTTGGTCCTAAGGCGTGATACTTCGCCGCTGTCTTTCTATCTAAAACTCCAATATCCTTCATACGAGATACTAACATAGGATCATTAAGCGTCCTTCCTATTATTTTATTGAGATTCTCTTCAAACTTCTCTAATCTTTCTAAATATACCTTTGCATTTCTTTCAGATATATTACATCTTGGTCTAATACCCCCAATTATTGGACAGGAGTATTGAACTCTACTACCACTAATATCGAACAATGTTTGCATTATTGGTTCTCTTAACATAAATGCTCTCATAGCCATTGTTTCATGTCCAAGTATTTCAAAGGCATGTCCAAATAATAAAGTGTGAGAGTGTAATCGTTCCAATTCCTCCACAATAACTCTTATGTAGTTTGCTCTCTCAGGTACCTCAATGCCACTACCAATTTCACAAACTCTTACAGCACTCCAAAGATGAATATGGGAGCATATACCACAAATTTTTTCTGTTAAAATACATGCCTTTTCAGGGGGTAATCCCTCCATCAATCTTTCAATTCCTCTATGATTTACTCCTATTGTAAGTTCTGCCTCCTTTATTATCTCATCCTCAATTAATAACCGTAATCTATGTGGCTCCAATATTGCTGAATGAATAGGTCCTATTGCTATCTCTCCTTCGTACATTTTAATCACATCAATCTTTCATTATTAATTATGATAAATAAAAATAGTATAAATAACTAACTGTAATATGTTGTAGTAAGTTTTAAATAGTGAATACTACAACATACATTAGAACTTATATCAGGATTAAACACAAAAAATTGAGGTGCAAATTATGGGTACTGAAATTGTAGAGATACTTGTCACCGGTGGTAAGGCAACAGCAGGACCACCATTAGGTCCAGCAATTGGTCCATTGGGCGTAAATATTATGAATGTTGTTAAAG
>Ga0256840_1004668_pt1 | contig 10152 bp, 7 predicted proteins | sample 355202metaG_FD_185969 | JGI IMG/M metagenome (GOLD analysis project Ga0256840, IMG submission 185969) | Hydrothermal vent microbial communities from Mid Atlantic Ridge, Atlantic Ocean - 355-202 | ecosystem: Environmental > Aquatic > Marine > Hydrothermal vents | place: Atlantic Ocean: Mid...
GCAAGAATGTGTTCGAAGAGAAGTAGTCCGACGTTGAGATCGCGGGCAAAACTAAAAGAACGGATGGGGGTTGAAGAACGTGGATCTGCATCGCCAGATGCCCAATCAAATTCGCCGGTTAAGGTCACCGCACCGAGTTGGTAATCGAGGATGACTTGCGCGCCGTCTCCGGTGAGGCGTTGTCGTTCTGAGGGTTTGTTTGCCAATGCTGCAAAACCCTCCGAAATTTCTTCTGTGTTTCCATCAATGTGGATGTACTGGGCATTAATAGTAAAATCGTTTATTTTCGTTTTGAAGGCGAAAGGGAATCCAAACAAAGCACTATCAAATTGTTTGTTCCTCAAATGTACAAGGGATTGCGAAATTGAAAAATCTCGCCATTTCAATCCAAACCAATCCGCCGCTGGAACTCGCCATTGCAACGAGGTTCCGATTTGACGGAGATCATCGTCAAAAGTTGCGACATCGTCTTGTTTGAGGAAGTCGTAAAAAAGAGCGAAAATAAGACCTTGGTTTTCTGAACGTACGGGGACGTGGTCTTTGGTTGCCGCGATAGCGTGATAAATCTCGTTAAGTTTGGTTGCGAAGAGGATGCGATCGACGCCGTCGGAATATTCGCTAGCACCAAAACGATTGTGTCGCCCGCCGTCGTGCGCTGAAATTGAGGCACCGTAGTTGAGAGGTTGACGTCCAACGCGCAAAAGACCGATCGGCAGAATAAAATCGGCGTAAAGGTAGTTGATATCCACGACCGATGCTTCGCGCAGAACTGGACCGTAATCTTTTGGATCCAGAGGGTCGCCTCCTTTCCGGACGCCAACTTCCCAGCGTGTTCGGTTGGGGCGCTTGGCGGAAAGGGAGACGCCAGAGTTGGATGCCGGGTCGGAAAGAAAAGTGCCATTATCACCAAATAGAACGCCGTCCAAAACGTCGAGTTGGAGGGTTAGTTTTGCGATTCCTTCCAATCCCGCTTTCACGTTCAACCGTCCTCGTTGTTCGGTCCAGCCGATTTCGCGGATGTTTTCGTCCGACAAGGCAATTGGGTCGATGTGGATAGAACGCAATCGATACTCGGCGTTGACCTCTACATCGATGGGAGCTTTTTTACGAGTCGGAGTTATTTGTTCGGACTCCTCAAATTGAGGTTTTAACTCCTCAGCGTTAAGCGGGAAGCCAATTAAACAGAGCAAGGCTAGATGTAGAATTAAATAAGTAGATCGTCTCATTCCATGAGTGTAGTCACAAAAGCGAGATCTCGCACAGGTTTATTTAGGGTGATGTTGCGTTTATTCGAACTGACTTAAAACGATTCGGGTTGTTGGGCCGACTTTGCCGGTTGCCCAGATAACCATTGCCTCTCCCGACCTTGCCATCGAAACCCGGATGCTTCTTGCTGTCGTTTCTGCGTCAATGGGATCAATGGACTCGGTAATTCCCCATTCATTGCCGTCGAAGATTGCGGTTTGAACGTGATAATTTCCGCCTTCGCTCTGTTGCCACGCGGCGACTGCTCTACCGTCAAGGTTCATTGCGAGGTCAGCGTTGATGGAGTCCGCACCCACCTCACTTAATGGAGAGGGCGCACCCCAACCCGATGTTGAGAGGTAGCGCGCCGTAAAAATACGAGCTGTTCTGTCAGAGCTTCCCTGTTGCCATAATAGGATCGCATTATCTTGGCTGTCGATCCCAACCTGGGGCTGTCCGAGATCAACGTCAGGTGTGGGAATGCGTTCAATCAACCAATCCGGGTCTTGTGAAGTATGAATCCCTACCCATAACTTCCTTCCACCGGCATTGCTTTCCTTAGTTGTCCACGCCGCGATCGCGGTTCCGCTGTCGGAGATTTTCAGGTCAAGTAATTCGGGGAAGTCAATAGATGAGACAAGTCCAGGTTGGCTCCAGCCGTTCTGGTTTTCAAAGGACGCCGACCAGATTGCGTTCTCGGTTCTCCAGAGCGAGAGGTTTTCCCCTTTTGAATTCATCGATAAGGCTAACCCGAGTACGTTGTCTCCTAAACTATCGATATTGCCGCCTGCTATCCAACGTCCGTTGACGAATATCGAGGAAAAACGATTCCATTTCATGCCATCGTACTGTCTCCATACTGCAAGGATCTCTCCAGAATCGCCACTTTGTAATGTTGGTTGGGCAGTTTCTCGTGCAGCGCTGAGAGAGAGCAAAGCAGCGTTATTTTGGGCGGGATCGAGGATAATCGTTGTTATTCTTGCGGGGTTCACGGCGGGGTCGACCCATCCAAGATGAATCTTTCCATCACTTCCCATACTCAGATCTAGGTGTCGGCTGTCAGACGGAAAGGTGACCGGAGCTTGCCAACCCGTGCTCTTGGAATAGTACCTACCACCCAGAAAAAAGGCCTCGTCGTCTCCATCTTTCCAAATCGCCGCAGCATTCCCAGCTCTATCATGAGCAATTCTTGGTTCTTCAGCTATCGTTTTACCGGGGTTGCTGAGCTGCCTCGGCGTTGTCCATGCGCCGGCTCGAATTGTAAATTGCCAGCTATGGGGTTTGATCAATTCACCGCTTTCGTTTTGAAGGGAGTTATAGGTGGCAATATACGTCGTCGAAAAGACCAGTGAGGCGTTTGGAGTCAGGACGGCTCTTTGCGTCTCGGCGTCGTACTTCAATTGGGCGCCGATGATAGTTTCGCTGTCCGCGCTCTGTAGAAAAAAATTCGCACTATCTAAGCTTTCTGCATTTAGGGCAGGGACGAAAAACGAAATAGTACTCGCGCTGTCAACCGCTGTTGCATTGTTGGTGGGGAAAAAGTCGCTTCCGATAAACGACGAAGAAGCGTCTGACCCGTCTTCTTCCCTTTCGCGTTGATCTGGGAGGACATCTTTTGTTCCCAGATCGTCGCGTTTCCTCGTTTCAATGTTTCCTATGGGTGGCGAGTCACTAAGATTGCAGGAGAGAAGACTCAAAAGCAGCGATAAGAAGAAATATTTCATAGACCAACTCAAAAAATTACACTTATAGTTAACGTCGTTGAAGACTTTTTTCCACCACATTTTAGTGGCATAAAAGGAAAATAATGGGATCATTTTTTTCGGGATATTTTTCTTTCCGTTGAAGGTAGGTGTTCATTATAAAAAAATTGGCCTGGAAAATGTTCAATTCCCTCTTGTTTTGCGAGATCATCGAAGGATCGCAACTTCGGTAGGATGAATAACGTTGGAATGGATTCTATGAAGGTGTCTGTGATTTCGGCCGGTATATAAATGTTTTCGTAAAGACGATTTGTTTCCGTTTCTGAGGATGTTTTGTGCAGAAATCTTTCAAATAAGTAAGCGATATTTTGTTTGATTTCCGAAGCGTTATCTGCGGAATTTTTTGAAAGATCGGCATACTTGAACAGGACCTCATTTCTATCTTGCACCGCTTTAAAACATGCTCCCTGACCAATTTGAGTTACAGCTAAGATCGAGGGGTTCTGAGTCGCAGGTAACTTGCCCCACCCAAAATATTGAACACCTGAAAACGTCGCGAATTAAGATAGCTTGATGGATAATAAGGCGAGTCATCGATTTTACTAAGATTTTTGCATAGGCGAGGGGTCCCAAGGTTCCATCAGGATGCAGCCCGTGAATGGAATATTCTTTTGGAATGGTATCGTAAAAATAGGTGGAAGGGGTATCGAGTTCGGTTTGAGAAAGGGGCCCCATCGAAGATACCAGGCCAGTTGTAGCAACAGTGTAATTACCAAGAACGATATCGGAGAGAGGCTGATCATCGTTGGTGTCGCGTTTGCGGCTGTGCCTATGAACTTGACCGATTGCTCGGGGCCCCACCACGGATTGATTTGGATTGCTGGCGCGTTTGGATCGTCGCAAATTTCCTCTTCTTTTTGAAATCCTGCCCAACCTGATAGTCGGAGAAAAGCTCCCTCGTGTATGGTGCCGGTTTCACACTCGTGGAGGTGGGGGTGGATTCAATGCCCATGTATCCATCGCCAGTTGTCCCGTTTTTTGCACTTCCGTTTTTCATCCACAAATGCCCAAAGGTTAACATTTGTTAGTAAAAATCGGTCGAAGCTAAAGCCTCATCAATCTCCTCTTCCGATTACAAGGGTTTTGATAGAAAATCAGGAAAAGTAAGGAGGGGTACCAAAACGGAGGATTAAACAATTCTGTAAGGGACTCCAAAATAAAGACCTTTGCGGCGAGCTGTTATTAAAAGAGAAAATCGATTCCGGATCACTGGACGAGATCAAACAGCAGAAGGCGAGGAAATCGCCTTTCTTTTTCCGCTCATCTTCAATATAAACCCAGCTCTTGCTTGAAGGAGCCCGCATGATTGATCGTAGCGAAGTGGTGAAGATGGCAGCGTTGTCCAAATTGGAATTAGGCGAAGAAGAGATTGCCCATCATCAGGACACTTTAGGACAAATTCTAGATTACATTAAGACCTTGGATGATGTGGATACTACAGGTGTCCAGCCGACCATTCATCCCATTCATTTGGAGCTTCTTCTTCGGGAGGACGTCGTTGATGGTGTGCTTTCTCGTGAAGACGTTTTAAAGAATGCACCCCAGAGCCAAAACGGAAAATTCGCTGTCCCTAAAATGATAGGAGATACCTAATGGATCTATCGTTTAAAGCGCTACGTCGCTCCTACGAAAATGGGAAAAGCGTCGCCTCGGTTTTAGAACCGCTCCAAGCCGCGCAAAAAGAGAATCGCCACAATGCTTTTATTACCCTCAATGCGGTCGACTATCCTGATTTCGATCCTTCGAAAAAGCTATCTGGTATTCCCATCGCTCTAAAAGACAACATCGTTACAAAAGGGATTCGCACGACTGCGGCAAGCAAAATGCTCAGTAATTTCATTCCGCCTTACGACGCCACTGTGGTAACGAAGCTGAAGAATGCCGGCGCGCTTTTAGTGGGAAAAAACAATCTTGATGAATTTGCGATGGGGTCGTCCAACGAAAATTCGGCCTTCGGAAAAGTCTTAAACGCCCATGATAGTGCCTACGTTCCTGGAGGCTCCTCGGGCGGGAGCGCGACCGCTGTTGCGGCAAATTTATGTGCTGCCGCCCTAGGATCTGACACCGGGGGAAGCATTCGCCAACCGGCAAATTATTCAGGCGTTGTCGGTCTAAAGCCCACCTACGGTCGGGTGAGCCGCTACGGGCTTATCGCCTTTGCATCCAGCTTGGATCAAATCGGACCTCTAAGCCACAAGGTCGAAGATGCGGCGACATTGCTCGAAGTGATTTCCGGCTACGATAAAAATGATATGACCTCGGCCAAGAAAGAGGTACCCAAGTTTGCTAAATTTTGCGAGCAAGGAGTGGAAGGAATGCGGGTCGGCGTACCACAGGAATACTTCGATATTGATGTAGACAATCCCCATCTTTCAAAAGGCGTGGAGGAAACAATACGCGCCTCTATTGTCGCTCTTGAAAAAGCAGGAGCGATCATCGAAAAAGTGTCGCTGCCACACACCTCATACGCCGTGGCGACCTACTATCTCATTGCAACAGCCGAGTCATCATCCAACCTATCCCGCTTTGATGGTGTGCGTTTTGGTCATCGTAGTAGCTCAGCCCAAACCCTAGATGAACTCTATCAAAAATCTCGATCGGAGGGATTTGGGGAAGAAGTAAAGCGCAGAATTATGCTCGGAACCTACGTCCTATCGGCAGGTTTCTACGATGCATATTATCGAAAAGCGCAACGTGTTCGAACCCTTATTACGCGGGATTTCGAAGAGGTCTTTCAAGAGGTGGACATGCTACTCACCCCCGTAACGCCAAGTCCAGCCTTTCGATTCGGGGAAAAAAGCGAGGACCCTTTACAGATGTACTTAGAAGATATTTTTACGATTAGTTGTAATCTAGCGGGGCTCCCTGGGATGAGTATTCCTTTTGGTGAGTCGGAGGCAGGTTTACCAATTGGTGTGCAACTTTTATCTCCCTGGTGGGAAGAAGGGCGTCTATTTCAAGCAGGTCGCCAACTTGAATTATCCAGAGGTGTAGAATGAGTATGCAAGATTGGGAAATTGTCATCGGCTGCGAGGTACATTGTCAGCTCGACACCCAAACCAAAATATTTAGTGGCGCACCGACAACCTTTGGAATGGAGGCCAACACACAAGTTGCCAGCGTTGATCTTGGTCTTCCGGGCGTTCTTCCAGTCCTTAATGAAAAAGTTATTGGCTTTGCGATCAAAGCAGGGCTAGCCCTTGAGTGCACTATTAATCAGGTTAACGAATTTGCACGGAAAAATTATTTCTATCCAGATTTACCAAAAGGCTATCAAATTAGTCAGGCTGAGCTACCGATTTGCGAACACGGGAAATTAGATTTTTTTCTCAATGGCCAATCTAAACGAGTAGGGATTACACGTATACACATGGAAGAAGATGCCGGTAAATCCTCGCACCTAAGTGGTAAACCGATATCCCTTGTTGATTTGAATCGGGCGGGTACGCCTTTGGTTGAAATCGTATCAGAACCGGACATGGGATCGGCCGATGAGGTTGTTGCCTACCTCAAAGAGTTGCGTGCGATCGTGCTCTACTTGGGGATCTGTGATGGCAATATGGAGGAGGGATCTTTTCGTTGTGATGCCAATGTCTCGGTACGCAAGAGGGGCGCCGAGCTCGGTACACGTTGCGAGCTGAAGAATATTAACTCCTTTAAATTCATCAAAGATGCGATCAATTATGAAGCCTTCCGCCAAGTGGAACTTATCGAAGCCGGCGGCCTCGTACGTCAAGAAACCCGCCTCTACAATCCCGATCGGGGTATCACTTTTACGATGCGGACAAAGGAAGAGGCTCACGATTATCGGTATTTTCCCGATCCCGATCTTCCCTCAATCGTTATTAGCGATGAGGAATTAGAAGCCATAAGAAAAGAGCTGCCGGAGTTGCCCGCTGAAAAAAGAGAACGTTATCAAAGCTCTTTTTCCTTGAGCGTGTATGACTCCGAAGTGCTTGCGGCGGACAAGCATGTGGCCCAATATTTCGAAACATCCATCGACGCATTTTCGAAGACACCCAAGATAACGGCGAACTGGATCATCAACGAAGTCCTCCGCGAAACCAAAGCCTCAGATGTAGGTCATTTTACTATTACGCCAACTCGACTCGCCGGGTTGATAGCCCTTCTTGACGACAAGACGATCAATGGAAAAATTGCAAAGACGGTTTTTGAAAAAATGTTGACTACCGCTGCAAGTGCCGAGGAAATCGTTTCTGCTGAAGGGTTGCGGCAGGTGTCCGATAGCGGAGCGATTGAGAGTGTTGTCGATCGTCTGATTGAAGAGAATCCAGATAAGGTTGAGCAATATAGAGCAAAACCGAAGATGTTGGGGTGGTTTGTCGGTCAGGTGATGAAGGCGATGAAAGGGAAAGCCAACCCTGCCATCGTAAACGATATCTTAGTGAAAAAGCTAAACGAGGAACCTAAATGAAAAGTGATGTTGTACCGATTCGTATTCTTGAAGGCTCGCCTTTTAGTGTTGAAATGATCGACCAAAAAAAATTACCTCTTGAGGAAGTTTGGGTGAAATGTGAGAACGTGAACGAGGTCGCTGCGGCGATAAAGACGATGGTCATTCGAGGGGCTCCAGCGATCGGAATTGCGGCCGCTTATGGTATCGTTTTGGCGGTCGCTGAACACGGGGAAGATGCCCTAGAGTCGTATGTGAGTTTGCTAGCTTCCACGCGGCCTACCGCCGTCAATTTGTTTTGGGCGATCGATCGAATGAAAAAGGTTGTTGCCAACTTCGACCCTGCAGAGGGCCAAGATCTTGTCGAGCGTTTAAAGGTCGAGGCCGATACTATTTTCGAGGAAGATCGACAAAATAACTTAGAAATGGGGAAGCAGGCTTTATCGCTTTTTAGGACCCCCAGTCGTATTTTGACCCATTGCAATACCGGCGGTCTGGCAACAGGTGGTTTTGGGACCGCGCTTGGTATTGTTCGTTCGGTTCACCATGCAGGTATGTTGAAAAAGGTTTGGATCGATGAAACGAGGCCCTACTTGCAGGGGGCGCGTTTGACCGCGTGGGAATGTCTAAAAGACGGGATTCCGGCAACCTTAATCAGCGATAATATGGCAGGTCATTTCATGCAAAAGGGACAGGTAGACGCGGTTATTGTGGGCACCGATCGCGTGGCTGCTAACGGCGATATTGCCAATAAAATTGGCACCTATAGTTTGGCTGTTTTATGCAAATTTCATAAGATTCCCTTTTACGTTGCGGCGCCTATTTCTACGATCGACTCCGATACCGCCACCGGTGATTTGATTGAGATTGAGCAACGCTCGGCGGACGAATTGACCCATATTGCAGGTCAGCGTATTGCGCCTGTGGGCATAGATGTTTTACACCCTGCCTTTGATGTAACGCCTGGCGAATTGGTGACTGGGATCATTAGCGAGAAAGGTATTTTTTCCTCGCCTTATCATTTTACTTGAGTCGTTATAAACACGATTTACTGAAGGGGTCCGCCACAGGCGGATGGAACAGCAGGATAACTGCCATCGGTACAAATAAGATCATTTGAGTTGCATTCCGGATCTCCGATGGAGATGGTCATACGCGCAACGCATTTTTTCGATGCTTGGTCACAAAGAGAGGCCACGCCTTCTTGGGCGGATTGCGGGCAATCGTTCGCGCTGACGCATGCGATTTTGCGTTTTGCTAACGCGTCTTCTGCCGGGACATCGTCCTCGAAACCGACCGGCGTTTCGGTGTTGTCGATGTTTCCATCGTTGTCGTTATCTTTTCCATCACAAAGTTCGGGTGCGCCAGGATAGCGGGTTTCATCGGCATCATCAAAATCTTCAATACAACCAGCGCCGTTCGCTGCGGATGTACGACATTGTGGACACAAAGACCGATTTTTTCCAACGCCGAAACCGTCGCCATCCACATCTTCGCAATCCTCGTTCGGTGGTTTTTCGACAACACAAATATTTGCTTTGCATTCGTAAAGGGCCTCGCAATCGTCCTTCGTTTGGCAACTAAATTGCTGAGGCTCATCGATCGTAAATCCTACCGAGCAGGCCAAAAGTGAGGAGAAAAAAAGGGCGAGAATGTGAATACCTTTCATGCGCTATCCTATTGGCAAAATTCTGGAACCGCGGGGAAGGCTCCATTAGCACAGACAAGTGGTGTTGCGTTACATGGACATGGATCGGGCGCGCCGGCACCGAAGCAGATCGTTGTTCTCATCGTTGCCTCGCAAATTTTTGAGGTCGGATTACACAAGATCGCCACGCCGGGATTGAGTTCTTGGTCAACCTGCGCGCAATCGTTGGCGCTGGTGCAAGGTGTTCCAATATTATCGATGGTCCCGTCGGAGTCGTTATCTTTGCCGTCGCATTCTTCCGGAGCACCTGGATAAATGAATTCATCGGCGTCGTCTGGATCTTCTTCGCATTTGTTTTCTGTTTTGCAGAGTGGACAAACCACACGATCTGGACCAACGCCGAATCCATCACCGTCGGCATCTGGGCATTGTGGACCTTTACCAGGTATGACGAATTCGCATACGTCTGATTTGCATTCGTATCCGGATTCGCAATCTTCGTTAGCATTACAACTAAATTTTTGAGGGTCATCTATACTAAAGCCAACCGAGCACGCGATAGAGGAGAAGGCGAAGAAGAGGAAGATGCTTATTTTGCTATTCATGAAAAAACCGTATTCGATGTTACTAAATTTAGAAGCTGAAACCAGCTCCAAAACCAACGCTATGTTTAGTGATAATGGGGGCGAATTGGAAATCCGATGGAAGACTTGCGTCGAGTTCTTCTTGGGTTGCAACGTCGCTTCCGCCTTGAATGTAGAAAAGAATTCCAGAGGCGATGGCAAGACCGGCAGCTACGCCGAAGAAGATGTTTGCCGTTACTGCAGTGGATTCTGCTTCCCGAATTTTCACAGCTGCATCTTTTTGCGTGATGTTAAAAACATCTCCAGACTTGGGAAGTGCTTCGAGATCTGATTCCTGTGAGGCAGCATCTAGACCGAAAAAGATCCCTGCTCCCAATGAAGCGATGGCTAGACCACCGGTTGACCAGGCGAGGATGGTTTGAAAGGTTCCGTCTCCACGGTCGTCAACGTAATCTGGCGTTGCAACGAGGTCGCGTACGTCCAGAAGTACTTTTAAGG
>Ga0256840_1004669_pt1 | contig 10150 bp, 21 predicted proteins | sample 355202metaG_FD_185969 | JGI IMG/M metagenome (GOLD analysis project Ga0256840, IMG submission 185969) | Hydrothermal vent microbial communities from Mid Atlantic Ridge, Atlantic Ocean - 355-202 | ecosystem: Environmental > Aquatic > Marine > Hydrothermal vents | place: Atlantic Ocean: Mid...
CTCGCCTGCTCTTTTGAGCTTGACGATCTCATCGGGTTTTCTGATAGCAATAGCCATTAGAGACCTACATTGCCCAGCGTATCGTACTGGTTCATCGTTCGCTGCGCTTCGATCTTACGCATTGTATCGAGCGCTACCTGTACGATAATGAGTACGGAAACCCCACCGAAGTAGAAGCTCGCACCCATGCCGGAGATAACCGCGAACGGTACGGTGGAGATGATCCCCAGATAGACCGCGCCGCTTGCCGTCAGTCGGCTCGCGACCTCGTTGAGGAACTCTTTGGTATGCTCTCCGGGTCTGACACCGGGGATAAAACCACCCTGACGTTTGAGGTTGTCTGCGATATCCTTCGCATTGAAAGCGATCGATGCGTAGAAGAATGCAAAGAAAACCACCAGTACGAACGTCGCAACGTTGAAGACAAGCCCACCTGGAGAGAGGGTGTCTGCGATCGCTGTAAGGATCGGATTCGAGCTTGCCTGCAGCATGGTCAGGGGGAACATCAGTACCGCCGATGCGAAGATCGGTGGAATGACCCCGGAGAGGTTCACTTTGATCGGGATATAGTTCATGACCCTTTTGTTCTGGTTTTGCATGATCGTCTTACGCGAATAGGAGATCGGTACACGACGCTCTCCCAGTTCCACATAGATGATCGCCAGGATCGTAATAAGCATGATCGCAAGGATACCAAGTACGACCAGGAAGTTCATTTCACCTGCATTCACCGCTCTGATCGTGTTTCCGATCGCAGCGGGAAGTCCAGAGACGATACCGGCGAAGATGATCAGAGAGATACCGTTACCGATACCTTTCTGTGTGATCTGTTCACCGATCCACATCAGTAGCATCGTACCCGTCAGCATCGAAAATGTCGTCAGTACCGTAAAGAGCATCGGATCGATCATGACAGCACTCTGCCCTGCACGTCCGGTCATGCTCTGTAGTCCCATAGAGACACCGATCGCCTGAACAACGGTAATAAAGATGGTGAAATAACGAATGATCTGCATATACTTCTGCATACCGTCACGCTCTTTTTTCATCTGTCCAAGTGCGGGGAAGGTGGCTGCGAGAAGTTCCATGACGATGGAGGCTGTGATGTAGGGCATGATACCCAGGGAGATGATACTCAAACGCGAAACAGCGTTTCCAGAGAACATATTCATCATCCCAAGGGCATTGCTGGAGTTGCTATCAAAGAACTCTTTGATAACACCCAGATCAACACCCGGTGTTGGAATGTAGGCTAAAACTCTGTACGCAAAAAGGAATCCCAATGTGATCAGGATTTTCTGAGTTAAAGCGTTACCCATGATTATTTTCCGCTTGTGGTAACAGCGTCATCTTTGATCTTGCTGGCAAGACCTTTGGCAGATGCACCGATGAGTTTGACTCTTGTAACTGTTTTTTGCAGTTTGTGAACCGATCTGATCGTCTCGAGTGTGATCTCGTCAAGTTCCGCAACCGCTTTGATCTTCTCTACGTTGATCACGTAGGGCTTCTCTACTTTAGAGGTGAAACCGATCTTGGGCAGTCTCTTCTGAAGTGGCATCTGACCACCTTCGAAACCTCTCTTTTTGCTGTAACCGGATCTTGCCTTCTGACCCTTGTTACCGCGACCTGCTGTCTTACCAGTGCCTGAACCCTGTCCGCGTCCCACTCTCTTTCTGTTACGAGTAGAACCCGGTGCCGGTTGTAAGTTATGTAGACCCATACTGTACCCCTTACGCTTTGATTCTGGTGAGTGCTTGGATTGCACATCTTACCAGGTTGTTCGGGTTGTTAGAACCGATAGATTTACAGAGTACATCTTGTACACCTGCAAGTTCGAGTACCGGACGAGCGGCACCACCGGCGATAACCCCTGTACCTTCACTCGCCGGTCTGAGCACGATTCTACTTGCGTTGAACTTGTGCTCGATGTCGTGAGCGATAGTGGTACCCTTGATGTTGACCTTCACAAGATTCTTGTGTGCATCATCAACCGCTTTTTTGATCGCATCGGGAACTTCTTTGGCTTTACCAAATCCGTATCCCACCGTACCTTTCTTGTCACCGATAACGACAAGAGCGGTAAATCTGAATCTTCTACCACCCTTGACAACCTTGGTAACACGACCGATATTGACGATTACTTCTTCGAATTCTTTTTCGATTTCTTGATTTTCCATCATGCTTCCTTAAAACTTAATTCCGGCTTCTCTAAGACCATCCGCGAACGCAGCGACGACACCGTGATACAGGTAACCGTTTCTGTCGAAGACCACAGTCTCGATATTGTTAGAAGCAAGACTCTTTGCCATCTCGGCAGCGACTTTTTTCACATCTTCTCTGTTGGCTTTCAGTCCGAGTTTTCTTCCGTCCACAGCCGCAAGTGTGACCCCTGCGTTGTCATCGATCGCCTGAGCGTAGAAGTACTTGTTGGACTTGTACACAGAGAGTCTTGGGAGTTCAGCCGTTCCGAAGATCTTGCCTCTTACTCTCGCTTTTCTTTGAGCGCGAAGTTTATTTTTTCTTTTCTGAATACTTTTTAACATCTATCGCCCCTTACTTACCAGCTGCTTTACCAGCTTTTCTGATGATCACTTCATCTGTGTACTTCACACCTTTTCCTTTGTAAGGCTCAGGTGGTCTGAACGCTCTGATCTCCGCCGCAGCCTGTCCGACCGCCTGCTTGTCAGTACCCTTAATGGTAATGATGTTCTTGTCAACCTTCACTTCGAGTCCCTCAGGGATCTCAAAATTGATATCATGAGAGAAACCAAGCTGAAGGTTCAGCACTTTACCCTGTACCGCAGCTCTGTAACCGACACCGTTGATCTCAAGTGACTTCTCGAAGCCCTTGTCAAGTCCGATGATGATGTTGTTGAAAAGTGCTCTGTATGTTCCCCAGAAAGCAGCGGACTGCTTGTCGTCACCCTTTCTGATGAATGTCACTTCGTTGCCGTCGATGTTCACATCGACTCTTCCGTGTGTTTCAAGTCTCTTTTCAAGATTGCCTTTTTTAGCCACGAGAGTCGTACCGTCGAGAGATACCTCAATACCGCTAGCGACAGTTACTGGTCTTTTTCCTATTCTTGACATTCTTGTCTCCTTACCAAATACTACAGATTACTTCGCCGCCGATACCGCGCTTGTACGCTTCGTCGTTGGCAAGTACGCCTTGGCTTGTTGACACAACCAGAGTACCGTAACCGTTCTTGAATGTTCTGATCTCATCCTTGCCCTGATGAACACGTCTTCCGGGCTTGGAGATCTTCTTGATCTCATTGATGACGCTCTTCTCGTTGTCATCATATTTCAACACGACCTTGATGGTCTTTTTGTTGCCGTCCTCTTTCACTTTATAGCTCTCGAGGTATCCCTTCTCTACGAAGATCTTCACAATCGCCTCGATCATATTTGAGTGAAGAAGTGTCGTAACGTCTAGTCTTCTTTGCGCAGCGTTTCTGATACGAGTCAGAGAGTCTGCAATTATATCTGTCATCATCTTTTACTTCTCCTTACCAGCTTGCTTTACGCATACCAGGAATAAGGCCTTCATTGGCCATTTTTCTCAAACAAACACGGCACAGACCGAAATCTCTGTAGACAGAGTGGGGTCTTCCGCAGATGTTACATCTTGTATACGCCTGAACAGCGAACTTAGGTTTTCTCTTTTGCTTTGCAATCATCGATTTCTTAGCCATTAGTTTCTCCCTTTAGCGAAAGGCATACCAAGCTTCTCCAGAAGCGTGAATGCTGCTTTGTCGTCTTCTGTGCTTGTGACGATCGTGATGTTCATACCGTGCGTCTTGATGATGCTGTCAAAATCGACTTCCGGGAACATCAGCTGCTCCTGGAGACCGAAGTTGTAGTTACCGCGTCCGTCAAAACCTTTTCTCGGTACACCCCTGAAGTCCTTCACTCTCGGAAGTGCGATAGAAACGAGCTTGTCAAAGAAGTTGTACATATTCTCGCCGCGAAGTGTCACTCTGATCCCCGAAGGTGAACCCTCTCTTGCTTTGAATCCCGCAACGGATTTCTTCGCATTGACGATGACCGCTTTCTGACCTGCGATCAGAGAGATGGTATCTGCCATATTGGCGATGAGCTTGGAATCTCTTCCTTCCTCACCCGCACCTACGGAGATTACGATCTTTTCAAGCTTCGGTGTCTGCATCGGGTTTTGGATCCCGCACTCTTCACGCAGTGCAGGCACGATGTCATTGTACTTTTGCTTCATTCTACTCATAGGATTAACCCTCTACTTTTTTTACATTGGAGATGTGGATCGGCATCTCTTTGTTGACGAATCCACCCTCTTTGTTCTGCTCGCTTGGCTTGACGGCTTTCTTCGCCATCTTGCAACCTGCAACGATCACTGCATCTTTTTTGGTAAGTACCTGGAGTACTTCTCCGGTCTTGCCTTTGTCATCACCAGCGATGATCATCACCTGATCACCCTTTTTGATCTTGAACTTCTTCGCCATTACCATACCTCCGGTGCGAGGGATACGATCTTCATGAATCCCGCATATCTTGTTTCACGACTGACAGGTCCGAAGATACGTGTACCGATCGGTTCTTTCTTGTCGTCGATGATCACTGCCGCGTTGTCGTCAAATCTGATCAGTGATCCGTTCTCTCTCTGGATCTCTTTCTTCGTTCTGACGACGACCGCTTTGACAACCTTTCCTTTTTTGACCTTTCCGGTAGGAAGTGCTTTCTTTACAGAAGCGACGATCACGTCACCTACGGAAGCGTATCTTCTTTTGGATCCGCCGAGAACCTTGATACACATGATCTCTTTTGCGCCGCTGTTGTCCGCTACGTTGAGTCTAGTAAATCCCTGGATCATTACACTTCTCCTCTCTTCACGATCTCAAGAAGTCTGAAGCTCTTTGTCTTGGAGAGTGGTCTACACTCGATCGCAGTGATCGTATCTCCGACATTCACATCGTTCTTCTCATCATGAACAAGATATTTCTTGAATCTTTTTACTGTCTTGTGATATCTTGGATGGAGGACACGTCTCTCGACCAGTACGGTCGCAGTCTTGTCTCCAGCCTTCTTAATCACAGTACCTGTTATTTGTCTTTTTGGCATAGATGACCCCTTACTTCGATCTCACAGCTGTGAGTGCTGTTTGGATTCTAGCGATGTCTTTTTTCGCTGTTCTCAACTCGGAAGTGTTCGTCAGCTGCATCGTTTTGAGCTTCGCATTCAGTGTGAACAGTTCCAATTTCTTCTCTTTAAGCATCGCAACCAGTTCTGCTTCGCTTTTGTCTTTGATATCAGTATATTTCATTACTATCCTTTGCAGTGATGATTTTACACTTGAAAGGCAGTTTATGGATCGCCAGAGTGAGTGCCTCTCTTGCCAGAGACTCTTCTACACCTGCCATTTCAAAAATGATCCTTCCGGGTTTGATGTTCATGACCCATCTGTCCACAGCACCTTTACCTTTACCCATTCTGGTCTCAAGAGGCTTCGCTGTAAGCGGCTTGTCAGGGAATACACGGATCCATGTCTTACCCGTTCTGCTGATCTTTCTTGTCATCGTGATACGCGCAGCTTCGATCTGACGGGAGTCGATACGTCCTGCCTCGACCGCTTTGATAGCGATGTCACCGAACTCGATCTTGTTCCCTCTGAAAGACTTACCGCGGTTACGGCCTTTCTGCTGCTTTCTCCATTTGGTTCTTTTAGGCATCAACATGATTATTCACCTCTTCTTCTCGATGGTCTTCTGCCACCTTTTTTCTCTTCTTTGGGCTCCTGCTGGATTCCTTTTGCAAGCACTTCCCCTTTGAAGATCCATACTTTGATCCCGATGATCCCGTATGTTGTTTGTGCTTCTGCGAAACCGTAGTCGATCTTCGCTCTGAGCGTATGCAGAGGCACACGACCCTCGAGGTACCACTCGGTTCTTGCCATCTCGGCACCGCCAAGTCTTCCGGAAACAGAGATCTTGATCCCTTTTGCACCGGACTTGAGCGCACCCTGAATGACTTTCTTCATCGCACGTCTGAAGGCAACACGGCGCTCAAGCTGTGTCGCAACGTTCTCTGCCGCAAGCTGTGCGGATGCCTGAGGACGTTTTTCTTCTTTGATATTGATCGCAACATCTTTGCCAAGCATCTTTGTCAGTGTCGCTTTAAGCTTCTCGATATCCGCACCTTTTTTACCGATGATGATACCCGGACGTGCAGTCACGATGTTGATTCTCAGTTTTTTCACTGTTCTTTCGATGATGATGTTGGATACACCTGCATAGTAAAGCTCTTTTTTCAGGAACTTTCTGATCTTGTGATCTTCCGCGAGGAACTCAGGTGCTCTTGTCTTCGCAGGGAACCATCTGGACTCCCAGTTTCTGTTGATCCCTAGTCTCAGACCTATCGGATTGACTTTCTGACCCATATTATGCGTCCTCCCCATCTTTTTTCGCTGGACCAACTTCTACAAGAATGTGTGCCGTTGGTTTAATGATTCTAGACGCAGTACCTCTTGCTCTAGGTCTCCATCTTTTCATGACTGCCGCTTTGTCCACTCTACAGGAAGTGATCTCTACCTCTTCTGGCTCGTAGTCCCCGTTGGCGACAGCAGAAGCGATCACTTTGGAGATGATACCCGCTGCTTTGTTGGGCATGAATTCAAGGGATGCCAGTGCAAGCTCGGCGTTCATTCCCTGTACTTCTTTTGCGATCAGTCTCGCTTTTGTAGGTGAGACTCTTACGAATTTCAATAGTGCTCTACTCATATTACCCTACCTTCTTCTGAACAGAACCTTTGTGGCCCTTGAATGTTCTTGTTGGTGCGAATTCACCCAGTTTGTATCCTACGTGGTTCTCCGTAATGAATACAGGTACGAACTGACGTCCGTTGTGTACGTTGATTGTCAGACCGATGAACTCAGGGAAGATCACGGATCTTCTTGACCAAGTTTTGATCGGTTTGTTTGAACCTTCTTCTTTTGCCTTAAGCACTTTTTTCATTAGGTGACCATCGATGAATGGACCTTTTTTTAACGATCTTGCCATATCTCAGCCCCTTACTTTTTTCTCTTGCTAATGATGAGTTTGTCACTAGCTTTTTTCTTACGAGTCTTGTAACCCTTCGTTGGCATACCCCAAGGAGATACCGGGTGACGACCAGAGTTCGTTTTACCTTCACCACCACCGTGAGGGTGATCGATCGGGTTCATCGCAGAACCACGTGTCTGAGGTCTGATACCCAGATGTCTGCTTCTACCCGCTTTACCGATAACGATGTTGGAGAAGTCCTCGTTCCCTACGGTACCGACAGTCGCCAGACACTCACCAAGGATGTATCTCATCTCACCGGAAGGGAGTCTGAGAGAGACGTATTTTCCGTCTCTACCCATGATCTGTGCGTACCCACCCGCAGAACGAGCGATCTGACCGCCGTGACCCGGGCTCATCTCGATGTTGTGTACCAGTGTACCCACCGGGATGTTCTTGAGTTTCATCGCGTTACCGGTCTTGATGTCCAGTCCCGCTTCGGCAGACATGATCTTGTCGCCGACATTCAGCCCTTTTGGCTGAAGGATGTATCTTCTGTCACCGTCTGTGTACTTGACAAGACAGATTCGACAGTTTCTGTACGGATCGTACTCGATCGTAGCCACTGTACCCTCTACACCGAACTTGTCTCTTTTGAAGTCGATGATTCTGTAGAGTTTCTTCGCACCTGCTTCTCTGTGGCGTGAAGTGATTCTACCGTTGCTGTTTCTACCTGCGGATCTGGGAAGGCTTTTGAGAAGTGCTCTTACACTTGCTTTTGCCGTGATGTCACCGCTGTCAAGGTTGGTCATATACCTTCTTGAAGGTGTATATGGTTTATATGCTTTGATTGCCATCTTCTATCCTTATACCGCTAAGCTTTCGATCTTCGCATCTTCAGGAAGCTTGACGTAGAATTTCTTCGTGTCAGGTCTTTTACCTTCGATACCCTTGAATCTTTTCACTTTTCCGTTCACTCTCATGGAGTTCACTCTCAGTGGTGTGATCCCGAAGAACTCTTTGAAGACCTCTTTGAGACCGCTCTTTGTCATTCTTGGCGTTGTCTGCACAACGATGACACCCTCTTCCTGAAGAGCGAGGCTCTTCTCTGTATACATGATTGATTTGATATCTGTAATATCTGCCATCTTACGCCTCTTCTGTCAATTTATCAAATACGGCTTTCTCGATCACGATGGAGTGATAAGCCGCTGCAAGGTAAGCGTTAAGCTCGTTCGCCTCTACCAGGTATGCATTCTGAAGGTTTCTGAACGCGAGGAATGTCTTGTCATCGATCATCTCTTTAACCACGAGGACATCTCTCTGCTCCAGACCGTTCACGAACGCCAGTGCGTCTTTGGTCTTACCGGACTCGATCACGACACTGTCCACAACGAAGAGTGCATCGTTCGCCGCTTTCTCTGCCAATGCATGGTAGAGCGCAAGCTTCTTCTGCTTCTTGTTGACTTTCAGGTCATAGTTCTTGTTGGTGCTTGGACCAAACGCCACACCACCGCCTACGAAGTGCGGTGCTCTGATGGAACCCTGTCTCGCACGACCGCCGCCTTTTTGCGCGAATGGCTTTTTACCACCACCGCTGACCGCGGATCTGTTCTTTGTCTGCGCAGTGTTCGCTCTCAGACCTGCCGCATACGCTTTACAGTAGAGGTAAAGGTTGTGCGGGTGTACTTCCAGGAACTTCTGTGGAAGGTCAGTTGTTTTGATAGTTGTTACATTGCTCATTTAACGATCCTTACCAATCCTCTGGCACCGTTGTGACCAGGAATTGAACCTTTTAATACTAGGATGCCGTTCTCAGCATCGAATGAAATGACTTCATTTTTCACTGTGACTTTGGTATTTCCGTACTGTCCGGGCATCTTTTTACCCTTCTGTACGCGTCCAGGCCACTCGGCATTACCGATAGAACCGATACGTCTACCGAATCTGTGTCCGTGACTTCCCGGTCCACCGCCGAATCCGTGACGCTTCATACCACCCTGGAAACCTCTACCTTTGGTGTTCAGTGACGTCTTGACAACCGCCGCTTCAGCCAGTGGTGCCGCATCGAGATCACCCGCTTCGGTACCTTCCGCCACTTCGATGGTCATAAACTTGTTGAACTCCTTGGAGATCCCGTACTTTGTCTGCTGCCCTTCGATCGCTTTGTTGATCTTCTTGGAGCTGTTGTATGCGACAAGTGCCTTACCGTCTTCTCTTACTTCACACACTTTCGTATCAACGACTTTGAGAAGTGTAACAGGAACACTTGGTACATCGACAGTTCTGCTCATACCAATTTTTTCTACGATAAATTCCATTCTCTACTCCTACTTGTCCATTGATCTGATCTCAACTTCGATCTCAGGTGCGAGGTCGAGTTTCATCAGTGAATCGATCGTATCCGATGTTGCCGATACGATGTCGATCATTCTGCCGTGAATTCTGATCTCGAATTGCTCACGAGAGTCTTTGTTCACGTGTGGTGATTTCAGTACGGTATAACGCTTGATCTTGGTAGGCATTGGAATTGGCCCCCTGATCTCTGCACCTGTACGCTTGACTGCATCTACGATAGCAGCGACTGATCTGTCTAGAACACGGTGATCATAAGCTTTAAGCTTCAATCTAATTTTTTCCATTTTTACCCTTTAAAGAACTCGTTAGCAAGGCAAAGCCCAGGTGCCTAAACACAGGGTGTAACACCCCCTAACCTATTTTTAGGAACGCGAATTATATCCAAACTTTCTCAAAGGTGCAATGGTTTTCAGCCCCAAAACGGTACAATATGAAAAATTATTTCCTTATAAAAAGGAAAGATAGGGGCATTTGGATGGATCTTCTCGAACACTACCACGAACATCCGCCGCACAACGACCACTTCATCCTGCGCAAAACCGCACTGCCTTCACAGGGGGATCTCAATCTTTATGGTGCACGCGGATGCGGCAAAACAGCGCTGGCACTCGACTATCTGCAGCAGCGCGATAGCCATACCCTCTATATCGATCTGGAAGATCCCAACCTCATCCTCACCACACTCGACACCCTGCCGCTACAGACTTTCATCGAAGAGTACGACATCCACGAGCTTATCCTCGACCACTATGAGGAGGGGATGCTCGATGCCTTCCCCACG
>Ga0256840_1004670_pt1 | contig 10150 bp, 8 predicted proteins | sample 355202metaG_FD_185969 | JGI IMG/M metagenome (GOLD analysis project Ga0256840, IMG submission 185969) | Hydrothermal vent microbial communities from Mid Atlantic Ridge, Atlantic Ocean - 355-202 | ecosystem: Environmental > Aquatic > Marine > Hydrothermal vents | place: Atlantic Ocean: Mid...
TGATTTACGAGGTCGCCTGGTCGGGGCATCTTGATGTTCTGGGCTGGTTCCCGCTAACGATTGCGTTAACAATCCTAAGTTATCGTACAGGAACGCGTTGGATTATAGGCGCCGGTGTGCTTTTGGGTCTCAGTATTTCAGCGAAATTTATTGGCTTCATCATCTTGCCCCTGATCGTTTTTGCGCCAAGTAAATTGAATCTCGCGAGGTTGAAATTCATCCAGCAACGTGTCCTTTTTATAGGTGTTGTTTTTACAACTATCGCCTTATCCTACCTTCCCTTTATCTCTCAGGGTCACCTGTTGGATGGCTTTGGATCTTATGCCAAAAGTTGGAAAAACAACGAGGGGTACTTCCGTTTGTTTGAACGTTCGGCAGCCCTTACGATGATCAATCCCGAGATACGTCGTCAAAACATGGGCTCAGAAAAAGACAAAAAAGATCCGATTTTGAAGTTCCCACAATACGATCAATTGGCCATGAAATACGGTTTTACGAAAAGTTGGAAAGGGAAAATAATACCCAATACCTCATTCCGTCGTAGTCAGATTACATCGACGCTGGCTAAAGGCATCGGCGCTTTAGCGATGGGTTGTTTTTTGCTTTTATTATTATTGCTTCGCCGAAATGTGTTGGAATCCTCCCTTCTGCTGATCTTATTATTGTATGTGATCGCGCCGACAACCATGCCTTGGTATATCGCCTGGTTGGTTCCCATGGCCGCATTGACGAATCATAAGTCCGCGATTTTTTATAGCCTTCTCGTTCTACTCGGGTACGCGTCGTGGGTGAGTTCGCATAACGGAGGGCCATGGGCGATTCCCGATTGGGTCCTCGTTGTAGAATATCTTCTGCTCACGGGAGCGTTGATTATTTTTCCCAATTTTGAAAAGCGTAGTCCGTCTTTGCTTAATAGGGATCTTCGCTCAGACGACAGTCTTCTAACATCAAAGTATTGAAATAGGCATCATTGAAAAGATGGCGCACAAAATCGTAAATCGCACAAAAGGAAAATACGAGAAGAAATCCCTGGTCGAAAATGGGCCAGATCCATCGCATACTTTAGAGATAGTGTGATCATTTTCTGAGGAATGAAAAGAGGATTGATTGTAGGGTTACCTACAAAGAAGAAAATACCTCAGACACTACTTTAGAGAAGTTGGAATGTTTGTTTTCTTGAAAAAAACGCAAAGCATGGGACTCTGTGTTTTGATGCCATGGAGGGTATTATGAAAACCTTGTTATTTCTGATTCTATTTAGTGTTGGCTGCGCGGCGTCGATGAAAAAGAGTCGAGAGCAACCCAAAGAATCTACGGATTTACGTTTGATCGTTCGAGACTTTCACCAACAAATGCGTTGGGGTCTATGGGAACGCGCATCGATGTATATGGAAGAATCGCAGAAGAACGAATTCATGGGACGATTTGATGAGCTCGGCGAGGATTATAAAATCACGGACCTAGAAGTAAAATTGGTTACCAAGAGCGGCGAGAATTCCAATGTTGAAGTTGAACAACAATGGTACCACGAGCCGAATATGACCTTGCAAAAAGACCGCTTTATCGAAGAGTGGCATTTGGGATCTGAGGGTTGGCGTTTGGTAAAGCGTTCAACCAAAAAAGAATTTAAGAAAATCAAGAAAGAAAAAGAAGAAGCGGAAAAGCTCGAAGCGGAAAAGGAAAAGCTAAAGCTCGAAGCGAAAAAAGAAGCAGAGGCGCAAGAGGCTCAGCAACATCGAAACACCCTACCTAAAGAATAGTGTCGATTTAAAGGGCCAGGACGACCAAGGCCGTTGAGTTATCTCGTCCGACTTTAGCAACCGCGTTTTTAGTGAGCGCTTCGGCAACCCGTTGCGGCGAGTCTCGGTTTTCCATTACCAGAGCAAGGGTGCCGTCATCATCGGTTTCACCGTGAGCGCCATCACTGGTCAGGATAAACATATCCCCCTTCTCGACAATCAAATAACCTAAGAGGTCGATTTCCGGAAAATTTTCTTTCGCGACCGCGCCGAAATTATCAATACGATCGAGATCAACCTCGATCGAGGTACTCATGAATCTAGAAATCGTTCGATTGGACAAATCGTCGTTGGCGATTTCTTCCGCCGTTTTTTCACCCAAATTTGTCAAAATAGTCGCCAAGGTGTGATCGGTAGTCAGGGAATACAAAATGCCCTTGCGGACGAGCACAATACGCGAATCTCCAACGTGACAAATGCCAACACGATCTCTGGCGATAATCATTCCGCTCAAGGTCGTTCCGCCGCTGTTTTCTTCAGGAAAAAATTCGCCAGCTTCGGCCAGAGTCTGGCCAACATTTTTGGCGACAAGGCGAGCGTAGTAAGTGGGAGATTCGGCCAATCCTTCGCTTCCAATTTGAGCCCACGCTCTTGCAAAACCAGAACATGCAGATTCCACGCTTAAGCCACTAGCCCGTTCTCCGCCTTTAATACCGCCAATACCATCGGCAACGCAGAAAAAACCGGACTTATATTTTTTAGATCCGCAAATCGCTCCAAGTTGAATGAAGCCGCACGAATCTTGGTTATTTTTTCTGAAAATATAATTCCCAATCGTGGAATGCTGTCCGACGGCGAAACCTGAGACCTCTTCCAATTCTTTCGAGATTTGAAAGAGAGAGCGCTTGACGTCTTGCCAATTCGCGAAGGCGAGATCGCCATAAGGAGAAACCGCACCTGCTAGAAATTGTGTGACGCCGGGGTACATCAAGCCTTCACGTTGAAGGTGAGCCTTGTTTTGTAACCAGGTCGCAATTTCATGACCTCCCGGAAACTTTCTATTTTGAAAGGCTTCGTACAACAGCACGCTTAGTATTTTGAAATCTCGCCAAACCGTTTCTTCTTTGTGTGAGTCATCTTTTCTTACGCGTGGATAGGCTACAAGAACGAGTTCAGATTTCTTTGCGTCCCAATAAAGTTCTTTTTTTCGTACGCCGTGGAGCCAGATATTTTGGTCGTGTAACTGGCCCACTTGTTCACTTAATTTAATAAGTGCTTTTACTACTTTATCCTTAGGAAGGGATCGCCAAACCCCGTCCTCAAACGCGACTAAAGTCGTTTCGGAGAGCACGAGTAAATGATCGCCGTCGGAGATATAAGTAAGTCTGGATTGGATGTCGTTCAATTCGTCTGGGAAGCGAATACCGTAATGAAAGAAAGAAATTTTCCCATCGCTTTCTGCGTGATAAATTCCTGCTTTGTCGTTACCCATAAAAAGAGATTTGAGCGTTGTTGTTCTCTCACCAAAATCGACGCGCTGATCGGATTTATACATCACTATCCTCATCCTCGCTCGAAATCGTTGTAACATCCGTTCGACTTCCCTCACCCCAGTCGATGGCAGCGGGAAGATCTGCGGTTTTTCGCGTTGTACTCGCTTCGAAGTTCGAAGGGTCGTGAAAATGAAAGCAAACATTTCCCAAAGAGATTTCGTCGCCCGGTGTTAGTAAACCCGTAGACGATAATTCTCGCCGATTAATATATACTTTCTGGCGAGTACTCAAGGATTCGACGGTCCACTCAGGTCCGTCCCGAAAAAAAGCAAGATGGCGGAAGGCAATAAATTTTCGCTCTACATCGAGGAGGCTTGAAAGATTCCAATCCGGCTGTTGATATCCATATTTTTTCTCGTAAACAGGATTGAAAGATCGACCGAGTATCACTTTTTTCAAATCACCTAGTAGAAAGCGCGGTCCGCAAATCTCTCCACCCCGCTTTAAGAAAAGCGTGGTTTGGGTCGCCGATCGAAAGAGTTCTTTCTTTTTTTCTAACCATCGTTTTAGTTGTTGAGAATGGTCTTCGAAAACGAAATCTACGCATCCAATTCTAATCGTATCGCCAGTTGAAATAGGTGTGCGAATGCTAGTACTACCAAGCTCCACGCCATTGACAGAGGTCCAACAATTGGGCGCCTTGGGCCGTAAATACCATTGATTACGTTCAAGAACCAAGCGAACATGAGGCGCCGCAAATTTGTAAATTTCATGATCTTCAAAATTATAGAAGAGAAGATCAACAGGACCTTGTTGGGGATGAAAGCGTCCTAAGTAGACTTCCGTGCCGTAGATATTGAGCCGATTCGAGCCAGACACAAATGTAGCCAACGGAGGCAAGGCGTGTTGTTTTGAGAGATCTGGATCCACAGGTTCTTTCCAACCGCGAATTAAATCTAAAACTTCTTTTGAAGAATGGGCCACTCTGAAATCTTTTAGTTAAGGTAATACAAAATAGCAATCTTTTGTGCATTCGTCACGGTAGATCCGCCTTTATTTGGGATTGATGGATCGAGTTGGTCGACCCAAAGCACCTTAGAGCATCGGAATAATGAAAGTCGCGAGAATGAAACCAACAAAAGAGAAAAAGATAAGGAGAAGACAACCGCCTGCCAAAAAGAGTGGCAATTTCGACTTTTGCTTCGTTGGGCCACCTGTTCCACTTTGATCAAATTTAGGAGTAGAGGGCGCCGACAACCCTACATTTTGAGGCGCCGATTGCGGCATCGCCGATGCAGCAGGTGCCGCTGCTGGAGCAGCAGCGCCTGGAGGCGTTGGCTCGGCCCATACCGGATCCGCTGAACCCGCTGGCGGAGCTCCAAGAGAATCCGGCTCTACCGTCGCACTGGAATTTTCGATGTCTGACACTTGCGGTGAAAATGCATCAATGGGTTTCGAACCACCCGGTGCATTCAAATCAAAAACCGAAGAGGTTTCGCCTAAACCCGCTGGAGCAGAAGGCTTGGGAAGATTGAGAGCCTTCGTCGGAATCGTTTTTTGACTGTCAAAGGGATCTAGCGTGGCAACTTTGCCTACCACGCCTGAGGCGGCTTTTGATGCCGAGTCTTTCGCCGCCGCAACTTCGTCCGCTGCTTGTTGCATCATTTCCGGAGAAATGGCGCCAAAACCAAACATTGTTTTCATGCCCGCGCCTGCCGCCGGTACCTTTGCGCCACAATGTCCGCAATGGGCAGCATCTTCGGCAATATCTTTTGAACATTCAGGACATTGAATCATTTGAAATCCTAATATGGTGTTAGTTGAACGAAACTAAGGATCTGTCTCAATTTCGTCAACTCAAGATAGAAAATTGGGCGCAAATTTAGGTGAAAATACACCATCTTGTCACAACCCGACTTTGCTTGCATCGAAGACTTCGCTTAAAACGAGGAAGACTTCGCTTAAACGAGAATTTGTGCTTATATCAGATCATGAAACGACCTCTTTTTATACTTGGAACGCGTCCAGAGGCGATCAAGCTCGCGCCCCTCATCCTTGAGTTCAAAAAGCGCTGCCTTTCCCCCTTTATCATTAGCACGGGTCAACATCGTGAGTTGCTTCCCAAAGCTTTTTCAACCTTCTCGATAAAGGTTGATCTTGATCTCAAGCTTATGAACGACAATCAAGATCCCATCGACTTTCTCAAAAAAACGCAAGATGCTTTATTTAAGCTCGTAAAAGACATCCCCACCTCCTACCTTATTGTACACGGGGATACAGCCTCCACTCTCGCCGCAGCGAAAGTCGCCCATCAATTCGATCTTCCTTTGGGTCACGTTGAAGCTGGCGTTCGCTCCCATAATTTAGACGAACCATGGCCAGAAGAGGGATTTCGGCGAGAGATTACGACCCTTGCCACCCACCATTTTACGCCGACGACGACTACCCTGAACAACCTGCTTGAAGAGCAGGTTGTTGCCAAAAATATTCTTTTATGCGGAAATACCATCGTCGACGCGATAGAATTTCTGCCTAAATCAGAACATAAAAAAAGAGAGACAAAAATCCTCTTATCAATTCATCGGCGAGAAAATATCCTCAATTTTTCTAAAAAAATGCGATCGCTTCTTACGCATGTCATGGAGACTTTTTCTGAGTTTGAATTTATTGCCATCCAACACCCCAACCCCGACGCAAGAGCCTTATTGGACTCGATTTCGGACCGTCCCAACTTGCGGCTGGTGAGCCCGATGGACTACCCAGAGGTGATAGAGCTCCTACGAACATGTGCTCTGGTTCTTAGCGATTCAGGTGGGTTTCAAGAAGAAGCGGCCGTCTTAGAAACACCCGTTGTCGTTCTACGTGCCTTCACCGATAGACCCGAAAGCATAGGGCAGGGCGCGTTTTTAGCGGGACGCGATAAAGATGTTTGTGTCGAGGCGATGCATCAGGCGCTGGCTTATTCTTTTTCCAGCGGTGCACCTTATGGAAAGCCTGGTGCGTCCAAAAAAATCACCGATTTTGTTGAAGCTTTTTTAAGGACAAAAAAATGAACCCCTTGTATTTGATCCTCCTCATTTTTAGTTTATCGGCGTGCGCAAGCGTCCGTCCAACTACAATATCAGACCTGCCCACTCAACAATGGAAGCCTGGAATTTACGATCTAAAGAGCGGAGAAAAAATCTCTGAGGACGAACTCTGGCGAGCATTGAAAAGCGCCAAGTATGTACTCGTGGGCGAATCCCACGACTCCGAGAAAGATCATCGTGTTCAACTTCGCGCCGTCGAGGCGTTGATGTCGGCCGAAAGTCTTGTGGGTTTTGAAATGTTTCAACGCCCCTTTCAAAACGTACTTGATGCCTATAGCGCGGGAAAAATTTCAGAAGAAAAAATGCTCGCTCAAAGCGAATGGGAAACAAGGTGGGGATTTGAACTCGCCTTTTATTCTCCGATCTGGAAGACGGCCAAAGCGAAAAAGGGAAATATTGTCGCGCTTAATTTACGTAAAGAATTAACGAAAAGAATTTCGGCGAAAGGGATCGATGGACTCCTCGATTTAGAGCGCGCGGATCTGCCCGAGGTTGACCTGAGTAATCTCACGTACAAACATTGGTTGGAAAAGATTTTTTCTTCTCATGGTGCAAAGATGTCAGAAGAGAAAATGCAACATTTTTTTGAAGCCCAAGTTCTTTGGGATGAAACGATGGCCGATAGTGCGGTTGAGGCCGTCAATAAAAGAAAGGCCGATCGATTGATAGCCATCGTTGGCCGCGGACATTTTGAATGGGATTGGGGAATTCCTTCACGGATCCGACGTCGTATTCAATCAGGTTACAGCGATGGGAAGGTGAGAGTCCTCATTCCCTCTGAAGGAAATTTACCCAAGATCGATGTTTTGAAGGAAAAACGTTTTGCGGATTATATCTGGGTGCATGAGTAGTTTGGTTTGGCGTTTTTTTGAAAGAATAGAATCTGATCTACACATACAGATATTGATATTTTGTAGGTTGGCGTTGATGGCAAGATGCGAAGCATCGAGGCAACGAAACCCAACATTTTGACTTATTAAAGAAATAAGATTGTTGCGAAATTCTTCGCGCCATCGTAGAAGTTTCCCGTTAAACAAAAGAGCAGAGTGAGAAAATGCGTTATTCAAAAATGTTCATGCCTACCCGTCGAGAAGATCCTGCAGATGCTGAAATTGCAAGTCATAAACTCCTCATCAAAGCGGGTTTTATTCGTCAAGTTGCCCGTGGAATTTATACGCTTTTACCTCTAGGCCAACGCAGTGTCAGAAGGATTGAAAGAATCGTGCGAGAGGAAATGGATAAGGCTGGCGCCCAAGAATTGTTAATGCCTGCCATTCAACCTGCCGAGCTTTGGAAAGAATCAAACCGCTGGAATGAGTACGGACCTGAACTCATGCGTTTTCAAGATCGTAAACAAAGCGACTTTTGTTTGGGACCCACACACGAAGAAGTGATTACCGATATTCTTCGAAATGATGTGACGAGCTATAAGCAACTTCCTATCAATCTTTACCAAATTCAGTCAAAATTTCGTGACGAAATTAGGCCTCGTTTTGGATTGATGCGTGGACGTGAGTTCATCATGAAAGATGCCTATTCTTTTGATGTCGATATCGAGGGCGCGAATAAAAGCTACGATATTATGTACAAAGCCTATGAGGCGATCTTTGATCGTTTTGGTTTTGAGTATCGCGCCGTAGAAGCGGATTCGGGTAATATTGGTGGTTCGCGCTCGCATGAATTCCAAGTTCTGGCCGAAACCGGAGAGGACGAAATTGTATCCTGTCAATCTTGTGATTACGCGGCCAATGTTGAAAAAGCAGAGATTCAAATCGCCAAGAGTGAGATTAAAAACGAGGTTGAAGCGGGTACGCTTGAAGAAGTGTATACGCCTAAAATGAAAACCATCGCTGAGGTAAGTACCTTCTTAGAACGTAAACCTGAGGACTTTGTAAAAACCTTAATCTACCTGGCCGGCGAACAATTTATTGCTGTCTTGGTGAGAGGCGATCATAATGCAAATGAATTAAAACTAAAAAATCTTCTTAAATCCGACGGCATGGATACGACCGAATTTAGAATGGCCAATGATGTTGAAGTTGGAAAGATGACAAAAGCGCCTGTCGGATTTGCTGGACCGGTCGGTCTCAAAATGCCTATTTACGCAGATCTTAGCGTCGCGCCGATGGCCAATTTTATCGTTGGTGCAAACAAAAAAGATACGCATTTTCTTAACGTCAATTTTGAACGCGATGTGGAAATTTCCGAATTCGCAGATTTGCGTGAAGCAAAGGGTGGCGACGCGTGTGGGAAATGTGGTGGCGTGCTTGAGAGTTTTCGCGGCATTGAGGTCGGACATATTTTCTATCTCGGTACAAAATATTCGGCTGCCATGAAGGCAAGGGTTCAAAATAAAGAAGGGGAATCCTGCCCCTTGGAAATGGGATGTTATGGCATCGGGATCACGAGAATTCTCGCGGCCGTGGTCGAACAAAATCATGACGAAAAAGGAATCATGTGGCCAATGGCAATAGCCCCTTTCCAGGTGATGATTCAGCCTCTTCAAATGAAAAACGAAGACGTCGTGAGCACGGCCGAAACGATTTATAAAGCGCTCAAAGATGCTGGCATTGACGCACTTCTTGATGATAGAAATCAAGGCGCCGGTACGAAGTTCAAAGACTTCGAGCTCATTGGCATTCCTTTGCGTGTCACGATCGGTGCGCGTGGACTTGCCGAAGGGAAAATCGAATACAAAAAACGTACTGACGAGGCCTTTGAAATGATTCCTTTAGATGGAATCGTTGAACACGTGATTTGCGACATAAAATCGTTTAAGCTTAATACATAGAGAGGATGGTATGGACAAAAAACTCGCACTTCTAAAAGAAAAAACGATTGTCGCCTTAGATGTAGACACCTTGGAAGAGGCGGAACATTTTACCCGAATTTTGTCTCCCTACATTAATAAATTTAAAGTCGGAAGCCGCTTGTTTTCGGCGCTCGGACCGGCCGTATTTAAATGTATAGAAAAATACGATGCGAAGATTTTTCTGGATTTAAAATACCACGATATACCAAGCGTTGTCGGTTCTTCATGCAAAGTGATTGCAGAAAATCATCCCTCCGTTTTTCTCATAACCGTACACGCATCGGGTGGTTTAGCGATGATCGCAGCCGCAGTCGAGGCGGTGGAATTTCGGGACGACCTGGATATTGTTGCCGTGACGGCCTTGACCTCGCTTTCTTCCTCAGAGATGGGATTGTTGGGAATTTCGCTTACCTTAGAAGATTGGGCTGAGAAACTTGGAGACCTTGCAATCGATGCCGGAGCGGCAGGATTGGTGTGCTCCCCACGTGAGGTCGAAGCCTTTCGTTTACGTTTTGGAAAAGCACCAATTTTTATAACACCCGGCATTCGACCCGAAAATAAGCGGCAAGGACGCGACGATCAAACGCGTACACGTACACCGGCCGAAGCTCTTGATGCTGGATCTACTTATCTCGTTATTGGTAGACCGATTTACCAATCTGAGGATCCCATTGCGACCTTAAAAGCGATTGCGGAAAATTTATGACTTGGCGAACCTTAATCACATGCAACGAGGAAATCGAAGCAAATATGTGGAAGGGGAAATTGAACGACAATGGCATCGAGGTTCTGATTCTCGACACAAATGTGAATTCATTGAGATACTACGCTTTCGCGTTGGTGCCGATTCGCGTTCAGGTTAAAGAAGTCGATTTTATTAAAGCAAAACGCCTTGTTATTGATCGCGGCGAAGACGGTAATCTTCGATCATTAGAAGATTTAGAAGCGCTTGCTTTAGAACACCCGCATCCCGATGATGCCTTTCTTGAAAAATGCCCCTCATGCGGAGGGAACGAA
>Ga0256840_1004671_pt1 | contig 10147 bp, 11 predicted proteins | sample 355202metaG_FD_185969 | JGI IMG/M metagenome (GOLD analysis project Ga0256840, IMG submission 185969) | Hydrothermal vent microbial communities from Mid Atlantic Ridge, Atlantic Ocean - 355-202 | ecosystem: Environmental > Aquatic > Marine > Hydrothermal vents | place: Atlantic Ocean: Mid...
CTGTTGGGTTATTTGGCGTACATAAATAGACAATTTTAGGTTTATGCTCATTATACGCTTCAATAAACTCCTCTACTTTATGTTCATAAGAGGCTGTTCTAATAATTTTAGCCCCCATCTGTTTGGCGTAAATCTCATACATCGCAAAGGTTACTTGACTCATTAGTACCTTATCATTGGGCATCAATAAAGCACGGGCCACAAACTCTAACACTTGGTCTGAACCAGCCCCAATAATAATGTTATCACTCTGCACCTCAAACTTAGAAGCCAAAGCACTTTTAAGCTCATGCATAGAATCATCAGGATACAAAAAAGCTTTATGGGCATTTTGGGCAATGGCATCGGCAACTTTAGGGCTACACCCTTTTGGATTTTCATTGGAGGCTAGTTTCACCACATCTTTAGACTTAATCCCAAACTCTCTCACCACCAATTCAATGGGCTTTCCTGCCTCATAAACTTTAATCTCTTTAAGTGCTTCATTAAATTTCATTTTCATCTCCCTTATATATCATCATTTTCTTTAACATATGAACCTAAGACCTTAATCACATCTTTATGTCGATCCATAATATTCTCAATATGTGCATCATCTTTGTGTCCATTGAACTCAATAAAAAAGAGTGATTCACCCTCTAAGATATGTGATTTAATTTTAGTTAAGTTCACTTCACAACGTTCAAAATCATTTAAAAAGTTCACCAATGCTCCAGGAGTATTTTTAAGACGTACTAACATAGAAGTTTTATCATGACCAGAAGGTAAATTGTCAAAATTACTGACAATAAAAAAACGTGTTTTATTGTCAGTACAATCTTCAATATTGTTAAAAAGTATGGGTAAATTATACATTTTAGCAGCCACATCAGCACAAATGGCAGCACTTCCCTCTTCTTCCATAGCTATTTTAGCCCCTTTAGCTGTGGAATCTAAAAAAACGTGCTCTACTTCATCTAAAGCACAAGACTTTAAAAAAAGATGACACTGGTCAAAAGCAATGTCTTTAGAATAGATTTTTTTAATCTCACTAATCGAGTTACATTTGGTCGCTAAAGTATGATGAATACCCACAAAAACTTCAGCAATAATTTTTAAATCATACTCTTTAAGACAATTAATCGTCTCACTCACAATGCCGTTGGAAGAATTTTCAATGGGAACAACACCAAACTTAGCCGTTCCTTTTGCCACTTCTCTAAAAACGGAAGAGATTGAGTTTAAAGGAATATAGGCACTCATCGCTCCAAATTTCATCTCTGCTGCTTGATGCGTAAAGGTGGCTTCAGGTCCAAGATAAGCAATGGCTTCTGGGCGTTCTAAGTTTCTTGCTACGGCGAACATCTCTAAAAATAAGGCATCAATGGCGTTGTCAGTTAATTTGCCCGTGTTTTGAGCTTTTAGCCGATTTAAAATTGACTGCTCTCGTTCTGGTCGATAGATAGGAGCTCCTGTGGTATTTTTAAGCTCACCCACTTGATGAACATACTCCATACGCTTATTGTATAGCTCTAGTAATTGATTATCGATGCTGTCAATCTCCACACGTAGTTCATCAAGTGTCATATTTTGTCCTTTTTTTGATTATTAAGCGATTACGATTGCCAACTGGTATCACACGACGCTTCAAGCCGTATTTGGTCTTCAAATGTCTCACGCTCACGAATGAGATAATCTTTTCCATCAAGCACAGCCACTTCAGCTGAACGTCCACGAGTGTTGTAGTTACTCGACATCGTAAATCCGTAAGCTCCTGCTGAATGGACGACTAAAATGTCATTGTGTTCCATAATAGGCAATTCAACATCTTTACCTAAAAAATCTCCACTTTCGCACACAGGACCTACAATATCGGCTTTAGACTTCTCACCCTCTTTTTTAACTGCTTCTATTTTATGATAAGCATTATATAAACTTGGACGTAACAAATCATTCATTGCCCCATCGACAATTACAAAACGTTTCTCACCATTGATTTTTTCATACAATACTTTGGTTAAGAAAATACCTGAATTTGCCATCATGTAACGCCCAGGTTCAGACAAGATAGTTACATCAAGCCCTTTAATTTGGCTCAAAATAGCTTTAGCATAATCAGCAGGTTTAATGGTCACTTCATCATCATAAACCACGCCAATACCACCACCAACATCAAAAAATTTAATCTCAATACCAATGGCATCTAATGAACGTACCAAATCAGCCACTATCCCACACGCTTCGGTAATAGGAGAGAGTTCAGTTAGTTGTGAGCCAATATGAAAATGGATTCCAACAGGATTTAAGTGTTCAGATTTTTTAGCATAAATATACATACGTTTTGCACTGTCTAAACTCACCCCAAATTTATTTTCATGCAGACCAGTTGAGATGTAAGGGTGTGTCTTAGGATCAACATTTGGGTTCACTCTAATAGAAATTCGTGCTTCAAGCTTAAGCTCTTTGGCTATCATCTCTACCCGTTTCATCTCAGCTTCACTCTCAAGGTTAATGAGTAAAATATCAGATTCTAGTGCTTCACGAATTTCATCATCTTTTTTTCCCACACCCGAGAAAATAATTTTATATTTTTTAATCCCTGCTGTTAAAGCACGTCTCACTTCTCCAATACTCACACAATCAGCCCCTGCTCCAAGGTTTGCTAAATGCCGAATAACAGCCAAGTTTGAGTTTGATTTCACTGCATACGCTACTAAAGATTTCTTACCACCAAAGGCATCTTTAAGCTCATCATATCGGTTGGTGATGTTATTAAAATCATACACATAAAGTGGTGTGTTATATTTCTCTACTAAAGTTTCTATCTCTACGCTCATAAAAAATCCCATTGTTATAATGTCGCGATTTTATCTAAATGTTGATTATAGGTTGGTGATGCGTGAGTTTATATTCTTTTTTGAGATTTAATAAGCGAGTAGAAAGCATAAATCCATAAAAGTACCACAGGCAAAATAATGGCACCTTCAGGATTTAACGAACCATTTTTTCCAATACTCAAAAGGGCAAAAAGAATACCCCAAACAAAGAGTGTTCCCCCAATAGCTTTTGTGGTGGTTACTGCCATATTCATGTAACGCGCATGAAAAGGAAAATTAAACAAAAGTATCATCAGTAGGGCTATGGCAAAGAGGGGCATAACTGCTTTTTTATAGATTTCAGTACGAATAGCATGGGTCTCTAAACCTTGATTTTTAAGTAATTTTAGAGCTTTAATACTTCTATCTAGGGTTAAAGCTTTACCATCATAGATAGATTTTAATATTTGAGGTTGATACCCTTTTAAAGTTTTCAAAATTTCTAAAGATTCAACTTTTAAATGCTTATGCCCTTGTTCATCTACGACAATGGTTTTTTTTAAGACATTGGTAGCAACCCATTGGTCGATATTGTACCATGCTTCATTTGCACTAAAGGTTTCTATTACTTCACTATTTTTTAATTTAAACAGTGTTATGTTTTCCATTTTATATTTTTGAGGGATTAATGTACCAATATAGACAAAGTTGTCATCATATTTAAAAAATAAATCCTTTGTTTCACTTACCTCATAGGCATTGTTAAGCAGATTTAATGCTGAATCTCTAGCAGTTGCAAAGGAGGTAAAATTAAGTAGTAAAAAAATTAAATAGATAAAAATACTCACGACAAAGAAAGGTTTAAACAAAGTTTTTCTTGTCACCCCAAGAGAATACATCGCTGCAATAGAGTTCTGTTTAATAAACGCAATTTTTGTCCATATGGCTCCAAAAATAATTGCCAAAGGAAACAAAAGAGAAAGTGCTTCTTGCCACTCAAAGAAAGCATACAAAACTTTAATATTAAAAGAGGGTAAAGAGGAACCATTCATTAAAAAATCTAAACCAGCAAAGAGTCCAGAGAGTCCCATAAGAATAATTAATATCTTTTTTAGATAGTGAAATGCAACATAGTTAAAAAGCATCTCAATCACTCCAGCACTTATTTTTGAAACGATTTAAGAGAATACTTTGATTTAACTTCTACTAATGATTCTGTTTTCAAGACTTTAATTGCAGTAGCTGTATGCTCTATCCAAGCGTCTAAAATCACCTCTTCTTCTTGTGAAAAATCATGTAACACATAATCAGCTACTTGTGATTTATAGGCTGGTTTATCCACTCCCATTCGTACACGAAGATATTCTTTTCCAATCATCGCATCAATGGAACGTAAACCATTATGCCCACCATGTCCTCCACCTTTTTTAAAACGCAATGCTGAAAATGGCAAATCAATGTCATCATGTACTACAATAATATCTTCTAGTTCTATCTTATAAAAATTTTTTACAGCTTGGACAGATTCACCCGATAGGTTCATGTAAGTAATGGGTTTTAAAAAAAGTAGATTGGAGGATTTAAAAAGTTCGCCTTTAAAAGCGTTTTTGGAGATTTCATTGGCACCAGAGTCAGAGACAAGTTTGTCTATAACTCTAAAGCCTATATTATGTCGTGTATTTTGATATTGTGTGCCTGGATTACCAAGTCCTACAATTAACAACATTAGCTAAACTTATTTAGCTTTAATGACACCAACAACAGCAACATCTTGTCTGTCCATTAGTTTACATTCAGCAGGTGCTTCCATATCTCTAATAAGAATAGAATCATCTCTATCTAAATCAGTCACATCAAGAACAAATTTATTAGGAATATTTTCAATAGCCCCTCTAACTTTTAATCTTCTTTTTTGAAGCATAAGAACACCTTTGTTCTTAATTCCTTTAGCTGTTCCTGTTGTTTCAACTGGTACTAAATAGTTTGTTACTTGACCAGGTACTGCTACTCTTAAGTCAACATGTACAACATCTCCATTTACTGGGTGAAGCTGATACTCTTGAATTACTGTTTTAAATTCAGTATCTCCAGCCTTTAACGATAGTGTTAAACCATCTTTGGCTCTTACAGCTTTCATAAAATCACCTCTTTTAAAAGCGACTTGTACATTCTCTACACCATTAGCATAGATGTTAGCTGTTAGATAACCATCTCTTCTTAACTTCTTTGCTGAAGCTGAGCCGATACTCTCTCTAATAATACCTTCTAACATTTTGTTTCCTTAAATTAAAATAGAAACGAATTCTAGCGAAATTTTAATTAAGCACTCGTTATTTTTTTATAAGTTTCTCTAAAACTCTTAACGATTGCACCATCATCACTCTTTTTAAGTAAAGAATTTAACTCTTTGGGGTTATTTCTTTGTGCTTCTATCATATTAGAAGTTTTTTCTATTTTTTGAATGAGTTTATTATTCTCATTTTTATAAAATTGAAGCTCTTTTTCATAATTTCTTAACTGCTCTTCAATTTGAAGAAATTGTTCTCTCGTCATAATAAATTCAGCCCGTGAAGTATCTGCTTGATAGAGTATTGTCTCCTCTTTTAATTCATCAATTTGTTGAAGATAAGACTTAATAGATTTTTTATCTATTTTTGTCACTAATTTTAATGCTGAAATTTCATCTTCTAAAGATTTTACCCTTGATTTATGATTCTTTTCATTTTCTGCTATTTTCTCTTCAGCTAAAAGTAATATGGCTTCAAAATCTTTTAATTCATTTTCTCTTTTGCTATCTTCTTCTTTTAGTTTTTTAATTTGCATTAAAAGTCGATTTTCATTTGCATTAGTATTAGCACTTTCAAGAAGTTTTTTATTTTCTTTTAATTCTGATTGCGTTACTTTTAACTTTTTAAGCAGTTCTCCAGAAATAGATTTTTCTAACTGAAGATTTTTTTCAACATTACTAATGGCATTATCTCGTTCTGTAACAATATCTTTTAAGCGTTTACTTTCAGCTACATGTTTTTTTGTATAAATGGTTTTAGATAGAAACCAAGCAATCACAAAACCTAATGACATTGCAGTAACAAGCCAAAATACCATTTTTATAATTAATTCTGTCATCTCTTTTTTTCCTTATTGACTTAAGCTATAACTACTTCTATCACGTAATCTTATTGTTGGCTGAACAACTAAAGTGTTACTTGTTTCATGAAGTACTTCTAATTCAGTATAAAATTTTGATGCATTAAGTGTAATACATGCAAAAATCAACAATAAAGAAGAAAGAGCTCCAAAGAGAATCATTGAGCTATTATTCATCATTAAACCTTGAATATTAATAATTGTTTAATTATATTATAAAAAGTTTTAAAGACTACTATAATTCTACTAATTCTTCCTCTTTTAAGTCAAATACATCTATATTGCTCTCATTCTTTGCTTCTTTTTCAGTATCAGTGACATTATTTAACTTTAATTTCATATCAGATGCATTGGTTGCATGTTCTAAAACAACCTCTTCTGAAATTCTTTTTTCTTGATAAAGTGCTAAAAGTGCTTGGTCAAAAGACTGTGAACCATAAATTTCACTTCCTTCTTCAATACTATCTAAGATTTCGCTGTCTCGATTTTGAGCTATTAAATCAACTATCCTTGGTGTCTGAATCATCACTTCTAGTGCTGCTGCCCGTTTACCATCAACTGTTTTAACAAGTCGCTGACAAATAATTCCTGAAAGAACGGAGGCCAATGTCACACGAATACGATTTTGCTCCTCTTTAGGAAACATACCAATAATTCTATTAACCGTCTCTTTTGCATCTAATGTATGAAGTGTTGAAAAGACTAAGTGACCTGTATTGGCTGCGTGTAGTGCAATTTCAATTGTCTCCAAGTCACGCATCTCTCCAACCAATATGATGTCTGGATCTTCACGTAAAGCACCTTTAAGTGCATTGGCAAAGGAATGGGTATCTTGACCTACACCTCTTTGAGAAACAAGTGATTCTTTATCTGGGTGAACAAACTCCACAGGGTCTTCAACCGTAATAATGTGTTTTTTCTTTGTTTCATTTATGTTATTTAACATCGCAGCCAAGGTAGTTGATTTACCAGAACCTGTAACCCCTGTTACCAAAACAAGTCCTCTATGCATCTCAGAAAGTTCTTTAATCGCATTGGGTAAACCTAGCTCTTCTAGGGTTAAAATTTTAACAGGAATAATTCGCATAACAGCAGAAAGTCCATCTAATTGATAAAAAAAGTTTACACGAAAACGGTTATCGGCATCAAGCACATAAGTACAATCTAGCTCTTTGGTAGTTACGAGTGTCTGATACTGCTCTTTGCTTAAAATAGCTTGTGCAATACCATCTAACTCTTCAGCACTAATAACTTTGTCACCTAACTTTAGTAAGTCACCCGAAACGCGAAGACGAATGATTGAACCTGATTTTAAATGCAAGTCACTTCCCCCATTATGTATGAGGTTTTTTAAATAAAATTGTAATTTTTTTTCCATAGTATATTCACTTTATTAATTTTTTATTAAATTATATCATAAATTTTTAAATAAATAATTTATTAAGCTACTGCATCCAAACTTTCATGAATACTATTAACCATTTTATAAGGAAGTTGTAATTTATTTGCTAACAGTTCCAAATATTCTCGTTCTGCTTTATTGTCAAGGTCAATGGCAAAAAGGCTCATGTAATAAACATGTTCTTCCATTCCTTTAGGCACTTCTTTTAGAAAACTTTCCATATTAGATACTTTTTTAAATTCATATTCAACAAACATCTGTTCAACTTTGGACATGTCCCCCATGAACTCCATAACTCTTTTCTCTTCTAGTTCACTAAGCATTCCATCAGCTTTGGCGGCATTCACCATGGCTTTAAGTAAAATATATACTTCAGTACCCGAACCTACTTCTTCTATGTCTTTATTTAAAATTTGAGAGATAACTGCTTTAAGTGTACTATCTCGATAAAATATCTCCTCTCCCATAAACTTATTGAACATCTCTTCTAATCTTGCTATTAACTTCATTTTAAATCCTTATATTAATATTTTAAGTTAAGAATATTTTAACATTATAAATTTAAGATTTTATATTTTTTCGACATTTATTATAAAATATTTAAATTTTTTAAGTAATTTTATCTATATTTAAAATATTTTAAATATCTATCAATAGTAAAACATAATATTTAATATTTATGCCTCTATTTCGAGTAGATTATTACCAGACCACCAATTGTAATCTATTATACATACCTATTTGCACTTTTTTTAAGTTAATATATGTTTTATGTTTTGGCTTTAAACTTTTATTCTTAAAATAGATTGGATAAGATTTATTATCTATGTATAATTTATTATCTTTATAGACTCCTTCTATATGTTCTATCACTTCATTTTGTAACTTATTATTGTTAAAATCTAAATCACCTCTATAATACAAGCTTGATGTCTCTTTTTTTCCATAATCATACTCAAGCGAAAAATTAATAATTTCACGTAATCCTTTATGGCTTTTTAACCTTGTGACCAATAAATCATAACAATGCCCTTGGATTAAACCCTCTGCCCCATAAATAAAAATAGCCCTTCCCTTTGAATGTTGCTTAATAATTGCATGATGTTTCGTTTTTAAAATCACACTTACTTTTTTAAGCATAATCGAACTCTTTGGATTTTGATATAAATCTGAAATTGTTCCTATTTTTACGTTTACACTTAATTTTTCTTGATGGTAAGCTTTAGTAGAAAAGCTAGCGACTATGGGTAAATGGTCGGAGTAGCCTTTACCTAAATGTCGTCCATATTTATATTGCCATCGATAAACATAACCCTTTTTATGAAAAAGGTAAGCAGGCTTAAATACTTTAAAAGAGTGATTGACATAATCTAAACTTTTACCATCAAACAGTGAAGAGGGCAATAACATGCTATCTAAAGCTTGTTTCTTTCCATAAAAGTCATGACTCCAACGTTGAAAGGTGGGAACATCTAACCATAAGTTATAGTGTGCAAATGATAGCTTAGAAATCTCCTGCTTTTTAAATAATTTTTGATTATTAGAAGTTTTGAGTATATGATTAATGCCTACTAGCCCTTGTGTATTATTTAATTTACGACTAAAATGTTGATACTCATTATAATCACTATTAAAATCCCCTAATAAAATATATTCTGAACTTTTAGGAAGGCTTAAAACTCTTTTTTTTAATCTCTTAGCCGATAAAACCCGACTGCTTTCAGATGAATGTTTAGATGCCCAATGGTTATTAAAAACATAAAAAGGTTTAGAATCAATGAGAAATTTGGTCTCTAAAATAGGACGATATTTCAGTGCTTTATTAACATTAATCTCTTTAACACTGCTTATTGGAATCTTAGAGAGTGTTGCGAGTTGTATGGCAGAATACTTTTTATGGGTAATCGCATCATATTTATAATAACAACCAATCGTTCTTAAACGTCTTTTTAAAAGCTTTAAAACATTTTTGTTTTCAATCTCTTGTAATGCGATGATGTCTGCATCAATATCACAAATTATCTCTGCAATATTAAGTAGTTTTTTCTCAAAGTTTTGTCGTGTCCAGTTATGCTTATTGGGCAGATACTCTTCATATTCAACGCCATTGTTTTTCATGTCAAAAAGGTTTTCAACATTATAAGAAGCTATTTTTAGTGTTGTAGAATTAAGCGTAAAAGGGAAGAGAAGAAGAACAAGTAGCCGTAGGGTGCAATTCATTGCACTACCTACAAAAAAAAGATTATTTAATTGGTAAATAAAAATTAACCCTATTTAAACATCTTGCCAAGCATACCCATAGCACCATCAACACCACCAACTTGGGCTAACATATCTTCTACAATAGACCCCTCACCTGAAGTTGCTTTGTCAATAACATTTGGAAGAGCATCAGCCAATGCTCCCTTAGCAGACTCTTCAGAAAGCCCTAAAGAAGAGGCAAATTCAGAAATCTTATCAGCTCCTAGTAAATCGGTAATAGAATCCATAGAAATTGGCATATTCTCACCACTTCCTAACCAAGAACCCACAATATCACTAAGACCACCACCACTTGTCATACCAGATACAATTGAGCTCAAATCAATTCCACCATCAGCTCCACCACCAAGTAAAGAACCTAAAGCATTAGTAATCGCATCGCTATCTAGTCCTGTTGTTGCATCATCTGAATTGCCTTGAATAGCACTCGCACCCATTTTTAATAAATCTGTTAAATCCATTGTTTATCCTTATTTAATTTTAATGTTTTTAGTATAGCAAAATTAGATTAAATAACTAACAAATCTTGATGCCATTTTCA